>C687J35021_10000321_pt1 | contig 37860 bp, 31 predicted proteins | sample RifCSPhighO2_12_FD_35021 | JGI IMG/M metagenome (IMG submission 35021) | reverse complement strand
CTATTAAGATCAAGGTTTGCAATATTTAAAATAATTATAAAAACCACGAAAATTAAGAAAAAAATTATCGCGATTTTATTCTTAAAGTAATTCATTGAAAGATATAAGACCGACGCAACAATCAAAGTTAAACCCACATAGATGTGGGTAAAATAATGCAGTTGAGGATCAAGAGAATATATAGAGGCCGCGAATATGCTAATTAAGACTGATGTTACTAAAAAAATATATGGCTTTATATATTTGTTTTTTTGTATAAAGAATATCATCATCAAGGAAATCACAACCAATCCTACATAATAGTTCTCATAGTTAAAAATCAGGCTTGAGATTAATTCAATACTTCTATGCAGGTTTTGTGCAAAGGTTGAAAACGAAGAAATGTCTTCTTTGCTTCTGATTCTAGTTAATATCTGTATTGATAAAAAAAATCCGTGACGAAGCTCAAATAATATTTGAGGTGAAATTGTTATAAAAAATGCTGCTGTTAAAACAGTTAGTTTTTGAAAATATCTATTTTTCAACAGCAAAAGCACAGATAACAAAATGAGGCTTGCCGTTAAATAGTGAAGCTGAAATAAAATGCCCGATGACATCCCNCATAAAATCGGCCATATTAGTTTNTTTGAATTCTTAATTGAAATTTTAAATAAGGCAAAAATTAAAACTGCTGAAAAAAACGGTTCAGGATTGGGATTTAGTGCCACACGCGCCTCANTAACAATAGGCACACTAACGGCAAAAATAATACTGGCAATTATACCAACGATTTTATTAAAAAAGACCAAACCAATCAGGTATATTACGATAATCGTTAATACTGACAGGAAAGAAATAAAAACAGCAGGACCGATCGGATCGAAATTAAACAAAAGTAAAAAAGGAGCAATCATATAATAATAAATCGGGCCTAAATAAATAATAGCGATATCACTAAATGTGCCAATTTTCGGACCAAGAAGGGTAAATTCCCCATTGACAAGCATCCTTTTTACAATTAAAAAATCAATACCCTGATCACCTGCAAAGGTTGTGAAATCACCAACTCTCCAAAAACGTACCAGTGATGCAAAAAATAATATTATTATAATTAACCAGTGATTTTTAAGAAATTTTTTAAAATCCACCAGATTATTATATCGGCATCCGGGGTATAATTTAAATTGACAAATTTATATTAATATCGTTCTGATGAAAAACATCGTTTTTGCAGTAGGGGCGCTTATCGTAATTATCGCACTTATTTTTATATTTGCCTCAAAAGAAAATGGTCAAGGTGATACAATCATACCGACACCTATTCCGGTTGAGTCTGGGCAAATGAACATACAAAATAGCCAATCTACAAGTTCAGCCCAACAAAAACCCTTTCCGGTTTTAACCAAAGAACAATTCGCTGGCAAAAAGGCGGTTATTTCAACAAATTATGGCGACATAACTTTTGAGTTTTTTAATGATTCGCCGATTGCTGCTTCTAATTATATATATCTTGCCAGTAAGCATTTTTATGATGGGGTTATCTTTCATCGTGTAATCAAAGGTTTCATGATCCAGGGTGGCGACCCTACGGGAACTGGTATTGGTGGACCCGGTTATAAATTTGAGGATGAACTTGACCCGTCTACTGTCTCTTTCCAGAAAGGTTATGTTCGGGGTACTGTAGTTATGGCAAATGCGGGACCTAATACTAATGGCAGCCAGTTCTTTATCATGCATCAGGATTATAATCTGCCCCACAACTATACAATTTTTGGACGTGTACTTTCTGGAATGGATGTAGTGGATATGATTGCAAATTCAGAAGTTGACAAAAATGACAAGCCAATTCAACAGGCAGTAATGAATAAGGTGACTATTATCGAACAGAAAGAACAACCTTAATCTATTGCTCTTATTGAAGCAAAAACAATCCTCAGGCTTTCAAGCAGTCTTGCACCAATAAGCAAAATCATAATGCCAAAGTATACTGCAATACCTAATACGATTTGAATTACCAAGCCTGGATACCCTGGGGGTAAAATATGGTCAAAATATCTAATAAGTGCCAGCATAATTAATGAAGCAATTAATGGTGCGTAGATATTCTTTAAAATTGCTACTTTGAATTCTTTTTTGACAAAATAAATTATTATAGAAGTAGAAGCAGCAACCACGGCTGAGGCTGCGGCAACACCAATAAACCCAAAATACTTCACGAAGGCAAATGTCAGTACCCATGTCATAGTAGTCCAAAAGACCATGAGCTTTAAAACAATGTTTGGTTTTCCGATAGCAAAAAGGGTATTTGTTAAAGTAGTATTAACAGCAGCAAACATCGCATTAATTGCGAAAAAATATAAAAGCGGTATTGCCGGTTCCCACTTTCCATAATTAGGTATAGTAGAGATAACTCTAGATGATATGGCAACCATACCGGTTACAATAGGAAAAACAGTCAAGGCGACAAAGAAAATGGATTTTTCAATTGCAGCGCTGAGTTGCCTTATGTCATGCTGGAACCTGGAATAAGCCGGGAATGTAACTTTTATTACATTATCCATCACAAACCGCAGTGGTACAAATGCAAATCTTTGGGCCCATCCTATATAACCAACTTGTGCAAAAGGTAAGATCTTTCCTAAGAACACAACAAGTAAATCGTCTTTAATAAGCGCAATAATGCTATTTAGTTGAAAAGGGATTCCAAAGGAGACTAGGCGTTTGGCGCTTCTCATTTCAAAGCCTAAGGCGGGTTTCCACGGGGAAAGGGCATAGATTAAAACTAAACCAACAATGCCTCTTGCCAAAACAGCCCATATAAAACTTTCAAGACCAAAGTTTAAAAAGGCAAGAATAATAGTTAAGGTATAGAAGACAAAATTTTCAGCTACTTGAGGAATAACAAATCTTGTAAAGCTTAAGTGCCTTTCCAAAAGCACAGACGGAATGGTTTTGAGTGAAGATAGAAAGAGGGAAAAAATTAATACTCGCATGAGCATAAGACCACTGTTATCAAGACCGTAAAACCTTGCAATAGAATTTGAAAAAGCAAGCCCTAAAACAATTAGGGCAATAATTATTACCTGTTGAATCGTAAATGTAGTAACTAAATCTTCGCGTGTCGGTTCTTGTTTTTTTTGAATAAGAGCAGCTGCGAGTCCCACATCCGAAAAGTAGATGAACAAATTTATAATTGCAGTTACCACAAAATAAATTCCGAATATTTCCGGTGCAATAAGGATGGTTAGAATAAACGTTGCAAAAAACGTATATGCTTGGATGAAAAAAGTTCGCAGTGTAAAAGTAATGATGCCGGAAACTGCGCGCTTTTTAATTAGCTCTATATCTAGCTCTTGATTGGTATCGGCCATTTTATTTTCGATATTAGATATCAGAGGTGTGAAGCTAGATTAAGGAAGTTGGAAGTGTGAATTATCGCACCTCTCACTTCATTATCTATTTTCTCATCTCAAACCTCCCACTTCTATTTGTTACTTGCCTAATAATCAGCATTATCAGAACAATAACTGATCCTAAAGTTAACATATTTGCATAAGTTCTAACATTGGTATTTTTAAATTGGACTTTAACCTCATGAACACCTTGGGGTACTTTAAAAGTGATTAATTTTAAATCGTTGTTGTCGTTTATTGGTGTATTCTGCTTATCGACTAAAACATGCCACCCCGGAAAGTTAAAAACATTAGCCCTTAAGACTGAATCCTCAAGAGATTCGACGTTAAAAGCTATCTCGTCCGGATTGTTTTTAACTATTTGCAAAGTAGCAGTTCCGGAAATTAATTCCAATTTATTTTCCGGTATTTCACTCTTTTTTATACTAAACATGTTGACCCCCCGCCCGTCTTGGTACAGTGTTACTTCCTTAGGAACGTACTCAAAGGAAGTTTTAGAAACATCCCAATTAATAACTTCACTTGATGTTGCAATTTCATCGGTTAAATCAAAACGGTACTCTCGAGGTTTAAATAATTTAAGATTGGAAAATAATAAAACAAAAATTAATATTGCGCCGAATACAAGTTTAAATACCGGTAATTTTAAATAATAAATAAAAGCTCCGGATAGAATCGATGAAAAAAGAACTGTGAATGTTAAATATCGCCAGGGAAACTGAAGATAACCAAGCGGTTTTACGATTTCCCAAATAAATTTCGAATAAAAAGTGGTCATGAATGCGGAGAAAAGAAACAAGATGAAAAACGTAAATGGTAAATAGTAAATGGTAAATGGTGACTTAAACTTATTTCGATTTTTAATCCAAGTTGCCAGAACAAGAATAACTGCGGCGAAAGAAACTAATATGTGGAGTTTGCCAATTTTGAAAGAGATGCCGTCGGCTAAACCTTCTGCCGACCCCCCAAAACCCCATGTCCAGTTCCACAGTTGTTGAGGATAAACAAAGTGGATGCGAAAGTCGGCAAGATTTTGAAGCAACATTTCATCAACAATCGTGTATTTTTTCTCTAAGATTGCGGGGATCCAGAAGTAGGCGGATAATCCCATCGCCAAGGCGATAGTAAATAGAAAATGGTAAATAGTAAATAGTTTTCTTGAAGAATGCCATATTAAAAATAGCAAATAAAAAGGCAAAAGCAGCATAAAAGGTAAAAAGATGAGGTTGTGCGTAATCATAAGAAGAGCCAGAAAAATAGCGGAGAGATAGACGTATAAAGTCTTATTAGTCTTATAGATCTTATAGAATGCCCACAATACCAGTGGTAGCCAGACAAAGGAAAAGCTTTCTGCCAGTGCTCCTCTAACATATAAATCCAATGCTCGATAAGGAACCAATAAGTAAAAAAGGCTAGATATAACTCCCGCTGCCCTGCCCCACAGCTCTTTTACGAATATATACATAGCGACACCTGAGAAAAAAACACCTGAGAAAAAAACAAGCTTGATACTGTTAATAAAACTAAAACCCGCTAGGTGAAAAATTTCCCCAAGTATGTAGATTAAAGGTGGGTAGAAGTTAAAAAGCGGATAGCCAAAACCAAAACCCAATCCGTTTACCCAGCGAACGGGAAACTGGCCAGCTTTTAACGCCTCATCAAAAACAAAAAGTCTTGCAACGTGCTGGTCATCGTGCATCAGAAAAAGACCCGATTCCAATAGGGGAAGCGAAACTACTATGCTAAAAAAGAGTATTATAATAATAGCCACTAAATTAGTTTTCATCTAAAATATTAAGTTTCCTTATATTACTTTATTGTATTCATCTACAATTTACTCCAGAAATTTTAAAGGAACTTTTTCAAAATTTATTTTAGCTCAGGATATAATTTTTCGTAAAGTTTTTCGGCTGCAAGCTTGTGGACTTTCTCGTTGGGATGGGTATCAAACTTACTTGCAACGAGTTTCTTCCAATTTGAATCTTTTAAATCGCTAAGCAAATCAACAACTTCAATATCGTGAGAATTGAAGAATGATTTCATTTCATCATGAACATAATTTGCCGGATAATCTGGACCAATAAGCTCGATGAAGGGGAAAATTATAACAATAATTTTTTTATCTTTCTCTTTAAGTTCTCCGATGAATTTTGAAAGTTCTTCCTCGTGACTTTTTAAAATTGATTCATCGCTGTACATCTGTAAATAGTGTGAACCAAGTTGATCAAACGTGGTNGNGTATTTNGAAGAGAATCTCCAGTATAAAAAATCAAAAAAGGTAGAGTTTTTGNTTANCACACTCATTAAATCACTGGAATAAGCGTCTTGGGAGATAATTTTCGCAGGTCCACCTTTATCTTCCGGCTGGATATCGTTTAAAAAATATTGCCAAACTATGATGTCAAAGTTAAGATACGACAAATCCTGATACAGTTTTATTTCTTCGTGAGAATCCAGCCCAGGTACCCCTAGATTGTAAATTTCAGCGTTAATACCGTTTTGCCGGAAGTCCTTTTGTAAAATATCAGAAAACCTGTCCTTTGGGTCTGCTATACCTGCCCCGAACGTAATCGAGTCACCCAACACTCCTACCCTCACAGTGCCAGCAGATTTTTCGACTTTAAAATCCCTATCTCTTTTAAAAAAATTATTATATACAACATGCCTCTCTTGCCATCTTTTATTAACCTGCAAAAAACCAAGTCCGTCCGATTCATCGTAAATGTATCTGAAATAGCCTTCGAATATACTAAAAATTAACGCGGTGGAAACTAACGAAAAGATAACAGCAATAGTAATTTTTTTAACATTTAGCGCGTACTTTGATTTGACTAGAAAAAATACAGAAGAAATAAAGACTAAAACAGCAATTAAATCAACAATTAAATACAGGGAAAAATCTTTGAAGAAAAATGCAATTCTCGGGTACATTTGTTATTATTTATTCAATTTATTCCACTCCGCTAATGAGCTGTAAATATTTTAACAGAGTAAGTAGATTGTCATATATTTTAGTATAAATCCAGCATATTTTATCCAAACAGTGAAAGAGAAGAGACTGTACCTTTTTACTTTAATAATCTTTACTTTTTTTACTCTTGTTTTATTTTGGCCAATTTTTTTTGGTAAGGTTAATTTAAATGGCCACCTGTTAGTTTCTTTTTACGCTATTTTCGGGGAAAACTTACCTTTCAAGGATACCGGTTGGGATCAGCTTAGGATTTATTTTCCTTTTTACAAGATCACCCTTGATACGCTGCGCAGCTTTTCAATACCATTCTGGAATCCATATGCTTTTTCCGGTCATCCTCATTTTGCAGATTTTCAGACAGCAGTATTTTACCCTTTAAACATTTTAGGACTTGTTGTCTCTCAGATTACATTCTGGCACATACTTAGAATAACACCGACAATTTTTGCTTCTTTTTTTACATTTGCTTACCTTAGAAACCTAAAGTTAAACCCGATTGCCTCTTTTTTTGGGGCTTTGGTTTTTGGTTTTTCGCCTTTTATTATCACGTGGGGCGAAGAAGTGGTTATGAGTCCACACTCGATTGTGTATTTACCCTTAGTACTTCTGGCAATTGATAAGCTGCAAGGTAAATTCAGACGTTTTTATTTTTTAACTCTTGTATTCTCCGTTTGCATTTCTATATTTGCCGGATATTTGCAGACAACCATATATCTTCTAGTACTGGCATTCTTTTATTTGCTATACAGGGCAAAATCTTTAAATTTGGAATTAAAATTTTATGCCCGAACTATTTCAGGCATTTTGATGGGTATAATTATTTCTTTCATCCAGCTCCTGCCATCTGTTGAATTATTCTTTAATTCCCAAAGGTCTGGTGTGGACTTTTCTAGCGTTGTAAAAAGTTATCTTTTACCGCCAATTTCTCTGATCACCTATCTGGCTCCGGATTTTTTTGGCAATCCGGCTACCAGAAATCATTTTCTTGGCGGAAATGCTCAATATTATGAAGCAATACTGTTTGTCGGCATTGCTCCCCTTTTGTTTTCATTTTTTTCGCTAATTAAAAAAAGGGACTCACTCGTCATCTTTTTTACGGCTTCAGCAGTTATTTCACTTTTAATCGTAGTCGATTCTTTTTTCTCCCGTTTTTTCGTAAGCTTGCCAATACCGCTCGTTTCAACGGCAATCCCTCATAGAATACTCTTTGTCCCGGCTTTTTCATTTGCTGTTTTAGGTGCCATTGGACTTGATTTTTGGATGAAAAACAAAAAAGTAAGTTTAGCTAAAACCATAGCTTTTTTTGTCTTTTTATTCGTCTGCATATTTGTTTACCTTGCATATGAAGCAGGATATTTTTCTTCAGCAGTTTCTTTTACCCCAGAGTTGGCAATAAGCGCAAGGAACCTGGTGATCCCTCTTGGAGTATTTGCGCTTATTGCCTTTACAACAATTTTCATAAGAAACAGAAAGTACGCGGCAGTTTTAATAATTTTAGTAACTGTAGCCAATATTTTTTATTTTTCCAACAAATATTTATCCTTTTCAGAAAAAAAATACGTATTCCCGAAAAACGAAGCCCTCGAATTCATCATTAAGAATCAGGGCATTCACAGGACGTTTTTTGTTGGTGACAGGAAATTTTCAAATAACTTTGCAACTCAGTATGCAATATTTAACCCCGAAGGATACGACTCCTTAAATAACCATTCGTATTCTAATTTCGTTTTCGAAACCCAAAGGTTACCCAAAGATTATATTGCCTTACGCCGCTCAGATGCAGAGCTTGGATTCAAAGACCATTTGGATACAGCGTTTAATGATGAGGGTAAGCGAAAGCTACTGGATATTCTAGGTGTTAAATATCTAGTTGTGGAAGGAGAAGATAGGAATATAGTTTCTAATTTTAACGGGTTTATAAAAGTATTTGAAAAAGGCGAGGTTGCCATTTTTGAAAACGAAACAGCCTTTGATAGAGCTTTTCTTGCTTCCGACTGGCAGGAAATAGATAAAGAAGATGTATTTTTAAATGGTAAAGCGGAAATAATTTCTTACGAGCCTTCTAAAGTTGTGATAAAAACTGATTCGCCCGAACCCAAGTTTCTTGTTTTAACCGATAATTATTACAGCGGTTGGAAAGCTAAAATAGACGGCCAAAAAGCAGAAATTTTAAGACCTTACTCCACTTTTAGGGCTGTTGAGGTTGGACTTGGAGAACATCAGGTTGAGTTCTATTATGACAGTGATATTTTTAAGCTTGGGGCTTCTCTTACACTCTTAGGTATTTTAGCCTTGTTTGTTATTGTACTAAAAAGTGGGTTATTAAGCGTCTTAAAAAAATAAGGTATCATAAACCTTCTCAGTCTATTAAAGAAATTAAATGATAGAACCCGATTCAAAACCGCTTGTGTCATCCTCACGAAAGTGAGGATCTGATTCTCAGTCCCTTCGATAAAACTCAGGGCAGGCAAGCTGAGAATGACTAATGCACTGCGTTTTGAAACCAGTTCATTATTCACTACGACCAGTAAGTTTGAAGCGGCTAGCATGATGAAAAGAAAAGAAGCGTTTGTTAAAAACCCAAAAAAATCACCGCAAAAAAAATATCCCCTGTACTTTAAGGTTTTAATTCCCATAGTTACACTGGTTCTCCTAGAACTTATAGCAAGAGGACTGTCAGTGACGATTTTAAAAGATTATCTTGGGAACAAAGATTTGCGGACTAAAATTGAAAAAGTGTATATTCCTCCGCCTGAACCATCCAATGAAGATGTACTACGTTTGTATTTTTACGGAGCATCGACCACGGTCGGTTTTCCGGTACCAAAGGTTAGTTATGTTAATCAACTTTCTTATCAGCTACACAACGTTTTAAAAAATAAAAATGTTGACGTTAAGAATTTAGGATGGTCCGGATTCACATCTACAATGGACCGTTATTCTATAGTATCAACTTTTTGGCATAAACCTGACGCAATGATCGTTTATGTTAGTCACAATGAATTTGTACATTCGGAAATTGATACGCTTTCCCTTTATCGCACAATATCCATTTTTAGGGACAAAAGCGTTTTATTCCGCTTACTGCTAGCGGCTAGTCAGGGTAATAAAAAACCGGATTCGCCAGAAGACAACGAAGAACCCATCGAAAGAAAAAGGGTTTCGTACAAGCTTGTTGGGCCTTACTACTGGATAAAAATGGCAATTCTCAAAAAGAATTACAAAGCAATCGCTGAACTTTCACGCGACTACAACATACCGTTAATATTTATAACTGCGACGTCAAATGTTGGCGAGTGGCCTCCACCAGAGAAACCAGTAACCTATTTCACGCCTAGCGATAAGAGTTATACAGATCTAACAAAAGTTCGTGCCCTTTTGAAAAACAACCAGCTGGACGAAGCACAAGAAATTACAAAATACCATCTTGAGAAAAACCCGGAAGATGCTTATTTTCTTTTTATGCAGGCACAGATTGAAGAAATTCGCGGAAACTTGAATCAAGCCAGGTATAATTTTGAAAAGGCGAAAGACCAAGACCTGCTTCAGTGGCGGGCTAATAGGGAAATAAACGAGTTTGTTCGTACACTAGAAGATGGGAAGACAGTAAGGGTCCTGGACGCGGAAGAAATATTTAAGAAACATTCACCGAATATGATCACCGGTTATCCGCTATTTCTGGACAATGTTCATCCAAATATAGAAGGGCACTATCTCTTAGCAAGTTCAATTATTGATCTTCTAAAAAAAGATAAAATTGTCGAAAGAGATTGGTGGGAGAATGCAAAAGCTCCCTTCACTTTAGAGGAACTTTTAAAAGAAATGCAAGTATCACAAGATGATGAATTTCAACTGGCATTTATTACAGCGGTTTATTGTATTAAAAATCCATTCTTTAACTTCGAATGCGCTCTAGGCTATTTGGAAAAAGCAGAAAAAATAAAACCAGGTGATTGACGTATTCCAGCATCTCGTGCTGTAATTGCCTATTTAGATGAGAATATTAACGAAGCAGAACGGTTATATAAAATATCGATTGAGCTTCATGGCTTACCTATTGATGATAAAGAGTTACTTGAAGTGCCGTACCTAACTCAGCTTAAAAAGAGATTAGATTAACCCTTACCTAAAGTGAAGGCCACTGTCTTCACCGGCAGAAACAGGTTTTTTAATCTCCTCTTCTGACAATTCAAATCGTTCAACGAAATAACCATTTGGGAATTCTTCCCTAAAAACAGGGTCAGTTTTTATATTTATCTGACTCTCTCTCCAGTAAGTCTGTGATACATAAGGGTCTTCGGGGGGAGGGGGAGTGCTAATTATGTAAGTTACTGGCATCTTCTTAAAATAAAAAGCCTTTTTATTCTCAAATCTCTTTGTCTGATATACCATCGCAAATTTAGACTCATAAGCAAGCTTATCCGGAGAATATAAAAAATAACCAAACTCGGACTCCTCCCCTCTAAACACAAATTGAGTTATAGCATTTAGATTTTTCCAAGAATCATCATATTTAGAGGTTTTAGAGTAATCACTGACTAACCTCTCTATCACTCCGATTTGATTAGTAATAATTAAAGCTACAACTATTATCAAAGCCGCGAATTTATGTTTCCCAATCGTAAGTGATGCAAGAACAATAATAGCAAGCGGTGTAAAGATGAAAGTGTGATGTCCTAATAGAGCGGATTTATTAATTAAAGTAAAAAGAAAGTAAACAACAGTCAAAAAGACAAACAAAATATAGTGCCTCTTAAATTTAGTACTTCTGTAAGTAAATGCTAATAACGCGCAAAAAAGGATCAAAATAAAGAAATTGCCAACATATTTACTAGTACTGAACTGGAAGGCTGCGTTTACGATAAAATCCGCTCTGTTTAAGAGAAATTTAGGTAAGTCAATCCAAGTGTTAGCCCTATCAGCTAAATATATTTGAATGTTTTTGAGCTGAAAAAAATCGTGTCTTACATCAAATAAAATAAACGTTGAAAACGGAATTAGTAAAAAAACAAATAGGAAAAGATGATATAACTTGTTTCTTCGCTTTAAGAGTAAATTTAAGAAAATATAAGCAAATATAATTGGAATTAAGGAAATCATTGCTAGCTCAAACTGAATAAGTAAACCTGCTAGCAAAACAGACAATATCAAAAATTTTGGATTAAATTTTTCGGTATATTTTAACAGGGACCAATAAAAAAAAGGGGCTGTAAATATTAACCCGTGTACATGTATAAAATACTTTGTTTCCTTTACAAAAAATAATGACATCAAAACTACGTAAAAATATGCAGGAATTCTACCAAAAATATCTTTAACCACAAGAAAGCTGGAAAATAAAAATAAAATAACTAAAAGTACCCAAAACCAACCAACAGCAATTGGGTCGGCATTGGAAAGCAAATAAGCAGGATAATTTAAATAAGCCCAAAGAGGCCCGTGGTAAACTCCCCCTATTCCAGACCTAGGACCAATTAGTATAAATTTCTTTTGTTCAATTTCATTAAGTATTAGAAAATCTCTGGCTACGTCAGTATTTAAATCAAGATCGCCATGGATAAAATACCAGGAGCCGAGAAAAATATTAAATGAAACAATGGTTAAAACAAGGATTTTCAAATATCCGAAGCTTCTAACAAATTTTAAGTATTTTTTTGTTTTCATAATTTCGTAGATGATATCACACGGATTGCTATTAAGTTTTAGGCATTACTTGTAAACTGTTTTTACCTTGTCATTATTATAAATAACCTGCATTGCGTTTTGGTCCATCAGTGATTGAATTATCTGCTTTCCGGAATTTGGAATTTCTATAGTCAAATTAGTAGGTAATGTGGGATATTTTTCGTGAGCAATATTAATATACTTGCGAGATAAATTTTCTTCTGCTGTAACCCAATGTATTTTTTTAGTCAAAGCTAAAGTAGTATGAGAGGTTACTAACCAACTTATAGTAAAGATTACGATCAGAAGAGTTGATTTCTCGGATTTATATTTCTGAGAGTATTGACTTAGGGTTAAACCCATAAAAACAAAAAGCAAAACGGAAGGAATTGTCAAATAATAAGGGAACGAATGTTCGGCTAAGAACAATACTGGTAGTAACCCTGCTATAAAAAAGATTACAGATGTAATAAACAATCTTATCGTTTTTGCGTTTAAAACTTTACCTAGAATATAAAAGAATAAAATAACATTAATTACTGCTGTAAATATAATGATTTGTAAATAATTTCTGGCAGCGTTTAAGAAATTTTCAGTTACATGCAGTTTGGATAAAATAATTTGATATTTTAGTTCTTCAGGCAAATTAAATAGCCATAGTCCGTACCAAAACAAATTTTTAAAAACTCCTAAACCAAGAGTTAATTCATATTCACCTTTGGATGGGATAGGATAAAAAATTGTTCTACTTAATAAATAAGCAATAATTACAATGAATATTGGAGCAATTACAGGAATGATACTAAGGTAATCCTTTCTCGATTTCGCATTCAGTATAAATTCAAGTGTAATGATTAACATAGGAAATGTAATAGCAAACTCGGTAGAAACAAGAGAAAGAAGAAAAAAAATAATTATTCCACAATATAAGGAAGACGAATTTCTGTTCCGATTTAAAATATAAAAGATTATTGAAATCTGAAAGAAGAAAAATCCAATAGCGTTCCAGGTTAGCGAAAGCCAAGATAATGTCATGAAATGGAATGATGATGTTGCATATAGTAATCCCGTAATTAGTGCAGCTTTTTTATTTTTAAAAAGTAAAAAGGATATTATGCTAATCAAAAAAACGTTGAAAAGGTGAATGATGAAAGATAATAAGTGGAAACCAAGTGGGTTCAATCCGAAAATTTTTTCCCCAATCCAAAAAAATATCGGCATCGAAATAGGACGCCAATAAATTATATCTGTGCGGAATTCGAAAAAAGATAGCAAATTTCCAGTTCTAACCCAATTTAGGACAAACCAATCATCTTGAAAAAAATAATAATTTAGGCTGGGATAAAATAGGAAGAGAGAGAAAGCAAAGATTAATGGGAAAAACCAAAATTGTTTAATCATCGTATAATTTTAGGAAGTGAGAAGTGCGAAATTAGAATGTGGATAATTGAAGTTAGATGTTGGATCTCGTCCCTCCCACATCAATATCTAGCTTCTCACCTCTCATTTCCCACATCTAATTTAGGATATCCATGAAACTTTTTGTTTATTGCCAACAAATACCATTTTAAATATTTTGGAAGCCACTTTCTTAAATAAAAACGTGATTCTTTTTCAAGGTAAGTCCAAGTTGTTGGAACTTCCGTAACCTTATACCCGTTAAAGTGAGCTTTAACCGTTAATTCTGTTGCCAGCTCAAAACCGCCATCCGATTCAATTTTGATACTATTTAGAAATTTTTTTGAGTATAGTCGAAAGGAGTTCGTAGCATCATGAACGGGAAGTCCGAAAAAATAATGCAGACTCAAACCCGCAGTTCTTGTCAAAAATTGCTTGAACTTCGGGCCTCCAATTTGTTTTCCGCCTTTCATGTACCTTGATGCGGCAATAACATCATATCCGCTGTTGTATTTCTCGACCATTTTATTCAGGACTTTTGGGTCGTCAGTCAAATCCGACATCATTATACAAACCGCATCGCCTTTTGCTTCTGAAATACCTGTTTTTAAGGCGTTTAAAGCACCTCTGCTTTTATTCTTCGCAAGCTTTACATTGGGATATTTTTTCTGAAGTTTTTTTACAGGGGAAATAGTTGTATCCTCTTCCATATCATAGATAATCAGAAGCTCATGGGAAATTTTAACTGATGATTCAACTCGTTTAATAGTTTCTTGAATTACTGCCCCTTCGTTGTAAACGGGCATTACTATAGATAACCTTACGGTTCTCTTTTTCTTCGCAGGGCTTGAAATGGAGAGTTTTAGAGATCCCGTCATTTTGTTTCGAAAACATCATTTAGATCTTTGTCGTTTTTTTCGTTGAAATGTTGTTGTAGAGATTTAATAGTAAAAATAATTTTATTTGTTTTAAACACGTTCCAGACATCGCAAATAACACAATTTTTCGATACAATTGATTTAATTTTTGTGACGTCCATTTTTTTGTAAAAGGAATGATTAGTTGCAACGAAAATGAAGTCAGCATCTCTTAGCACTTCATTTAGATCGTTCTGGTAACCTAAGACGAATGGGTCGTGAAGATAAACTTTCGCCCTTTCTCGCTCCAGCGCTTTTTTAACTTTAAATGCCAGTGATTCGCGAATATCGTCTATTTCACTCTTAAAGGCTAGGCCCAAAATTACGGCTTTTTTACCTTCAAGCCTACTTCTTTTTTTAACTTGGTTTATTAGAAATAAAGGAATAGATTCGTTTATCTTCCAGCTTGTTGTGATAAGATCCGAAAATGGAACGTCACCCACCAGAAAGAATCCATCCTTGAACAAACACGGCCCGCCTGTAAACCCGGGGAGTGCAAGACCACCTCTTTTATAATTTTTATTTACCAAATCGACAATTTTGTAAATATCCCGATTATGGTTTCCTGCAAGAATCATAAATTCGTTAGCAATCGCAAAATTTATGTATCGATACATGTTAGTAAACAGCTTCGCAAGTTCTGCTGACACGTCGTCTCCCCTATTAACTTCGATTTTTAGATTTCTAAAAAATTCGGCTGCTTTTTGCGTACTTACTCTATCAATTCCACCTACTATTTGGGGAATTTCGGCTATTTCTTCCAAAGATCTGCCTTCTGCGATTCGTTCCGGGCAAAAAGCTAAAAAGAAGTTTTTTCCTACTTTAAATTTGCCTAAGTCTTCTATGTGCGATTTAACGTAACTTGTTGTTCCCGGAGATACTGTAGATCTGAGGATTAGCACTTGCCCCTCTTTGAAATGCGGCGAAATGGCAAAAAGGGCGTTGTCAATTTGAACTAAGGAGGGATTCATGTTTTCGTCGACAGGTGTTCCGAGAGTAAGAATAATTACTTTAGCTTTGCGTATATCTGAAAAATTAGTTGAGAAAAATAAAGATTTGTTAACATGTTTTTCAAGAAGAGGTTTAGCCCCACTTTCAATGAAAGGCATGTCACCTGCAGACATTGTAGATATTTTTTCTTTATCGATATCTATTGCATAAACGGTATGCCCTTTGTCGGCAAGAAAAATTGCGAGAGGGAAACCTACTCGGCCAACACCAATTACTGCTACCGTAGATTTTTTTAAAACTTTCCCTGAGTTTTTTGCTTTTTCAGCCATTGCACTACCTCCTTTAAACCAGCTTCGAATTTTACTTCGGGTTGAAAACCTATCATTTTTTTTATTTTTGTGACTTCTGGAACTCTGCGTTTGATATCAAATTTAAAACCCTTTTTATGTTTTACTTTAAACGCTTTTTTTACTTCCATAACTTGCCAAATTTTCTTGGCAAGGTCTATCATTTTTATCTCTTTGTCGCTCCCGATATTAAAATCTTCATTTAGCCCATTTGTGTGAAGTGCCACAGCTATAACTCCTCTTGCTATGTCGGAAACATGGGTGAAACATCTGGTTTGCTGACCATCACCAAGAAGTTCAAGCGGGTACTGATTTGAAAGAATCTTTCTGACTAAATCCGGAATCACATGAGCATATCCTACTTCTCTTTCCGGAAATTCGTTTATCCCATAAGCGTTGAAAGGTCTGCAGATAGAGAATGGCAATTTGTATTGATCCCAGAACGAATGACAATACCACTCTCCTGTTAATTTAGAAAAACCATATGAGGATATAGGCGACGGGATTTTTTGGATATCCTTTTCTCTTGACGGAAAATGAGCTGCGGATTCAAAAACCATTGACGATGAAATATAGACCATTCTTTGAATCTTTGATTTAACAGCCGCTTCAAATGTGGATGAGTAAAGTTTATTATTCTCGGATAATATTGTTGCGGGGTATTTGTGAAAATAGCCAATGCCGCCGATTTTGGCAGCAGCGTTAATGCATATATCAATGCCTCGAAAGGCTTCTTGTGTAGCTTTATTATCTGTCAGGTCAGCTTTTACGAATTCTGCTCGAATATCTACTTGAGCGCTCGCCTTGAGCGAAGCCGAAAGAGCTTGTCCTGAACTTGCTGAAGGATCCTTTTTAGATAGGTCATCTGCAACCCTGACATAATATCCTTTATCTAAAAGCTGTCTGACTATTTCTGACCCGATAAAACCGGCCCCACCGGTTACGAGAAACTTTAGATTGTTATTCATAGATTATTGAACTGGTTTCCAAACCCCTATGTCATCCTCACAAAAGTGAGGATCTGATTCTCAGTCCCTTCGATAAAACTCAGGGCAGGCAAGCTGAGAATGACTAGTGTCTTGTGTTTTGAAACGGGTTCATTATTTAACTATTCGTTTTCGCCATAATATAAAAAAATAACCGCCAGCTCCAACTAGTGCTATAAGAGAAGCTATTTCGGATACCAAGTGGACTGGAGTTTTACCGTACTTGATTATAACTTTGTGATTACCCTTTGGCAATTTAAACAACATTAACCCTTTTGGATTATCTTGAAAACTAATATTAGTTTTTTGATTATCAATAAATGCGTGCCATCCCGGAAAATAAATTGCGTTGATCATAACTTTTACTGCCTCGTGAGCTTTTATATCCGCTTTATAGTTTGTTGATCTAATTTCGGATGAAATAATTTCACCATTACCTTCGATTTCAATTTTCCAATTCGCCCTCTTTTGAGGTTTTTCTTCAACCCACAGAGGTAAATATTCGTCCCGAGCAGTGGTTGTATCCTCATTGGTTGAGTAGAAACCATCATCTCTATCCACGAATTTCGAAGGATGAGTGTAAGCAATTGTTGAGAAAACACCTGCCAGGATTAAAAATATAGCAATAATCAGTTTATTTTTTTTCATACTGTCAACAAAGAAGGCCGTCAGCAGTGAGGATATAAAAACAATTAAGGACAGGAGTCTCCATGGAAACTGAATAATATCAACATGGGGTATTTGCCAAAAAACTAAAGCATAATTTGTCATGAGATAAAAAATCGTAACATAGACAATAAGTAAGATACCGATAATTTTTTCTTTATTTTTTGATGTTAAGAACAAAAATGTCGATGCAATAAAAACTACCAAAGAGATCACCCCAAATTGCGTGGGAAGACCATTTTCTTGCTGAGGAGTTTGACCAAAACCCCAACCTGGAATAATCAACTTCTCAACTGATGACAGGTGATCCGAGACATTTGATACCTTAACTTGAGAAAGTTTTACAAACTGTAAATCGTAGAGTGCCGGCAGCCAAAAAAACGAGGACATTAAAAAACCAACTACAAATGCGATCACGATTTTAAAGATATCTTTTTTAATTAGTAAGATTGACAGTAAAAAAAACAGAGGTAGAAATAAAATCGCTATGACATTGTGAGAAATTACAAGCAAGGCAATACTGATTGACAAAATAGGCAAGAATTCTTTTTGGTTTTTTAAGATCTTAAAAATCGACCCGAGTATTATCGGAGCTATAGCAAATGCCACATTTTCTCCTATCGATCCTCTAATGTAAAGATCCACAAATCTATAAGGGATAAAAAGATAAACAATCGACCCTGCAAGACTTGCGTATCTCGAAAAAAACTGAGAAAGTGCCCAAAACATAGCAACTACCGATAACACCGTAGAAAAAATGAAGGTTATTTTGATACTGTCAACAAAATTAAAACCTAACACTTTGGGGATTTCTGCAAGATAAAAGGGCAATGGGTATAAAAAATTCAGGACGGGATAACCGTAATTATTATTAAGTCTTTCTACAAAGCGAACAGGGAATTGGCCGCCTGCCAACGTTTGATGAAATGCCGAAAATCTGATGACCATCCATTCTCCATCGTGACTGTCAAAATAACCCTTTTTGAAAAACGGCCAAAGAGCTGTCAATGACAAGATTATTATTACTAACAAGTGTTTTTTCATTAGATCAATCGATTCTTTTGTGCTTCTCCACTAAGAGATCTCCTGGAAATTCAGCTTTATCAACAACTTCAGTTTTATCGCGGGTTTTATCTCCATACCATCCACTTGTTAAATATTTTTTGGATGATGCCTCACGAATTATTAGATACATTAAATTCTGCCGGTCTTTTGGCTTCTCAAGAAGCCCGCGTCTTTCGTAACAATATATTAGATAATCGAAGGGGTAATCAAAAATCGCTGGGGAATAGGCGTACACAGAATAATCATGCGGGTTCTGTTGTGATATGTAGTCAACTACACTTTTCTCATTGTTGTAGGTGCCGCCGTCACCTTGCCAATCAACACTGTAAGGCGGAAGCAGATTAGATTTTAGGTTCAAAATTATTAACACTATTAATATTTTTCGTATCGCGTCATTTAAAAAAAGCGTCTAATAGATAATTTCATTATTTATGATTCGGTTCTTAAAAGTGTAAGCGTAGTTTATTGCATGAGTCCAACTTTTTTAATTTCCGAACCGGTTTTCGATAACAAATTTCCAGAAATTGCCTTGTCCTTTTTTGGGGGGTGATTTTTGCCACCATTCGATAGTATCTTTATAAGTTATTTCTGTTGATACATTTTTAAAAAAAGGGCTTCCGTCTTTAAATCTTCCTTGAAGATGCATCTTTGTCATCAACTCCCATTCTAAACGTTGGCCAGGATTTTCACAGACTGATATATTTATTCCACTTGAGCTTTCTCTCCCATCTTCATAAATAAAATAGCTAAGCGGATGGCCAGGGGCACCGTATTGGGAACACTCCCAAATATTGAAAGTTGAACTAGGGAATGTATTATATATATCTTTTTTAAGTGCTTCAACCCCACCCAGATTGATCGCGTCCGAATGGATATCAAGCATTACCCTATTTACAGTAAAAAATGTAATTAAAAGTAAAAAGACAAAACCAATCAATCTGTTTATTCTAATGATTTTATAAACAGCCCACGCGGAGAGTATAAACAGAGTCGGATGCGAAAAATAACTAAGATATAGTACTCTTTCCCCTCTGTAATAGCGAAATAGGATTATCTCTATGAAAAAAGTTATGGCAATAAGAAAAAAGGGGGTATTTTTGGTGACCTTTTTTAAATTGATAAGTACTAATGACCCAATCGAAAAGATTAATACGAAGGAAAGTACTACACTCCCCCCGATTATATAGCTTACAGTTTGCGGCCAGTAAATTGTAGCATATGTCAACCATCTATTCGGCACCCAAATTTTATACTGATCAACAAGCAAATAGATAAGAAAATTGCGTGAATTAAACCAATAATTTGTTATATCGAAATATATAAGCGGTATTAATGGAATAAATGCACCAATAATCAAAAATAATAATGGCCATAATAATTTTTTCCTATTTCTGAACTGAAAATAAACTATTGCCATGGTTATTGGGATAATAGGCAGAATTAATATGTTTTGAAAATGGATTGTAAATGCTAGAACAGTAAAAAAACTAACAAAAAAGAGATTATAAAATTTGGCATTTTTGATAGACCTAACAGCAAAAAAGAGGGACAAAAGTACTAATAAAGGAGTTATTGAAGGATTCCAAACTCCTAATGAATTTTGTATTTGAGCAGGAGAAACAGCCGCAAACAGTGCAGCAAGAATACCTAGAAATTTATTTTCAATCTCTTGGCCAAGTTTGAATATTAGGAAAATGAAGAATAACGACAAAGTGGTTGCTATGTACCAAAATTTCAACGTTCCAATTGGTATGAATGAAACGACTTCTAAAAAATAATACCACCATGGGCCATAGAAAAAAGGCCCTGCTGATGCAAAATTGCCAGTTAAAGGAAATTTGAGATTATCCCCAGCGTAAGTTGCTACCTGCACATCCCTTGAATGATCCGCAATTATTTTAATCCTCTCGGTGTATTTAAAGATACGGAAAAAAACTGCAAGCACAACAATCAAAAAAGTCAAAACCATAAACGCTTTCATTTACGAAAAAATGATAATTTGTTAATGAGTACTGAAAATGCAATGAGGGTTAAGGGTAAAAATAAAACTATTTGCATGAATTGAATCGTGTCTGCGTGCGACCAATCACCGTAATATAGAAATGGCAAATAGCGGAGGCTTGCACCAAAACAAATTGCAGTACCTAAAATTAACAGGTTTTTTCCAGGGATCAAGGCAATAATTGGTATAGTCCAGAACAGATACCAAGCCTGAAATTGAACTTGCGTCGCACCTGCCGAAACGAATGGGACACTGATTTTAAACGATGAGAATAGATATGTAAAAACAATCATTGTTGCCAGACTCCATTTGATATATCTTTCAATATTTTTCTTGTCTGTAGTCGATTCTCTAAACAACCATCCTACTATTAAAATTGGAATATACTTGATCAGTGACCCAGAAATTATTGCTGCATACGACAATATTTTTTTGTTAAATGCTAAAAAATAAATTGATGCAAGTATGAATGATGCTAGTACTACATCATTATGCGCATTCACTACCCCTTCAATTAACAATGTCGGGTTTAAAGCGTAAAAAGCAGTTCCAAACAGTTGATAGTCTGGCTTAATTTTTCCAAGAATTTTGAATATGAGGTAAGAATTGATTAAATGAAAAATACCGATAAAAACTTTGAATGTCAAAAGGTTAAGCAGAAATTTTCCAAAACCCAGTGAGGCTGGAAGTAGAGACCCTCCCAACCAAAGAGGGCCGTACGGAGAGTATCTGTGGACCCAGTGCATGAACCTAAGCCACTCATCGTTCGGAAAATCTAGTGGCCTGTGAGTGTATGGGTTAGCGTGATAGTTGAGAATGATTTTGGCATCGAACATATAATTAAAAAGGTCGTGTGATAAAAACGGATAGGCGAAAATTAAAATGAGGGTATTTAAGATTGTAGAGAATACTAAATATTTTAACCTTATTTTTCTTTTATAAATTAAGTATAAATTAAGTATGAAAATTGAAAAGGTAAAAATTATTAACATCACGAAAATTAGGGTAGCAACAGGCCGATGATAATAACCTAGCTGCTGCATTGAACTTATAAAATTGACAACCGTATGGTTTTGGGAAAGAGTTAAATTAAGATCAACATAAGAATATGAAAGAACTACCAATAAGCCATATAAAATCACACCCGTTAGAAGAAGTATTCTTTCAAGCCTTGACATTTTTAAAACATTTTACACCATAATTTGTTGTAGAAAACCAGCTTTGAAGGAATTTATGACGAGTTTTTGTAAACGCCTTTTATATCGTTGAGTCGGATTTTTATCACATCTCGCAACATTCTAATCGAATCTTTGATTGGGCTAACTCTGCTCGTTGCCATGTGGTGCCAGATAATAGGAACTTCCTTTATTTTAAATCCGCGCTTTTTAGCAATAAAAAGCAATTCAACATCAAACGCCGTTACAAGTGCACCTTTCACCACTTTCCCTTTACCGTAAACCTTAAGACCTGCAAAAAGCGGTTTGGCAACTTTGCTTTTGAATAGTTTAAAACCAGCCTGAGTATCCCATATTCCTCTAACAGCAATCATTTGGACTATAAGGTTGAATACTAATCCCATTAAATGTCGATGGATTGGTTCTTTTTCGCGTTTAGCGCCTGGAAGCTGTCTTGAACCAATAACAATATCGCAATCCGGAATAAACTTGAGTAGTTTTTCAACTTCGGAGAGAGGTGTTGCCTGATCAAAGTCCGTGAATAAAATTAACTCTCCTTTTGCCTCCTTAACTCCAGTCTTGACTGTTTCTGCTTTACCTTGGTGAGGGTTTTTTATTACCTTTATATTTTTGTGTTTTCTCGAAAATTCGTCTGCCAGCTTTGCTGTCGAGTCTTCCGAACCATCATCAACTATCAAAATCTCGTAAGTATAATTTTGCTTATCAAGGTATCTAGGAACTTCATCTAAAGTTCCTTTTTTAAAGTTAGGCTCCTCGTTGTAGGCTGGAATTATTACAGAAAGATGGACGGTACTAGTCATCAATTAATTATGTCGTTTGAATTTATGCTTTGTCAAAGCCCGATAGAATTTTAGTCATAATTTACTTGTATTAAATCCATCTTTAACTGTTAAATTAATATGATCATGAAGAAAATCAGAATTCTCACGGGCCAAGGAGTAAAAGAAGAAGAGACATTCTTATGAAAAGGCCGTTTTGGGCCTGTTCAAAATAAATTGCTCTGGGGTCACTATCAACTTCTGGAGCTATTTCATTAAGTCTTGGAAGAGGATGCATTATAATGGCATTCTTTTTAATATTTTTTAGAACTTTTTTGTCCAAAACGTAGCGATCCAAATACTTTTTATAATCTTTTCCTAAATATTCTTTAGGAATTCTCCCTTGGTAGACAACATCAGCCCGAGCAACTGCACTTTGAAAATCTTCAGTTTCTGAAAATTTTATTTTTTTGTTTATTAAATGTTGTTTTAGCTCTCGTGGCATTGAGAGAAGCTTGGGCGAGACGTAGATAATTTTTATTTTCGGGTAAAGTGATAATAAATAGGAAAGTGAATGGTGCGGACGATAATTTGCATGATCACCGCAGATCGCAACCGTGAAATCTGGTGAGTGAAATTTAGAAAAAATTGTATACAGATCCAGTATCCCCTGAGTCGGGTGCTCTCCTACCCCATCTCCTGCGTTGATTATTGGAATGTTTGAGTATTTTGTTGCCAAATCTGCAATACCACTTTCTGGATGACGGATAACTATAACATCTGAGTAAAAATTAACGACCCGAATTGTATCCGTTAAAGTTTCGCCTTTAATAGCCGACGAAAACTCGGCTGCATCCTCCGTTGTAATAACCGATCCGCCAAGTCTTAACATTGCCGACTCGAATGATAACCTAGTTCTGGTTGACGGTTGGTAAAAAAGAGTAGCCATTATTTTGCCTGATAGGGCATTTTTATTAAACTTTTGTGATTTGATTTTATCGGTAACAGAAAAAATTTTCTGAAGTGTTTTTTTATCGAATTGGCGTGCGGAAATAATATGCTTAAGTTTCATCATAATTTATTTTATCACTAGCTTCCCTTAATGGCGGGTTTACCGGCTGGTGATGGAACACCTGGCCAATGAATCAGGCGAAATACTTTTATTCCGTATTCCAAATCTTGCTCTTGTGCAATTTCTGCTCTGCCAAATCCTGCAATTTCCCAAACAGGATGTCCCAAGGGTTCACACTTTTTTGATTCACAAACAACTAACAACTGTTCAGTTACCATGGTTTCCAAATCAATAGGTTTTTTGTCTCTTAATTCTAAAAAGTACCTGTAAGCGTGATCTGAATTACTTTCCGAAATTAAAGCAAAATTGTATGGATCTTCACCTGTTTTGTCTATGACTAGATCTGCGATTTGAGAAGTCTGATTAATTATACGATTTGGCGGATTTTTGTAAAAAGCATTGTCTAAAAAAAACACTATTAAAACAATAGATAAGACAATACCGATAAGTCGTAAAATAAATTTTTTCCACATCACATATAAAATTAGCCCGAAAAGTATAAAGGGCGCAGGGAACATAAAACCGAAATAATAATCATAAATTTGACCGGAATAAAACCTTAAGCCTAATATTCCTCCCAGAAACCAAATTAGGCCTATCGAAAAGATTAATATCTTATCATTTGAATTGCGATTTAGGTAAAATCCTAAAATGCCTCCTAATGTTAAAAACCAGAAAAATATTTTCGTACCTAAAGTTCCTTTAACAAGAGAAATTTCTTCGAGAAAAGTGTTGCCCAAGCTTGAAATAAGCGATATAAAATTCGCCGACGTAAAACCTGCCGTAGTGCCTCGCGTAACAAAATCAATAATTGTGTTAAAGTTGGGAAATCCGTGTCTGATTTCAAAAAGTAGGAAGGGACTAAAAGTTATTGAAAAACCAATTATAGAAAAGAAAGCTATGCTAGGTAATTTCTTTAAGTTCGAATTAAAAACAACAATAAGACCAGTTATCGCAATTAGAATTGAAGCTAAATAATGAAGCTGTATTGCGATACCAAAAGATGCACCAGCGCCTAAAAAATAAAGTAACTTTTTATCTTTAATACCTTTAAAGATAAAGTAAATCATCAAAAGCGCAAAAAAAGGCAGGGGATTAGGATTCCACGAAGAGCGGGAGTATCTTACTATTAGCGGTGCGACCGCATATAAGAAGCTTGATAAAACAGCGGGCCAGAAACCTATTGCTTCTTTAAGGAATTTATAAAGAAGCAAGACTGTGGCAACCCCGATAATTGCCACAAAATACGAAGGTCCGACAGGATCAAACTGCAATAACAATAAGAAGGGAGCTGCCATCCAGTAATATATTGGGCCTAGGTAAAAGCCACCGACTGAGGCTGTTGGTCCCAGAAATGGCAAGTTTTTCTCAACAAAAATATTTCTCATTACAATCATATCTCTTCCTTCATCTCCCAAAAATACAACGTAATTTCTAATTTCCCAAAATCTAAAGAAAGCAGTGACTGTAATCAAAACCAATAAAATAATTAATTTGTAATTATTAGGCACTTTGGTCATAGCTATATAGTCTTTGCCCTAACGGATTGAAGTTCCGATTGCTCCGGAGCCTTCCATATCCAAAGAAGATTCACCGCATAATTAAAAGACAAACCTATTATTACTCCAATTGCTAAACCTATTTGCTCATGAAGATTAAAAACTCTTGCAAAAAATAAAATACTTAAAAGTTGAATTAGAGGNCTGCCGATTGAAGTTAAATTGAACTTTAAAAACCTTCTTATTTTCGGACCCTTACGAGATCTGTATTTAAAAGTCCAATTATCATGGAATATAAAATTGAATATAATTGATGCTTGAATAGCAATAATTGACGAGACTAATAATCTATCAAAAGTGATAAATAAAAAATGAGGTGCTGATCCGATAGAGGGAACAATTAATAAAAGCGGCTCGTCTAAAAATGGTAGAAAGAATAAATCNCCTCTATTTAAAATGCCTAAAAGAAATGCATTGATTACATAGCTGNCACTGCCAACCATCAAGAACTTTATGATTGTTTTGGATTTTTGAAAACGGACTTTAACTCCAAATTTAATTACGTCAAGAATGTAGGCTACAATTTGCGCCTTAGAATATCCTTTTTTACGATCTTCAAAAATAATAGGAACTTCTTTAATTCTTGCACCGGATATCAGTGCAGCATATAAAAATGCTGGCTGAACAATATATGTTTTNGACTTCCATGGAACATTGTTAAAGTTTATCTTTTNGAAGAGTTTTTTTGTAAACATTCTATATGAATTGGCGTATTCTGTAAGATTAAATGTTCCCCATACTAATCGACAGTATAGAGACATTCCTCTACTAAAAAACCTGCGATGCCAACCAAGAAGGTTTTTGCCTCCAGCCATGCTCCTTGAACCATTTACTAAGTCGTATCCTTCTTGGATATATCTCAACATCTTAGGTAAAGTGGACGGGTCGTGGGATAAATCACCATCCATCTGGGCTAGAATATCTGCTTTCAGCTTGTTAAGTGAAAATCTATGTCCCTTAATTAAACCCACACCTATGCCTCTTTCTTTAACATCTAAGTAGTGGACTCTAGAATTTTCCCTCGACATTCTTTTTACTATATCGCCGGTCCCGTCCGCTGAATGGCTATCAGAAACTAATACATGAAGATCTACTTGGGGAATTTTTTTGTTTTGATCAAGAACCTTATTGATAATCTCCTCAATGTTTTCCTTCTCATTGTAAGTTGGAATATTGACAACAAGTCTCATCTCGAATTTTTTTTGAGAAGTTCGATGTCAGCCTCTACCATCATCTTAACTAAACTCTTAAATGATGTTTTTGGTGCCCATTTTAAAACTCTTTTTGCCTTTGAGTAATCTCCTATTAGAAAATCAACTTCAGCCGGTCTAATGAATTCTTTGGAAGTTTTTACGTATTTTCTCCAATTTTTCTCACCAATTACTAGAAATGCTTCTTTAACAAAATCGGCAACAGAATGATTTTCTCCAGTAGCAATTACATAATCGTCAGCCTTTGGTTGTTGGAGCATCAACCACATTGCCTCCACATAATCCCCCGCAAATCCCCAATCTCTTTTAGCGTCCAAATTGCCAAGTGTGATACTTTTTGCCTGCCCTAATTTTATTTTGGCGACTCCATTTGTAACCTTTCTAGTTACAAACTCGAGGCCTCGTCTCGGAGATTCATGGTTGAATAAAATACCAGAGACAGCAAACAAATCATACGATTCTCTATAGTTGATAGTAATCCAGTGCCCATATGTTTTGGCGACTCCATATGGGCTTCTAGGATGAAAAGACGTCTTTTCATTTTGTGGTGTTTCTTTGACCATGCCGAACATTTCAGATGAAGATGCTTGATAAAATTTTGCTTCAGGTTTAACTTGCCTCATTGCTTCAAGGACTCTCGTAGTACCAAGTGCAGTAAACTCACCGGTTAACACAGGCTGGGACCATGAGGTTGCAACAAAACTCTGAGCAGCTAAATTATAAATTTCATCCGGATCAGCTATTTTCACTGCGCTTGTTAATGATTGTTGATCGAGAAGATCACCGGGAATTAATTCTACTTTGTCTTGAAAATGACGTATTCTTTCGTAATTTGGTGTAGATGTTCTTCTGGTTATTCCAAATACTTTGTAACTCTTTGCGAGTAAAAATTCTGCCAGATATGATCCATCTTGCCCCGTAATACCTGTAATTAGAGCTCTTTTATTCAGCATTTTAATTTAATCTTTCTCTCTCGTAATTAATTGTATCAGATAAAGTTTTCTCTATAGGAATACTAGGTTTCCAGTTTGTCTTTTTTTTAAATTTAGAGTAGTCACAAGTAATTTTATTTGTATCGGATGATCTGTGCAAAGTTTTGTCTTGCTTTTCTTTTACTTTTACCTTTGATAGTGAAATTAATTTTTTAAAAATATCGCTGATTTTATACAATTTCCCTAACCCGATATTATAAACCTGGCCTAATTTACCTTTTTCAAGGGCTAACAGATATGCTCTTACCATATCCCTGACATCCGTAAAGTCTCGATAAGCATCTAAGTTTCCAACTCTCATAATGCCTCCACCTTTCTTTTCTAGTTGGGCGATTCTAGAAGCAAAAGCAGACACAACAAAAGCTGTGGACTGTCCTGGACCGATATGATTAAAGGGTCTGACTCTTACTATTTGCAATCCATAGTTTAAAAAATATTGCCAACCTAGCAGGTCTTGAGCTACTTTTGAGACAGCATATGGAGAGCTAGGATTTAATGGAAATTCTTCGTTGACGAGCCGATTATGATTTATATCCCCATATTCGTCCGATGATCCTACTATAAGAATTTTTGCTTTTGAGTTAATTTTTTTCAATGCTTCTAACAAATTCAACTCCCCTAAAATATTATTCTCTAGTGTTTCTTTAGAGTTTTCAAAACTCTTTGAAGGAGACGAAAATGCTGCTAAATGGAAAATACAGTCGAACGAATTGCTCAATTTTTTTGCAATAAGTTGTTTGTTTAAAATATCGCATTCTACCAAATTCGCCTTTTTTTTGAGGTTGTCCAGATTGTGAGAGTGGTGAGATGGATGAATGAAACCGGTTACAGCAATTTTTTGAGATATCAGGTGATCAGTGAGGTGGCCGCCGACAAAACCACCTATTCCTGTAATTAGAGCTTTTCTCATCTGCCAACACCGATATATTTAAAACCTGCAACTTTGGCTTTGTGGGGGTCAAAAATGTTGCGGCCGTCGACAATATTTGGTTTTTTTAGAAGTTTTTTCGCCTTACTAAGATCAATTTGAGAAAACTCCGGCCATTCTGTAACAATAATCATTGCGTGTTTACCCTCAATGGCCCTGTAAACGTCCTTCGCATACGAGATTTGTGGGAGAATTCTTTTAGCATTGATCATGGATTGTGGGTCAAATGCAGTAACATTAGCTTTTAAATTTAATAATCTATTAATTATTTTTATTGACGGAGCATCTCTCATATCATCTGTATTTGGTTTAAAAGCAAGTCCAAGTATTGCTATCTCAAATCCATACAAATTGTTTTTCTTATCTTCCGCAGCATTTAATATTCGCCTAATTTTATTTACGAATCTTTCAACCTGAAGATCATTAATTGCATCAACAGCACGTAGCAGTTCAAAATCATAATCGAATCTGCTTGCCTGAGCTATAAAAGCGAGTACATCTTTTGGTAAACAAGAACCGCCATAACCAACGCCCGGATATAAAAACGCGTTACCAATTCGCCTGTCCGCCCCAATACCCTCCATTACCTTAGTGACATCAGTCCCCATTTTTTCGCAAAGAATCGAGATAGCGTTTGCAAATGAAACTTTTGTCGCCAGAAGTGCATTTGACCCATATTTAACAAGCTGAGCAGATCTCATATCGCAGGTAATTCTTTCTCCGGAAATTGGTGCATGGAGTTCAAGTAAAATCTTCTCAGCTTTTTTGCTATGAGTACCGATTACAATTCTGTCAGGGTGAAGCGTATCTTCAATTGCAGTACCTTCTCTTAAAAATTCAGGGGAAGCAGCAAATTCAAATTTAGCTTTTGCATGCTTTTTTACCGTGGNTTCTAAGTCATCTTCATATCCTATTGGGATAGTGCTTTTTATGGTAATCAGTGTATACCCTGATAAATTCTTCGCAGTTTCCTCCACTGCNCTAAAAAGATAAGTTAAATCNGCTTCACCGTTTTCCTTCGACGGGGTTCCTACACAAATAAAGATTGTCTGAGATTTTGAAACCGAATCACTGTAACTTTTAGTNAAGAAAAGTCTTTTTTCTTTAATATTTCTTTCTAGATATTCCGACAGAGAAGGTTCGAAAAATGGTACTTTNCCTTTTTTTAGGTCTTCTATCTTCTTTTCATCAACATCAACGCAGTAAACTTTGTTGCCAAGATCTGAGAAAACAGCGGCTGTTACTAAACCAACATAACCCGCCCCGACTACTGTAATTGTCATAATTTTTCCCACCAATTCTTACCATTCATCTTTTCAACGTATTCGTCGAATCTGGCTCGATTAAAATAGGTTTACTGAACGAATTTTGGCGGGCTAAACGCAATTTTAGCGAAATCCGGAACCTTAAATCAATCGGCCATTTGATTGTCTAAATATTTCCCTTATGCCATTCTTCCAATCAGTCGGCTTGAACCCAAGCTTTTCGATCTTGTCCGTTTTCATGCCGCCCCTTAAAGGTCTAGGTGTCATTCCTGGTTTTTTTAACAAAGTTTTTAATTTACCTCTTTCAATATAATGTGGATCNTATCCAAAAATCCTTATAAGTTCTATACCAAACTCATATGGAGAAACGGGCTCAGGACTTGCCAAATTATAAATACCGCCAGCATTTTTAGATAATAGTAAACTAATACAGGGTGCAAGATCATCTATAAAAGTTGGTGTAATCTGTTGATCCGCAAAAAGGGGATAAAGATCATGGTTGTCGTACCTTTGCAATATTTGTTTTGCAAAATCTGCTTTACTGCCAAACCTTGATCTATAAGGATACGAAATTCTTATTATCATAAAATCATCCAGGCTGTTGTTTATCAATTTTTCGCCCTCAATTTTAGTAATTCCATACCAAGATACTTTCTCCAGATTTGGACCCACCAGATCGGTTTCTGAATATGGACCATTTTCCCCATCAAAAACAAAATCAGTAGATATGAAAATTAACTTTCTCTTAAAATGCCTGCAGGCTTCCACAACATTTTTTGCTCCAGCCACATTGACTCGCCAGCAAGTTCCACTTTTGTTTCCTCTTTGCCCTTCTGCACTGTCCACATCGGTGAAGGCTGAAAATAATATTACTGTTTCAAACTTATTGTCTTGAAAAAAATTTTCGACCGATTCTTGCTCTGTAATATCTACGGAAATTTCACCATTTAAATCTGCCTTTACTAATTGCAACTCTGAAAGTTCACAAAATCTTGAGCCGACCATTGAGTTGGCTCCGATAACGCCAAGTTCCTTATTACGTTTCAATGGAAAAATCCTTTCTGACGATATCCCAATCAAATTCTCCTTTATGGTCTACCCGGCCTTCATCTGTCGGATTATAAAGTTGCGTCGGAAAGTTTAGTAAGTATCCGTGGGTTTTAGATGTAACTATGAAGCCGTGATATGTTTCTTCAGGAATAATAATCATATACATTTCATTTTCTTTATATGGACTCATTGTGTATAAATTTAAAATCCCTTTAGTTCTGGAATTCTCTCTCGGGTCATAAATTGCCGTAACAATTCTCCCTGAGACACAAATGAATCTGTCTTTTTGGAATTGGTGAACGTGCCATTTGTCTTCGTCGCGAGCAATACCAGAGGGTGTGGTGGACATATATTGCATTGCAAAATTTAAATCACTTTCATTAAAAACATCACTCCAATCCTTTCTTAGAGTTTCCACCAACTCGCCCGTACTATCTTCGTGCACTTTTAATTTTCTAAGTACAACTCCCTCAATTAAATCTTTTTGATTATCTAAATTTAGATACTGATATTGCAAGATTCTATCTTCTTTTATATTGCTTTTTATAATATTTTTCGAATTCTTTATTTTTTAGCTTTTGCCACCAACTTTTATTATCTTGATACCATTTAACTGTCAACTTTAATGCTTGCTCAAAATCGAAACTTGATTGCCAGNCAAGATATTTCTTAATCTTATCAGCATTAATGGCATACCTTCTATCATGCCCGGGTCTGTCTTTGACGTATTCGATTTTTTCACTTGTTTCTCCTAAAATTTCGAGTATCTTTTTGATAACCTCTAGATTCGAAATATCGTTATCTACACCGATGCAATAAGTTTCCCCTTCTTTACCTCTTTTCAAGATGAGGTCAATTGCGCTGCAGTGGTCTTCGACATAAAGCCAATCGCGCATGTATTTTCCATCTCCATATACTGGCGCTTTTTTACCCTCAAGGAGGTTGGTGATTGTGAGAGAAATTAATTTCTCCGGAAATTGATATGGGCCAAAGTTATTTGAACAATTCGAGATTGTAATGGGAAGCTTGTAAGTTTCAAAATATGCCCTTACTAAGTGGTCGGAAGCCGCCTTTGATGCAGCGTAGGGACTATTTGGATGATAAGGTGTTTCTTCGCTAAATTTGTCTTGGGAATCAAGAGTTAAGGCACCGTATACTTCGTCTGTTGATACGTGATGGAACCTTGATACTTTAGATTTTAATGCAGCATCCAGTAGTATTTGAGTGCCTAAAACGTTCGTTGTAATAAAAGGGGCCGGGTCAATAATTGATCTGTCTACATGTGATTCAGCGGCGAAATTAACTATGACTTCAACTTCCCTGACAACTTTCTCGACATCTTTCGCGCTCGCAATATCACCTTTTATAAATGTATAATTGGGATTTTTTTCAATCGTCTTTAAATTTTCAAGATTTCCAGCGTAAGTTAGTTTGTCTAAATTTACGATCTTATCATCCGGATGATTTTTAAGCCAATAGTGAATAAAATTTGAGCCAATGAACCCGGCTCCGCCGGTTACTAAAAGTTTCATAATTTATTTTTTGGATTCCTTTTTTATTTCTTTGGCGACTAGAATATTTGCTTTGAGGAGTTCGTCAAAAGAGGTACCAGCGTCTACCCACCAACCGGAAAGAATCCTACAGATCATTGTTCCTTCTTTTACGTAATTGTTGTTGAGATCTGTTACTTCCAATTCTCCTCTTTTCGAAGGTTTTTGATTTTTTATAAAATCGAAAACTCGCCTGTCGTACATATAAATTCCTGTTTGGCCGATTTCTGATTTAGGATTTTCCGGTTTTTCTTCAATCGAAATGACTTTGCCGTTCTTGCTTTCTATCACACCGTATTGCTTACTTTGAGTAGCCATATTTTTGCCGTAAACGACTGCTCCCCTTTCTTTCTTATTAAACTCTTCAACATCTTTTTTAAGAGACTGGGTAAAAATATTATCACCTAAAATAACTAGGATCTTCCCATTGTCGGCAAAATCGTAAGCAAGATTAATAGCTTGAGCGATCCCTCCTGATTCCTCTTGAATTTCATAAGATAGACGCAGTCCGAAGTCTTTTCCGCTTTTAAGTAGGTTAATGAAAGCACCACTATGACTAGGTCCGGTTATTATTAAAACATCTTTTATTCCGGATCGAGCCATCGCTTCAAGCGGATAAAAAATCATCGGCTTGTTGTAAATTGGGAGCAAGTGCTTGTTGGTAACCCAAGTTAGAGGCCGGAGACGGGTTGCATTACCACCTGCTAGTATCACACCTTTCATGATTGGAATTATTATATTATAAACCGGACAGATAATTTAAATTTGACAATCCGTTTTTACTCTAATACTCTAGAGTGTTAGAGTGAGTAGAGTTTCTAAAAAAGTGCTAAATAGACAAATTGAAGAACAAATGTTTGAAACTTTATGGGAATCGGTTTCACAGGTGAAAAATAAGGAGGATGTTAAGTTGTTTTTGGGTGATCTTTTAAGCCCGGTCGAAAGAATAATGGTAGCAAAAAGACTTGCAATTGCCGTAATGCTTTTGAAGGGGCACAATTACGAGACAATAATTGATATTCTTAGAGTTTCCAACGAAACCATATCTAAGATCGCTTTAGCTTTAAGGCTAAATAGAGGGTACAAAATTGCTATCGATAAAATTATCAGAAGCGAGGCTGGAAGACAGTTCTGGCAGGATATAGAAAATCTTTTATATAGGATGAGTTCTCCAGGAAAGGTGTTTCTCCCTGACGAAGTAGTCACATACCGCCTTGGTCACAACAAAAAGAAAACCTTGCTCTAATCCTTCGATACTCTAGAGTATCGAAGGAAAACTATGAGGTTTTATTTGGGTTTTGGGTTTGCGGAGTTGTTTTTGAATTTTTGTGCATTTGGGTCATGTTATGTTTTGGGGGTCGTACGATCGGAAGAGGAGATTATTTTAGAGAAGACAGTAAAGAAATTTGGCGATGTTGACAAGAAATATTAGATTAAGTTACATAAGCGTGTAATGGTGTTTATGTTACCAAAACTTACCGCTTTTCTCGAAACCAGCATAAAGACCAGCAAAGATCAGATAAATTGTGGCAAGAATTAAAAATAATGAGATAAGAATACTAATCAATAAATGATACCACCGGAATTCTAGTCTCTTCTTTTTCAAAAAGAAAAGTATAACAGCAAGAGGTAATGAAAAGACAACTAGGAGAAATATAGCGATTTCAATTCGAGCTTGCATAAAAATTTACTTTATAATACATCATATCTTAATCCACCTGTTTATTAATCTTTAAAAATTTTTAATTAAATAATTAGCTATCTCGATAAAAATATTCACAGCTTTTTCTTCGACACCCTTACCTCTTTGTGCTTGAAGGTGGTTAATAAATGCAGGTAAATTATTTTTAGCTGTATTTTGAAGAGAAGTTTTGAGTCCCTTGTTTTTGATTAAACCTAAACTGTAGGCAGTTTGTACATTTTCGATTAAACTGTCAATTGTGTCCGACCTTGTAAAATCCAAGATATTGTCCTGATCGGACAGATCAATTTCGTAAGTCGTTTGCGATCCTGCAGTCGAAAAACCGGAAATTTCCGTTTCCAAGGTTGAATCTTCGTCTGCCCAAAGTAACGTCAAATGGTAAGTCCCGTTGTCTGTTCCATTGACTGTAATTTGATAAATATCGTCCAGCGGATTTTCGACAAGCAAAATTATGAAGCCGGTTTCCGGGTCTTGAGTAGATTCCCCAACTAAATTGCCACTTGGATCTCTAACTTCGATTTCAATAGGAGAACCTCCGAATATTCCAAATATCCGCTCAATTATAGGCGTTGATTCCGCTGGTTCTTGATAAGGGATTTCCAATTCTGCGAAGATTTCTTCCGAAACGTTTTTAATAATTGCCGAATGGTCTCCATCTGCTTCTATTACTTGGGCTCCTGGTAAAACGGCGCTGGAGTATAGAACCGTTCTATCCCCTGCTTCGTCCAGATGATTATCGGTCGGCTTACCGTCTTTCCAGAATTTACCAAAAGCTTCTTGATAAGGTACAACTTCAATTTGTCTCCATGTTTGCTCGGTTTGGCTGGCAACGTTTATTAATTGGACACCTTTACCGACGATCAATTCGACCGCATTGTTCGCAGTCAAAACATCTTTGAGAAACGTATTGATTTCGGTCATTGCAAGCCAGTTAATTTCCGAACCGTCTTCCTGTCTGTAGAGGAAATTATAGTTAATGGGTAAAAGATCTTTTATTGATTTTATAAATTGGTGAACTATATCAAAACGATCTTTATTATGTTTTGCTTCTAAATATTTTGCGTAACCTTCAAGAGCTATCCTTGTGATTAAATCCCAAGTTGGGGGTGCAACTCCGCCTTCCCAAGTATAATAAGAAAATGCTGCTCCTTGGTGCGGGGTTCCTATAGTGATAAGCTGGTCAATGTCATTTCGGTAAAAAGGGGACTGTATGTAGCTTCTGGCAACAATTCCGCCGAAGCTGTGGGCAATAATATCGACTTTTTGCGCTTGCGGATTTTTTGCTTTCGCCTCGTCTATTTTCGCTCTCAAGTAATCTTGCGGCTGAAAATCGGTGCTGGTTGTCCAATCATTAGTTTTGCGCCAATCATAAAATGCCACGAAATAATCCTGGTTCTCGACAAGACCTGCAAGCTCCAATGATCTCTGGAAATCTTTCCAGGCATTTTCGGCGCCCGGTGACCATGACCAATTTGCATCCGTAAAATCAACAAAGTCACCCAAAACTTCCCAATTGAAAGAAGCGACGATTCCTGGCACAATTATTACCGGGTCGGGTTGAGGCGGCGGAATTGGGCCGTCGATTTCCAGAACCAGTTCCAATTTGCCCATTCCTCCCCAGAGACACCACTCACCAGCAACAATATCTATTACATTCTCACCATGTTTTAAAAACTGGACAGGAATGAGCCCAAGATTACCATTAGCAAACCAGCCATCAGTTTCATTGGCATATGGCGCCGTTCCGTTAAAACCTAAATTTGCTGCACCGTAACTAGTACCGAGTTTCGAGATTTCATTGCCGTTCAAGTAAATATAAGCATTGTCGTTTATTGGGAAAGTATTCCCCGGGTAGTAAGGGCTTCTGAGGATAAAGTTTTCGATTTTTGAAATATCAATATGATTTCCTAAATTGAATTTCGCCTGAAAATGTCTGAGGTCGAAAATTGGTCCGCAACTAGCGCCATTTGACGAGTATTGTCTCCACGAGGCGTAGGAAATGTGAGACGGGATAGAAGATCCGTTTGCATTAGAATTGTAAACGCCGTTATCAAAAACTACTTGGTTTGGATCAAGAGGAAGGTTTAAGGCTTCATTAACTTTTGAGCCGATGGACGTTTCCTGAACAACTTTGCCGGGCTCTTCCGTGCTTCTTTGCCATACCAACTCGGGCTTTAGGTCTTCTGCATGAACCGAGCCGAACAAGGCCGCTACAAGTGCTGCCGTAAAAAAGACTGCAAGATTAAGAAGAACAAGTGGAAGTTTCAATGGAGAAATGAAACAATACTTTCCCAATCGTGTCAAGTGTGTAAGACAATAGATTATTTAATAATGCTGGCCGGGAGAAATTATTTTTAACTTTCGTAATAGTCTACAGTGCGCTTCAGACCATCTTTAAGTTCGACTTTTGGCCTCCATCCTACTGCTTTTTTGAGTTTTTCGCTTGAAGCGAAATTGGCGTGGACATCGCCAAGTCTTTCGCCTAAATCTTTGATCGGTACTTCGTAACCCACTATTTTAAAAATTTCACTAATTACATCTTTGACTTTAATGCCTTTTTCCGTTCCGATATTAAAGACTTGATATCCTTTTTGGTCTAAAACATCGATATGCGCTCTTGCAAGATCCTCAATATAAATAAAATCTCTAATTTGTTCCCCTTGCCAATAAAGTGGAATCGGTTTTTTAGCGAGTGTTGCCTTAATAAAATTGGGGATTGCATGAGTTTCCGGCACGTGTTCTTCCCCTGGGCCATAAGGGTTGAAATAACGAAGAATAATTGAATCAAATCCGTGAATAACATTGTAAGTTTGCAAGAAGGTTTCAATAGATGCTTTGGAGGCACCATAAGGATTATCCGGCCTGACAGGCGCATCTTCTTTGATAGGAAGCTTGTCCGGTGTTCCATAGACGCAAGCTGAAGACGAAAAAATTATTTTTTTAACTCCCGCTTTGCGCATTGACTCTATTAAACTAACCGCGCCAATGACATTGTTTTCGCAGTATTTGATCGGATCTTTGACAGATTCAGGAACAACAATCAGCCCTGCCATGTGAATAACGGCGTCAACTCCTTTTAGTGCCTCTTTAACTTTTTTTGAATTATTAATATCGGCAACGATTAATTCAGCGCGTGAATCGACACTTTCCTTATTCCCGCGTGATAAATTGTCAACGACTTTTACTTGATAACCATCTTCAAGGAGAAACCTTACAACATGAGACCCAATGAATCCAGCGCCACCAGTTACTAAAACATTCATTTTAATCAAATTTACTTTTTGCGTATCTAGGCAGGGCTATTTTACCTTTTTTACCATTGACAGGAATTTTGAGTGCATAACCTAAGGCATTAGCAATAGCTACACCCACACGAGTTCCCGTGAATGACCCTGGTCCGGTATCAACTTCGATTGAAGTAACGTCGGAAAACTTAATTTCGTTTTGCTTGAGAACCTTTATTATCATAGGTAGAAGTACCTGAGATCCTACTTTTTGATTTTTTGAAAGATAACCTAGTTTCTTATTTCCTTTAAATAATTTTACCGAGATCTTTTTNGGATTTGTGCTTTCTATCTTCANCTTCATCGGATTTTCACTAAACCTTCGCGCAAAATTTTAACCGGATTAACTGTAGCATCAACAACTGTTGATTCAACTTTATAGNTGCATTCTCCTTTGATAACGTAATCTGCAAGTTTAACNAGTCTCTCGTCTAAATTTTCAAATTTTGTAACACTTGGTTGTCGATGGAAGTTAGCAGAAGTACCAATGATAGGCACTTGAAGTCTGTTAATTATGCTTATAACCAAATCTGAGGCGGGAATACGAAGACCTATTTTTTCTTCGTCTGATTTTTTATGAACTAAAATGGTTAACCCTCCAGGCCAATGTTTGTTTACAAGGTGCATAGCTGAGGGGGTCATGTTTGCCAGTTTATGAGCCTGATTAATATTTACAATCAGCACAGGGAAATTCTGAGTAGATTTTTTTATATTCTTGATTCTTTGAACTGAATGCGGAAAATCGTAACGACAACCTATACCGTAAACAGTATCCGTAGGGAATATTACCACCCCACCACTTCTCAGGATTTTTACTGCCTGCTCAATTTCTTTTGATTGAGATTCTTCGTGATTTTTCATCTAAAACTTCAATACTGATATCGATCCTTTTTTTTGGTAGCTCTTCTTTAATTTTATCAGCCCATTCCAAAAC
>C687J35021_10000320_pt1 | contig 37913 bp, 45 predicted proteins | sample RifCSPhighO2_12_FD_35021 | JGI IMG/M metagenome (IMG submission 35021) | reverse complement strand
CGGAAAGGTCGATGTCTATGCCGTCCTCCTGGCCTTCGAGGTCACCTGTCCTGCCCGTCAGCATGCCCTGAAGAAGATCCTGTGCGCCGGCCTGCGCAGCAAAGGCAGCGAGCTGCAGGACCTGAAGGAGGCCCGCGACGCCATCGATCGCGCCATCCAGCTTTCCCTGGCCATGAGCGCCGCTGCACAGGGAGTCGAGTAACCATGACCGACAACCAACTTAACTCAACCAGATCCTGACACTGGAGTTTCTGATGAACGAACTCGGCCTGACCGCAACCAACACCCCACCCCCGACAGACCAGGAACGCCTGATGCACATCCAACAAGCCCGCCGGGGACCCTACGGCACCCTGGCCCTGTCCCCCTCGGACATCGACTTCCTGATCGAGCAGGCGCAGAACTACCAAGCATACGAACAGGCATACGAAGCCCTTCGCAATGAAAAGATCATCCTGCCTAACCCGGGTCTTGAGGACTCCACCACCCGCCAGAAGGACGACCACCATGTCTGAGATACAGGAACGTGAATACAAGGGGACTCCCCCAGAGGCAGCCCCTCAACAACCCACCAAGTCCACCATCAACTCGGTCCGTCAGGTACTGATGAACGAACTGGGCCTGACCCGGGAAGCCGTTCGCCAGCAGATGGAACAGATCGTGGCAGCCACTGTGGAAGCCAAACTCAACCAGATCCTGACACCGGAGTTTCTGGAGAAGGCCGCCCTGAAAATCATCGACAACAACGTCAACGGTTACGGCCGCAGCCAGCTGTCGAATACTCTGGCCGTCATGGCCCGGGAGCATGCCAAGGAAATGTTCAACCGCATGTACGTGCTGCGCGAGGCCGCCCAGCAGGACGAAGGAAAACAGCCATGACCGACACACCACCCAAACAAGATCCCAACTTTGAAGTCCGCCTCCCCCGCCTGAACACCATCCCAGGTCGTGAAAGCCTGCGCTTCCGCCTGCACTGCAATGGGATGGCCATCGAAGATCTGGACGTCAAGAATTTGGAGGACGTCCAGCTGATGATGCACATCCTGCACCGGGCACTAAGCCGCGAATTGCAGTTCATGGGCCTGGAGGTTAAGAAGTTCGACTGGCGTATAACCCTGGAAGACGAACGTGAAAACGAAGAGGAGCAAACCTGAATGACCACCGAAAACATCCTGATCGCCCTTCTGCTGTCCGTCCTGCTGGTCTCCACGGCAGTTCTCGCCGTCTGCATCCAGGCGCTGCAGGGAAAACTGGAAATCCGCATGATCCCCAACGAAGAAATTCAGGCGATGGTGCGGTTCATCAAGTCCAACCCGGACTATTCCCGGCTGATGTCGCCACAGGAAGTGGAGGGGGTGACTCCAACAGTCACCAGGACCTACACGGAAAAGGGTAAGTCCGGCGGATTTGTTCCGAAAAACCCAAATCCTACTCCCCCGCCCGGAGACGAATAATATGGAAACAGTTAGCACGTTCATCTATGAAAACCAGTCAGCAGTAGCCTGGGCACTTTGTTCCTCTCTGCTGATGTATGTAGCGTTGGTGGTTGTTTTGGACCTGGTAATAAAGCGGTATAAAAAATAGGAGACGAGTAACATGCACGCAGATCTTTACGCTTACGCTGCCCAGGCAGCCTGGTCGATCTTTTTTGCCCTGGCAACCTACGCAGTGATGAGGAGGGTTTTTCCATGACCCTGGACATCATCACCAAAAATATTGCCACCCTGTTTTTCTTCGCCGTGGTTATCCTCACGCTGTTGGTGCTTCTGAAAGATGCGTGGCGGGAGTTCAAGTATGAGTGCAGGGAAGCGCGCAAGCGTCGGCAACTGAAAACGCTGAAGGATGATCTGGCGCGTGCAGCGATTGCGTTCCGCATTGAAATGGGAAATCGCAGACTGAAGGCGTTGAAGGAAGCGCGGCTGCAGGTGCAGTTACGCCTACGCCCTATCCCAGGCCGCTCAAAAGAAATAATCTGGTACCCAAGGAAAAGAGAAAACGAAACCTCTGACCTGGTTGACCCTTTCCACTGCTAATCGAAATTTTACTGAGGAAAACAAAAATGAAATTTGCATCAAGACTCGGTGTTGGTGAAGTAGTTATTTGCCGCACCAAAAGCAATCTAAAACAGGTTGAGCACGAGCTGTTGTTGAAGGTAGTGGCTATCACCTTTAACCTGGACGGTAGCATTACAGTTGTTTGCCGACACCCGGTATCCGGTCAGTTGGCTGCGTTCTGCGAAGAGGAGCTGGAAGGAGATCCGAACTTTGACCAGGTTAAAGGCTGGTACCCTGAGGAGATAGACCCGCATGACTGACATCGACTTGGGAGCCGTACAGCAGTGGATTACGCACAACGCCAAGACAGATCCAAGGGCGCAGCAGGCCAGAGGACTTGAGGTCGCCTTGCAGGTTAACGCACTGGAGATAAACTACGGCGTCAGGCAACTGCAAAGCTCCAGAGGTACCATTCAGATGCGCAGGACGGCATACAGCCGGTGCAATCATGTCTGGGATCTGGAACTGAAAAGCCACGGGAAGCATCGTTGCCTGTTTTGCGAGTATGATGAGGACCAGGAACTGCATGTTGAGGATCACCTGGCGGAGTGCGAGGAAGCCCTTAAATCACTGGATGAGAAAACCCTGGAATTCAGGGAAAGGTTGAATCTGCTGTACCGTGAAATTAGTTCGGTCACTACCGGAGAGAGAAATGGCAAAGAAACCCACCAAACCAAAGGAAGCGAAGACGATGGATATGAAGCAAGAAATCCCCTCGACAGAAGCCTCAACCGTGGAGTCCCGGATTCTGGTATTGCGGGATCTGGTTCACGAGAAGATGCAGGCCGAACCGTACAACCATCAGTATGCACGGGCAGTGACAGCACTCACGGAAGCAGCCGACTGGATGATTCTGGATGCGCGCCGCAAGGCGGAGAAAGTCAAAGCAGCCATTGCAGCGATTCCGGCAGTAGCGGTTCCTTCGATGCCGGCGGATGTTTCTGAGAAAACCCCTGACATCTTCAGTAACGACTGAGGTCGGCATGAAGCTGTCCTATGCAGGAATCGGCAACAGGGACACCCCTGAAGAGGCGTTAAAAGAAATCCGGCAAATCGCCGGATTTCTTTCGTCTCTGGGGTTCAAACTCAGGACGGGTGGTGGAGAAGGTGCAGATGAGAATTTTCTGGAAGGGCACACGGACCGGAGGACAAAGAAGGTATTTTTGCCAAACCCTAAATTTCGCGGCATAAAAGAAAAACTGAACTGTTATGTTCAGGATCACCCGAGTCGGGTGGCGATGTGGCTGGCGTCGATGATTCATCCTCACTGGTGGACGATGCACTCCAGCTACCGATTTTTGATGGCGCGAAATCTGGATATTCTTGCGGACTTTAGGCAGGTGGAGGAGCTTCCAACGACGAAAATAAAATTGTCGGAGGCCAACAATTTTATCAGCGTCGATGCGGTTTCCTTGGTGATTTTTTATGAGCGGATGGGCCACACCACAGTCAAGAAATACGTTAAAGGCGGTACCAACTTTGGATTGTTTGCGTTGCAGAAGTGGAAGGAGGCAGAGCTGCTGACAACCCTGCCGGTGATGTTGAATATCATGAATCCGCTGGATGGGTTTTTGGCGGAGGAGTACGCCAAAGAAATTAAACGCCTACACCACCCGAAAAACCTCGTAGTCTTCTAGGAACGGGAGCCGGCGCACGATGATGCTGACCGGCTTCATACCAGACTCTCTCACCCTTCCCTGCTCCCCTTTCTGCGCCTCTTCCTGGTTTACTGGTTTCATCGTATGTACTGCACCATCGAAGGCGAAGTACCCATTTCGTTCTGCATTCTGCACCAGCTTCATGATGTTGGTTCCCTTCGCAGCGGAGGACTCCATTACTTCACAGGCTGCCTCGACGATGGCCGAGAAAGCATACTTGCTGGCACCGATTCCGCACCAGTTGACGCGGCGGTTGGATTCCCCCGGGAACAGGCCCGCTCCCAGAAACAGGAATCGTGGCTCCACAGGACCGCCGGCCAGGCGGATGACTTCGAGCAGGGCTTGCTGTGCATTGGACATACGCTTTTCCTCAGGTACACTCAATTTACTGAGTTGTTCAGTGTACATGAGGATTTTGAAATGGACGAAATCGACACCCGCCGGCTGACCGTGTGGCAGGTTTATTGGAAGGGCCTGCCAATCATCGCGCGGCAGACGTTCCTGCTGTGCTTTGCCATTGGCAGCTGGCGGCAGGCGATGTCCGGCACCAACAAGGGTAAGCTGGGGGTCTTCTTCGGACTGTTCGTGATCCCGGCCAAGGTTCTGCGGCTACTGATCGGCGCGCTACTGGCCTGGGGTCACGAGCTGCTTTCCCTGCTGATGTTCCTGCTGGTGCTGGTGTTTGCCCCGATCTGGTTTCTGGCCTGGGCCTGGTATGAGAAGAGCCGGGTGGAGAAGAACATCACCCGCAAGCTGAGGGAGGCCCTGGCTGATGGCCCGAAATGACCTGTCAACCAAGAAGGCCGAGATGGATTCCTGGGATGCACTGAGCAAGGCCAGCACCCCCGACAAGCGGTATCTGTTGGGGGAAGGCCCGGCGCCGGAGGATGAGCCGGAGGAAGACGAACCCCCGCGCAAGCGGGGCCGGCCGCCCAAGGAGGCCCCCAAGCAGGCGGCACCCGCCACCAGCACCGGGGACCCTGCAATAGGGCTGGCGCTGCATGAGTTCATCCACGACACCCTGCCTCAGCTGGACGAGGAGCAGTTGTTCGAGCTGGTGTGTGCCATCCCCCAAAGCGCGTGGGTCAAGGAGGAGCTGTACGAAGGCGAGGATGCGCAGAACACCACGATGGAAGGCCAGGTCAAACGAATGCTGACGGCCGTGCGGGCCATGTACAACGACGTGTACATCAACGGCCGGATCAAGGTTGGCAAGGACGTGGCCGAGGCCCAGAAGGTATTCAACGCCTGCGCCTCGGCGTTCAAGACCATCACCAACTTCGAGCAGGAGGTCTATACCCTGGCGCGGCAGCAGGCGGTGGAGCGCGCCACGGTAAAGATTCTGCGGGATCAGTTCCCCCGGATGGCCGATGCTTTCATGGCAGCTTTGGAAGCAGAGCTGGGCAAACTACGCTAAAATTCACACCAATTCTCACACCCCTCAACCGGAGGAGTTTTTCATGATTCCAAACCATGGCGAGGGGGACGGACTCCGCGCTTTTGTCGCCCACACGGCCGTGTCCAACCTGATCCTGCGGCTGTTCTCCAACAACATCACGCCGGCGGAAACGGATACAGCGGCCACCTTCACCGAATCCGCTTTCACCGGGTATGCAGCCATCACGCTGATTGGTGCCAACTGGACGATCACCGAGGGTGCACCGTCGAGCGCGGCCTATGCCCGCCAGCAATTCACCAGCAGCGCCGGCGCGCAGTCGGCCAGCGTCTACGGGGCCTATATGACCCGTACCACCGGCGGCCGGCTGGCGCTGGCAGAGAGATTTACCGGCGGGCCTTTCTCCATCGTAAACAACGGGGACTTCGTTGGCGTCACTCCCCAGATCACTTTTGACTGAGGTCACTATGGCATTCCGGATGATTCGTAAAGGCATGTGGGCCACTTGCGCAGGGCAGGTGGGGGTTATTGCCGGCATCGGCCCCCAGCAGGAGCAGCCACCGTTCCGCAAGGCCATTGGCCAGGGGCAGGTGGATTTCCATGTGGTGAACAAGGAAGGGGAAACCATCGCGGAGGCTTTGGTGGACATCCGGGCAGTGAGCCCGGCCGCTTACTTGGACATCCCAGAGCCGCGCCGCGCTGCACTCAGCGAGGAACAGGCACGGGTGCTGGGCTACCTGGGGGTGTAAATGGCATCCCGTGCCCGTCCTCGCACGTCATACCTGTCGCTGGCCAACGGCAAGCATCTGTCCAGCAACCTGGTGAAGAACGGGTATGAAGGCCCGATCCTGTCAGCAGCAGGGCTGAGCAGTTCAGGCATGGCTGCAGATACCGGTACCAGCGGAACCCTGCCGCTGTACATGCCTGCCGCCCCCACCAGTGGTCGGGTGGGAGGCGTCCCCATCTACCGGGGCGCCTTTATCGCTTCCGACGGCGACCAGCACGGGGATAGCAAGTGCAGCTACACTGAGGCCCTTCGGATCTGTCAGGGCAGTCAGACCGACCGGATTTTCATGACGGGTTACCTGGCCAATGCCGTAGCGGAAATTACCATCCCGGCGGTATCTACCAGCACCAACATTAACGACCTCACCGTGGCAACCATGGTGCAGAATTACAAGTTCCTTTCAGTGCCCGATCCCATCCCCAGCTCGCTGAGGATCAATGGGCTTTCCGTGCTTGACGGGCAGCTGATTGTGGGGGCCACCAACTGGTATGCCGACAGCAACGAACCCCGCAACTACGGGGTGTATGCCAACGCATCTTCCATCGGCAGCGCCACCCAGAAGGGCATGCACCGCGTCACTGGCGCGCGGCATAACGCAGGTTGGCTGACTCCCATCCCTGCCGTGTTCCAGGCTGCCTTGGGCGCCACTCACCTGCAGGGGTACGGTGGCGGAGTTTCTATTGAGTCGTATGCCCCCTCCGGGATTTCCTTTTACGCTGTGAATGCCGCAGATATTTTGGCTGCGGCTACCGGCGGCGGAGTGGTATCGGCCACCGTGCTGGCTGACTACACCGTCGATGGCGGCGCGGGAATGGACGGGGACTTGTACACCTCGCAAATGTGGAACTGGTTGTCATCCTGTGGGGGTTACTTTTTTGTGCCTAACACTCGCACCATTCTGTGCTTTGGCCAGAGCTGGGATTACCGGGTAACCCGAGGCGGGTCGACGGTCAACAACCGGATTTACTACAAGGACCAGACGACCCCTACAGGGGTCGGTCGGGACGAAGACGGGCAGGCGTGGAGCAACGGATTCTTTGCCTACCTGCCAGAAGCCTACTGCAATTTTTGCTGGGCCTATGATGTGGACGACCTGATTGCCGTCAAGAATGGAACCAAGGCAGCCAATACCGTTAAGCCTTACTGGTACGGCCCCCTGGACCTGTTTCCTTTCTGCAACCCGGTGAGGGTTTCCAGCCTGATCAACGGTATCTTTTACCGGGAAGATCAGAACCGGGTTTATTTCTCCAGCCAGCGCGGGGCGACTGACCGGTTCGTATCCACTCCCACCATCGGTACCTTGGAGCTGGTTGGAGTGCCTGCCTGATGGCAACCGTCGTCATCGTCACTCCCTACCCCGTCCCTTCCCAGCGACTGCACCCAGACCCGGACCTGGCCACTGGCCATATCATTGAATGGGCCAACGTGGTGGGAGGGGTGGAAGCTGACGTCCAGGTGCTGGATGACGGTCGATTCTCTTCTGAGCCGGCGGTAACCGCATTCGACTGGCGCGTTAACGACGGGGTGGAGTGGGGCGCCTGGGCCACCCAAACCATCGTGGATGCCACCAACACCTACGAGTACTCGCTCGATAGCGCGATCCAGACCGGAACAAGTCTGGGCGGCGAAACCGGGACAATGAACCAGAACGAGTACTCGCTCGATAGCGCGATCCAGGTCACCGCGGGGAGCGGTGTGGATTTCGGGGTGGGGGCCTTCAATCAGTACGAGTATTCTCTGACGGCCGTTTTGGTGACAGCCTACAGCTCCTCGGAGGATGTCGGGACGCTGAACCAGAACGAATACTCCCTGGTTTCAGGGCTGGTTTCAGGCACTGCACTGGATGGGGATGCGGGCGGGGTAGCCCTCAACGAGTATGAATACACCCTGACATCCAGTATTCTCGGTGTCAGTTCCATGACTTACTCCCAAGGCGTTGCGGAGGTCCACCCGTTCATGAACAGCATCCTCTTGATCCGGCCGCCGGAGTTCGACCCCGCAGAAGCCTCCCGCTTCCTGAAGAGAAACCCCCGTATGCTGGGCGTGTTCCTGCCCGGCAGTTCCAACCAGATCCAGATCCAGTTGCTGGTGGAGGACGCCGGCGTGGAAGCAGACGCGGACCTGACGGACGTCACTCGCATCCGCCTGCGCCTGGGGTCTCGATACTTGCTGGACCAGCAAGCCAACGTGTCGCCGGAACATCTGGAATGGCTACCCACCGGCGAGGTGTATATCAACCCGCAATCGCTGCTCGCAGCGGATTACTCCCCGGGGACTTACCGGATGCAGCTGGAAGTGTTTGTGGCTGAAAATGATTTCTATGTTTTCCCCTCCGACGCGGACTGTTACCTGACAATCCCCCGGCCGGCTTAAAGTCGGTAAATGGAGATTTTTCAAGTTTTAAATTACGCTTATAGCGCCTGACCCCTACCAACACCAGAGCCGGAGAAATCCTATGCACAAGAACCGATACGAAACGATTGCTGCCGGCGCTGCTGCTGCCGCAGCTGTTTCCAGAAATGACTTCCTCAGCGAGGACGTAGACGTCCACGGGAAGTACGGATTCCAACTGATGGGTCCGGTCGAGGAGCGCCGCGCTGAGTACGTTCAGCTGCGTGACGCCCGCGACCTGGCCGTCGAGAATGGTGACTATCAGGAAGCGGCCCGTCTGGGCGCCGAACTGTTGCTGATCCCCATGGAAGAAAAATGGGTGGACGAAGCCTTCAACCTGGTAACCACCGTTGGCAAGAACGACTTGCTGGACAAGTTCCTGGCGGGTTCGGCCTACACCGCTGCCTGGTACCTGGGCCTGGTCGATGGCGGTTCTGCTCCCACCTACGCTGCAGGCGATACCTCCGCTTCGCACGCCGGCTGGACCGAGAATACCGGCTACTCCAACGCCAACCGACCCACTCCTTCCTGGGGCGCGGCAGCTGCCGGCAGCAAGGCCAGCACTGCGACTGCGTTCAACATCAACGCCGGCGGCACCATAGCAGGCGCCTTCCTGATTTCCGTTTCCACCAAAGGCGGCACTACTGGCATCCTGTACAGCTGCGGCAGTTTCAGCGGCGGCAACCGTTCCGTTGTGAACGGTGACACCCTGAACGTAACCTACACAGCCAGCGCGTAATCGCTGGCTCCACCTTTCAGTTTGCAGGAGAAAACCATGGACATTAAAAAAGGCGACACCGTTCGTAAAGTAATCCCTGACATCGTGGGCGTGGTAACCGGTGCTGATCTGGATCAGGAAAGTCTGAAGATCAAGCTAAAAGTTGCCTACGAAGACGCGGACAAACAGTTGCAGGAACGCTACTTCTTCCCGGAAGAGCTGACCCTGGAACCTGCCGTGGCTCCCGAAGAACCCGCTGTGGCTCCGGAGTAATTTCTTTATGTTGAAAACAATACTGGCAATTACTGGGTTTGTTTTCGGGGCGCTGGCTGCGCCCCTTTTTGCAGCTGACATCAATAACCTGGGTCAGGCGTTGAACGAGGCTCAACGACTTTTAGTGGCAGAAGGCGGGATTAACTGTATCCGCGTCAAAGTGGTTACTGCGCGCAATCCCATGGTGGGACCTATCGAAATGTACGGCGGCGTCAAGGTTGTCCACGTTGCCGGGGAGCGCTGGCGGGTATCCTGCAGTGCAACGGCCCCGCCCACGGAACCTGTAGTGTGCCCTCCAGTCGAGGTGTGTCCTCCCACGCAGGTATGCCCCCCGGTTCAGGTGTGTCCGCCAGCGCCTCCGGTTCCGCCTCTGGTGCTTCCAGGCGATGCTCAGTTGACGTGGAATCGACCGACAACCCGGGCTGACAACAGCGCCTTGGCACAAAGTGAAATTTCGGTGTACCAGGTGTTTGCGATCACCGGTTCAGGAGATACTGAGAAGGAAACCTTCCTGGGGAATACCGCTGCGCTGATGTATCAGGTCACTACCCTGATTCCGGGCACCTACCGATTCGCCCTACGAACCGTGGACACGAAAGGGCTGGTATCCTCAAGGTCTGCTGTGGTTTCCGTAACCATAAAATAAGGACTGAGCCATGACACCTGAAAATAAAGCCGCTCTTGAAACCCTCCTGGGGCGGGAGCTTTCCCCTGCCGAAGTCCTTTCCCTGGACCCTGCAGTGGAGGTTCGCAACGACGTCGAGGTGGCCGCCCAGTTAGCTGCCCTACTCCCTCCAGTGATCCGCTCTCTGACAGTGGAGGAGGTATTCGATGTGCTTTTCTCCAGCGGGGATTGGCTGACAATCAAGTCTTCCCAGATGTCAGGAAATCCAGTGGCAGTGATGGCTTTTGCCATCTTGTCTGACGCGAAAACGCTGGGAAACGGAAAGGTCAATCTTACGCTTCCAGCTACGGTAGGATTGCTGGATCAGCTGCAGGGGGCTGGACTGCTCTCCCAGTCTTCCCGTAATGCACTGCTGGCAAAAGCGACTTCCCCTAGCAAACTCAACTTCAATGCTGTCAGCCGGGTTTTGAACTCTGCTTCCGGCATCGAAAATTTCGGAGGTTGAAATGTCAGAGGTCATCACTGGTACCAGAAAAACCCTGGAAGCCAACGGCACGGCAATTACCAACAACTCCATCCAGGTCGCGAACGATGCGAACTACTCCATTTCTGCTGACGGGGGAAGTTTTCCGCACGCAAAATTCATCGCCTCCTTTGCGTTTTCTGTAGCCCCTGTGGAAGGGACAGTTCTGGCAATATATGCTCGCCCTCTGGATCTGGTCAGTACCAATGACGCGCAGGCTACTGAGTTTACTCGGCAGAGCGTGCACATCGGTTACCTGACAGTGGACAACGTAACCACGACCCAGTATGCAGAGTTTGTGGCTTATGACGTTCCCTGGAACGCGGAGTATGCTCTTGGAAATATCGGAACCGGACAATCAGTTTCAGCAGGTTGGACGCTGGAAGTAATTCCTTTCAAAATTTCTGAGACTGCGTAATGCAACCGAGAAAACTGAATCCACTGGTCCAGCCGTTCCGTAAAGTAAAAATAGACTGGACCAACCCTATATCCCGAGGTTTGAAAGTCTGCTACTTCCGGGAGAAAGAGTACGCCACCAACAGTGAAGTGGTGACGACCAACGGTGGATTCAGCATAGACAAAAATGGACGTTACTGGTTTTCCTCAGGGGATGGTTCTTACCTGTTAATGCCTGACGTTGAACTGGCATATACGGATGGGGGTTACGACCCTCTATCGGTGGTTGCACTGGGTCAGTTCTCCACTTCCAGTTCAACTTCAGCTATTTGCTCCTACACCAACGAGGATGGCGGAAATAACGGGTGGACGCTGAAGGCTGAACAGTGGGCCGACTCCAACCAAGTAGGTTTCACTAAGCACGGAACTGTAGGCGCTGACGTTACCTCGGGAATAGCTACTCCGTCAGGGTTTTGCTTCATCGGCGTTTCAGTATCCCAGGCAGGACACCAATTTCTGGTTAATGACACTCAGTCGTCCTTAGTGGGTCCTGACTTAGTGTTTACTGGATCTGAGCCAAAACAATTCCGACTTGGAGTGGCCAGAGGCACTGCCGATCACCTGGTATCCGGCGACCGTCTTTATTTGGTGATGGTATGGCAGAGGGTGTTATCCCTTGACGAGTTGTGGAGTCTGCGTCACGCCCCCTACCAACTTTTAAAGCCCGCTTACGAACAGGCAATCGGGATTGCCGTCGCAATAACCGGAACCCTGACAGAATCCATCACAGCCGCAGACTCGTCATCCTGCGCGATAGTTCGCGCAGGTTCGGTGACGGAAACCGTGACTGCCGCTGAACTTTTTTCCAGTGTGATGGAGGCGGGTGGCAGCTTGTCAGAAGCAGTGGCTGCAGTGGAATCGATAGGCGGCAGCGTTCAGCTCCCCGTCGCACTGACTGAAGCCATGGCGGCGGCCGATGCAGCTTCCGCCACTGCTGCAATGCCTGTGGCAGTAACTGAAACCGTGACAGCGGCGGAGGCATCCTCCATTACGCTGGCCCAGCCTGGAGCCTTGACGGAAGCCGTAACTGCGAGCGAGGCTCAGACCAGCCAGCACGCAGCAACAATGGCGCTCTCGGAAAGCGTTTCCTCTGCCGACAGTGCTACTGCTTCTGGAAGCCTGGTAGCGAGCCTGGCAGAAGCGGTGACTGCGCAGGATGCTGTCAGTTACCTGGTAACCCTGTCGACGGTTCTAACGGAAACGGTCAGCAGTGCAGATGCTCAACAGACCACTCACGCTGCAGGGGTTTCGGTTTCTGAGGGAGTAACTACAACTGATTTCTACACCACCGGAAACTTGATAACAGATTCGGTGACGGAAACCGCCAGCGCAGGGGAGGCGGTTACCGTTTCCCAGGTCCAGGTAGCTTTCTCCGTTGAGACGGCCAGCGCACAGGATTCCGTGGCGGTCATCGCCATGTTGCAAGGGTTGTTGACGGAAGCAGTAGCGGCCACGGACGGTCAAATCTCTATCGTAACCAGCGAGGTTCAGGTCTCCGAACCCGTAATTCTTGGCGACTCCCAAACCACCGGCTCCGTTATTTCCTCGGCCGTGGCTGAAGCAGCCAGTTCAGCGGATGCTGTGCTGGGCTCGATTGTGATGGCGGCAGGCGTTTCTGAATCCGTAGCCGCTTCTGACGTCTCGGAAATACTGGGCGGAATTCAGGTATCCCTGGAGGAAGTGGTTTCCCTTTCCGAGGCCCAGGCCGTTACTCTCTTCATGGGAGGGCTGATTTCCGAATCAGTATCTGCATCTGAAGTGCAGAGTGCTGGCGGTACCCAATCCGCCACCCAGGCCGAGACCATGACACTGCAGGACTTTATTCAGGGTCTGGTAGGTTCCATCCCGCGAGGCGTTCAGCGGCTGTTTGCAGGCAGCATTTTTCCGGGGTACTTGAAGGCCAGCTGGCGGCCAACCAAAATCCGTCACGTAGTAACGAAAGGTTCAATCAATTCGTTCTCGCTGAACTTCTTTGCACAGAACGCTTCCGGTGTAATCCCACAGCCGCTCTCTTGGGTCAGCCGGGTCGATATTAAGCTGAGTAATGTTTTTGTATTCTCCCAGCTGGCGACGGACATTGATAAAGTTATTACCTGGCTGCCCGACGGCAACGAGGTGGTATTTGCTTTAGGGGAATTGCTGGAGGCCGAGGGAGTTAGAGAAGGCACCTACCAGGCCCGGGTAATTCTTTACGGCAGCATTCATCCGAACGGTTTGGTGTTCGGCGCTAACGACCAACTTTTGATTTCGGTGAAGTGATGGATGACGCTCATGCCGCGTACCTGAGCCGGTTACGCGCACAGATAACCAACACCCGTGATATGGGCCAGGTCCCGCGCTGGCTGATGCAGCACACCCGCGCGCCGAATGATCCAGATCTTCCGTTTTCTTTCAAGGGTCACGAATACCAGATCGAGATGATTTCCGATCCGGCGCCGGTGTCAGCCATCAAGAAATGCTCGCAGGTCGGCGCCACTGAAATCTGGTTCCGTACTGTGCTGGCCGTCATGGCCATCTTCAAGAGCATCAACTTGATTTACGTGCTGCCCACCATCGGGTTTGTGCGTAAGGTTTCCAAAGGCCGTATTGATCCGGTAATCCAAAACTCCCCTACACTACGGACGATGCTGAACGAAAAAGTTAACAGCAGCGACTTGAAGCAAATCCTGAATTCCTTTCTGTATATGTCGGGCTCCTACTCCAAGAGCGCAGCGATTTCCGTTCCCGCGCAGGCGGTGTTCAAAGACGAAGTGGACTTCTGTGATCAGGCAATCCTGTCAACGTTCGCTTCTCGTATGGGTCACGTTAAAGCCTCCGAAAAAATTGATCGCAGTTTCTCGACTCCGACTGTTTTCGATTACGGCATTGACCTGCTTTTCAAGCAGGGCTCGCAAGCCTACTACTGCGTTCGCTGCCCCTCGTGCCGTGACTGGAGCAAACTGAACTACCTCAGCAAAGTTGAAATCCCTGGTTACGAAGGCAACCTGGAAACCTTCGAGCGGGATGACTTGTTGAATCCAAACTACCGGATTCAGGAAGCCTTCATGCGCTGCAGTTGCTGCAGCAACCCACTCCCCTACACTGCTTTCCTGGACCCGGACAATCGCCGCTGGATTCACACCTACCCAGACCGTGCCAAGGATTTCAGTTCCCGCCAGATTTATCCGTTGGACGTGCCTGAAGTAAATCCCATTGCCCAGACCATCATCCAGATCGGGGATTACCGCCGCAAAAAAGACTGGGCCAACTTCAAACTGGGGGAGGCGTACCAGGACTCCGAAACCTCTTTCGTGGAGGCCCTGATCCGCACGCATAGCTTTTCCCTGCCGATCCAGAGGCCAACTGAAATCCCCAACCAGCAGTTTTCCACGGCATTCTTTGGGCTGGACGTCGGAAAAATCTGTCACCTGGTAGTGGGCATTCCAAACGCGGCAGCCAAGGACGGGTTCGACATCATCTACGCGGAACGCATCCGGCAGACCGGAGCCAACGCGGTACTGGAACGGCTGAAGGTACTGAACAAAACCTTCCACTTCCGCTGCGGAGTAGTGGACTCAGCCCCTGACATCACCCTGGCAGATTCCGTCATCACATGGCAGTCCGGAACTTTCTGGGCCTCTCAGTATGTGGAGCGGATGGGCAATACCCTGGACATCATCCGCCTGGTGGAGGAAGAGGGAATCTGCAAGGTGCTGCGCAACAGCTGCCTGGACGAAACCTGTAAGCGGGTTAACTCCGGCGGGATCAAGCTGAACCGGGCCATTGCCGATTACGAAATTGTGATTGCCCACCTGAAGGCCATGAAGAAAGTTACCCAGGTCAAAGAGGACAGTGATGAGTTGAGCGGGGACGAAGTGTGGATTTCCAACGGGGAAGACCACTACGGGCACGCCATAAACTACCTGTACGCGGCCCGGCTGATTGCCGGCAGCCCTCACAAGGAAGGGGTGATCCCCTTTATTTACGGGGTGGCGAAAGCCAAGGTGAAGGACCACCAGGACGAAGTCCCGAAGCCGGCTGACATGATGGACCTCTGGCACCGGCCCCGGATAGTGTGAAAAGGTTTGACTTAGCAGCTACAATGACCAGAACTTGATTGAGGGGAAATTCTTGGCTACCAAAAAATCCAGCGGGGTTGTTCTTCCCAACAAGATTGTGAACAAGGCCATGGCGGTCCCGCCCGGTGGTTCCCTGGAGAACGGCCAGACGATCCCGAAAGATCACCGGATCGAGGTCAACGAAGCCTATTCCTACGTCCGCCAGCGCAACACCGTTATCGATGCGGTGCGCGCCGGGACTGCGCGCGACGGTACCTTGTCCGCCGCCATTTACAGTCTGGTGGAGGTGGCCAAGTCCGGCGGCTACCGGTTCAAAGCCTTCAACACTGCAGACCACCAGTTTTCTCTTGAAGGTTCGGTCGCGGCCATGGGCGTGCTCAGCCGGATCGACACCGTCTATGACTACACCAAAGGCTTTGCCGACAAGCTCAGCTTTGACATGCTGCTGGAACAGATGCTGGGTGAGGTGGTTGCTACCGGCGCGCTGGCGGCCGAACTGGTACTGACGAAGGAACGGTTCCCGGACAGGATAAACGTGATCGCCTACGAAACCCTGGAGTGGGTTTCCCGGGGACCCAAAGGCGGACGCTTCCCGCAGCAGATCGGGCAGGGAGACCCTATCAAACTAGACCTGGCTACGTTTTTCCTCTGCGAATCTCACCGGCATGCCGTGAAGGCTTACACCGATTCCATGATGGCCGCCGCGATGTCTTCCTCCCAGCAGTTCAATGGGTTTGTGGAAGAGATGCGCCGCACCGTCCGGCGCCAGGCCCAGCCCCGTCTGGTAGCCAGCCTGATCACGGAAACCATTCAGGAAGCCATGCCGGCGGAGATAAAGAACGACCCGGAAAAACTCCAGAAGGCGATGGACTCCCAGCTCGACAAGATCAAGACCTTGCTGGATACGCTCAACCCGGAAGACGCGTTGGTCGCTTACGACCTGGTCAAGTTTGACTTGCTGAAGTCCGAGGGCGAAAAATCCGATTACGTTACCATGTTGAATGCGCTGTCCGGCCAGCTCGCCACCGCACTGAAAACCTCCCCCTCCATTCTGGGGTTGCGGATTACCGGATCGCAAAGCCTGTCCAATACCGAATCTCTTATCTTTCTCAAAACCGCCAAGTCGATCCGGGGGCCAGTGGAAGAAGTGATGTCCCGCGCGCTGACTCTGGCGGTTCGTCTTTACGGGATCGATGTCTACGTCGATTTCAAGTTCGAAGAAATAAACTTGCGTCCAGAGGACGAACTCGAAGCCTTCAAAAATATGAAGCAGACCAGGATTCTGACTCAGGTTTCCGAGGGGTTCATCACCGACGAAGAGGCGTGCTGGGACCTTAACTTCTCGCCACGGCCCGCAGGCGCCCCGAAACTTTTCGGCACCGGATTCATGCGCGGTAATGGCGGAATAGATGCCAGCAAGGCCAGCCCAAACAATGACCCGATGGGTCGCTCCCTCCAATCCGACCAACCTGACAGTGCAGGCGGAAAAGACAATGCCTAATCGCAAGAAAATCATTTCCCCCGCCAACCACATGATCTGGCTGGGCGAGCAGAACAGTCTCGATCTGTACCTGCTGAACCAGGAGCGGGCGCAGCAGTTCACCCTGCAGGAATTGCAGGGGCCCCAGGCCAAGGTTTGCGCCGGTGATGACGAAGAGGAGGAAAATCCTTTCGGTTATATGTCCCAGCTGATTGGTGACGTCGGAATTGTTTACGTGAACGGTACCCTGGTCACTGAGTACGCCTGGTACAACCGCTACCTGAATCAGGTTTCCTACGATGAAATTCGCAGTGCCAGCGTGGATCTGGTGAACAAGGGCGCGCGGGTTTTGCTTAACGTTTACCGGACCTCCGGCGGCGCGGCGAACGGAATCAGCGCAGCGGCGGAGTTCCAGAAAGAATTGGAATCGCAGGGAGTGGAGTCCTACTCCTACGGCGAAACAATGATGCTGTCTGGCGGGTACTGGTTGGGTGCCTCCGGCAAGAAAGTGTTTACCGAAAAGATGAATTTGTCTGGTTCCATCGGCGTCGTGCTGGTGCACATCAGCCAGAAGGATCTTTTGGATAAACTGGGAATCACTGCTACAGTGATCCGAATGGGGGAGTTCAAAGCTCTCGGGACTCCCTACGAAAAGCTAACTGAGGCGGCACGGGAAGACATCGAAGGTAGAATGCGCGGGATCTACGACCTGTTCCTCGACCATGTAGGTGAATTCCGAAAACTGTCACGGCAGCACTTAATCGATACCGCAGCGGAAGGCCGGGTTTTTATGGGCCAGCAAGCGGTTGAAGCAGGGTTGGCAGACGGGATACTGACATTCGACAAAGTCCTGAAATACATTTCTGGACAGGTTTCGTCGAAAGCTCAAGTCCCCGGCTCAGCCATCTCTTCCCCCCAATATCGCACAGGTGAAGATGATATGAAGCATCGAATCTTGACTAAGGCTGGTACCGCAGCCGTTGCCTCCGGGGTTCCGGAAGCTGACGCGCTGAAGGACCCCCAGCTGTCGGAAGAGGTCGAGGAAACCCCAGCTGCTGCCGCAGCACCGGAACCGAAGACTGAAGCCGAGAACCAACCCGCTCCCGCTGCTGACCCGGCGCCCGCTGCAGTTGTTGAACCTCCAGCAGCACCGAAAGTCGATGCGGACATGATGGGCAAGCTCATGGACCTTTCTGCCAAACTGGCGCTGGCTGAGCAGAAAGTTTCTGACCTTACCAATCAAATCAGTCTGGCTGGTGCTGACCGTGAAGGCTTGCGCAAAATTGCCGTCTCGGCCATCAACCGCATGCAGATCCCACTCGGCTACGCCGCGTCGGATTTTGCCGGCGTTTCGGACTCCGCTCTGTTCGGGACCTGGGAGAAGATCAACACCGACTTCCAGAACAAGTTCCCCGGATCGGCCCGCGCCCGCACAGCTTCTGATGCAGACCAACAACCCACTTCTAACGCCAATTACGCACCGGTCGGTAATGCCAACCTGGTGGGTATTGGCGCCAAGAAACAGAACCGTTAACAGGAGACCATCATGACTGTTCATCAATTTGATGTTCGTATCAGCGATGCGATGGCCGATTCGACCAACGCAGCGCTGGGCACAACTTCTCCGGTTTACACCGAGAAAGAAATCGGCAAGGCAGTGAAACTGTCCACTGCCCAGAACTACATCCACTGCGCCAACGACAACCCTATCGAAGGTTTCATTACCTCGGTCGAAGCGGGTACGGTGAACGACGGCTATGCCTTCGGCTCCGTGCAGCGTCGTGGTCGCCATCTGGCAGAAGTAGCAGCCACTTACACTGTCGCTGTTGGTGACATTGTAGTGGCGGCTGCTCAGGCTGCGGTTGGCACTGCTGGCAAGGCGTTGGTTCGCCCTCACACGGTAACCACTAACATCTCCAACGCTGGTCTGTACCAATGGCGCGTTATCCGGATCGTTTCCGGTGGCGGTACCGCAGGCTCTGTCGTTGTGCTGGAGCGCGTGTAAACGCGCACCCACAACCCTGACCCCTTTTACTCGGGAGAAATGCAATGACTGATGCAGTCGAAAAATTGAAGATCCGCGACCACTCCGGCAATCCAGTTGACGTCGAACTGAAGCTGTCGGATTTCGCGGAAGCCGCCTCGGTGGGTTTGAACCTGACCCAGTACCTCAACCTGAAGCACGCTGACAAAACCAACATCGAAAAGTACGGCGATGTACTGGCCCAGTTCATGCTGTCGTCCGGCTTGTACACCCGTACCGATGCTGCCTACGGCATCCGCCCCCCGCGCGTCAGCGACGTGATGAACGGCACCCTGAAGCCGGTTGGCCCTGCCAACATGCCGCAGGTAGCTGGCATCATCCGCAACGATGGCAGCGACCGCACGCTGGCTGGCCGCATGCTGTACATGGAAGTGGTGATGCGCACCATCGAATCCGAACTGCGTGAAACGCACGAGGATCTGTTCGGTGGCTGGAACAGCATGATCGCTCAGACTGAAACGGTGAACCTGCCGAAGTTCGAGCAGCCCATCATCAACGTGAAGGCTCCGGAATCCATCCGCTCCATGCCTATCGCCCAGTTGCAAGAGCCGAACGTGATGGTATCCATCACTACCAGCTCAGTGACTCGCACCATCCCGACCAAGTCCATCGGTTTGCTGGTGTCGGACGAAGCGCAGTCGGCAACTTCCATCGACCTGATCAACATTATCCTGACTTCTCAGGCTCGTGGTCAGCGTCTGGCAATGGTGTTGGAAGACATCAACGCCATCGTAGAAGGCAGCGTGGATCGTGGAGAATCTGCCAAGGCCACCTACACCGCTCAGTCTCTGGACGCAGGCGTAACCACTGCAGGTACTATCTCGCACGATGCTTACATCAAGTACCTGCACAAGTACCGCCGCAAGATGTCCGTCAGTCACATGATGATGAGCATGAGCAACGCGCTGGCGTTCAACCGTCGAGCCAACAAGCCGACCGCCAACACCGTCCTGGTGCGCGATCCGGAAGGCTTCGACCAGTCCTTCACCGTGGAGAACCTGGAAGGCCGTCCGCCGCGTCTGCTGATCCTGGACGATGGCGTTATCTCGGCCAACAAGGTGGTGGGCCTGGACAGCCGTTTCGCAATGCGTCGGGTGATTAACGTTGCAGCCAACTACTCAGCCATGGAAGAATTCGTCCTGCGTCGCGGTAAAGCCTTCCGCTTCGATTTCGGCGAAGTCACCCACACGCTGATGGCAGATGCCTTCAACTGCATGACCCTGACCGTGTAACAAGCTGAGGCGGGCGCAAGCCCGCCTCTTCCCTTTCCCAGGAGAACCCCATGAGCGAAGATCAGAAACCACCGGTAACTGAAAAGCAGCCCAAGAAGAAAACCGTCTACGTCCTGCCGGACAAGACCGAAATCGTTTTCCCCTGCCGTCTGAAGTCTGCCGGCACTGGAAGTTTCACTGATACTGAAGAGAGTGAACCCGTTCGTTACTCGCCGGGCAGCTCTACCAAACGTGCAATCGCCCCTCAGAAGGGTAGCTGGCTGGCCAGCCAGCTGGACGCCGGCAATATCGTGGTTGAAGGGGACGAGGATTAATGGCTACCCCGCTGCTGTACACCAGCTGCGAGGCCGTCCGGGCATGCTTGGGGCTGGACTCCAACGACTGCCCGGATCGGGTTTTGATTGACTCCAACCTGGAACTGGAACTGGAGCTGGACCTGGACAGTTGGGTGGCTACCCATAACGCGATCAACAACGCCAATGTGCCAGGCGCCACCACCCAGGACCGTCGCAGGGGAAACCTGCTGACTCTGTATTCCCAGTGGTTCTGTGCAGCGCAAGTAGCCCGCCGTCATCTGTTGTTCCTGCAAGTAGCTGCCGACGGAAAGAACCGGGCAGAACGATTTGAAGTGGACTTCGACGCCATGGCGGTCATGGCCGAAGGGCTGGCCTCGAAATACAAAACCGAGCTGGGGACCGATCTGGTACCCACCACCACAGGTCCGGTTCTGTTCGGCCTGGCCGCCGCGTCCGTTCCGGACCTTGACCCCATCACCGAGGTTCCTGATTAATGGAGCTATCCCGGGTCACCGGCAAGTTTTGTAATACTCCCGTCTTTGGCCTGGATCAGGCCACTGGGGATTGGGTCGAGCTGGGCGTTTACGGCAGCCTGCAAACCTACGACCGGTTCATTACCGAAAGATCCTTCGGGCAAAAGAAGCGCGTGCTGGTGACCTTGCGGGAGACCCCCATCCCGGAGACGATCAGCCAGATCCGGGTAGGTGATTTCCTTGATGTGTTCCTGGTGGAGAGCCTGAACCCGGACATGGCCGAGGTCACCTATGAGCTGGTGTACTCGATCCGCGCCGCCCGGTACCAGGCTGTCCTCTGCCAGAAGACCGGCCAGCAGCGTTTGTCCGGCGTCAGCACCGGCGGCACCGAACAGGAGCTGGAAACCCTCTGGATCGATCTGGAGCGGTTTGGGCCGGCGGAAAGCCGCGAGTTCGACGCAGTGGATTACACCGTCTACACCGCCACCCTGCCCCGGCACAGCCAGGCCAAGCCCGGGCAGTACCTGAAGGTGGGCACCCAACGGTACAAGATCGAGGAAATCTACCCCCAGCTGGACCTGCCTACTGCCAAGGTGACCCGCTATGTCTGACCTGTTCATCGCCGTCAAGTCCACGCTGGACCGGTTCATGGCCGATCAGGTAGCCGCGCTGCAGGCCCAGTTCCCCGGCATCCAGTTTGCTGAGGTGGACGATCAGGTTCAGGTGGCCGACCAACTGGCTACCGAGGCCCCTGCGCTGATCTACAGCGTCAGCAATCCATCGCCAGCCCCCAGGTTCCCTCTGTTCAGCCTGGACTTCGCCGTGGGCGCCAAGACCGTGCAGGACAAAGCCAACTACGTGATGGCTGACCTGGTGTCCCACCTGCTGACCCTGTTCCAGCCCGGCTACCGGATGGAAGTCCGGGACTACTCCGGGACTTCCGGCGTGGCTCCGCTGGTTGCCACTCTGATGATCGTGTCGGTGGCTCCGGACTACCAGCGGTTTGACCGCATGGCCGGGGTCCGCCTGTTCGGCGTGACGGCCCGTGGCTGTGAGGTCGTGTAATGGCGACGGGAAAGACCAAGGTCAAGATTGCCACCGGCAAGATAACCAAAAACCAGATCCTCAACGCCGTCATGTCCAGCAAGGCGTTCCAGGATCAGGCCGCGAAAAAAGTGGCCCAGCCCGCCGCCAAAAAAGCCGCAGAGCATGTAGAGCGCCACTTCCGCGCTGGAGTGGAAGGAATCGCCAATAGCCTTGTCGGGGTTCCCGGAGGAGGCGCTTTCCGTAAGCAGCAGAAAGTGGTTACTCCGGAAGGGAATGTTATCGTCAAGTTTCCGCCCGACCGCGCTGGCAAGACTTCATGGAGACCTCTCACCGAAAGCTACCGCCTGCTGAAAGGTCACGACCTTTTCTGGATTGATGAAGGTCTGGTACGCCAAAGGTTCGTCAGCTCCGTGGTTGCCGGCTATACTCGCAAGAAATTCACGTCATACAGCACGAAAATGATCCGGAAGTCAGGGCAGTCCCAGTTTGACCTGACTCTTTCGGTGGAGCTGAAGAAACTGCCCAACCCCTACGATGCTCTGGTGCGTAGACCATTCCTGAGTGGGGCGAAGGGTGGAGAGCTTCCTCAAGCTCCTGCGTTTAACGGCAAGTCGAGGCGTGCCAGGCTTGGCCTGAATCGCATCTTGTGGCCCGAAAACCAGAGGCCGTTGCTCCGACCCGTGGCGTACCGGATGGGCCGGTTAACGCTGCAAAACTTCCGTAAAACCCTGGAAATATAGGAGAAAACTATGGCTGTCGGCTCACCCAAAACTGACAAGTTCGCCATCGGTACCTCTGAGATTCGTGTCGGTGCTCTGGCCTCTGCGGCAAAGCTCACAGGCGCAAACTCTATGGGTCTGGTGGATTCCACTACCGTGAGTGTTACCCAAGAATCCGTGGACCTCGAAGGCGGTCTGCCCAAGCGTACTGTGGCGACTGCCATCGTGCGCCAGGCAACCGAAGTGTCGGCGGTCCTGCGGGAATACTCACGTCGCAACATCAACCTGATGCTGGGTAATGGTGTCGTGGCCGATCCTGCTGCGTTTGCCACTACCCTGACCGCGCAGGCTGCTGCTGCTGCTACCACCCTGGCAATGACTTCCGTCACCGGTATCGTTGCCGGTGACCTGCTGATCGGCTACAACGAGGGCCGTCCGGAAGATGTTCAGATCCTCAAGATCGCTTCCATCGCGGCCTTGAACGTGACTCTGGAAGCTACCACCCCGGTACTGATCACGCTGAACTCTGGTGCTCCCATTCTGCTGGCGAGTCCTGTTGCCATCGGCGCGGTCACCAAGACCAGCTACTTCAGCACGATGGTGGTGGGTCAGGAATTCTCGACCGGTGCTCCCACCGTCTGGAACTTCTGGAAGTGCGCCATCTCCACCGGCATGGAATACGCGAACAATTCCGATGACTTCGCGTCTACCACGCTGACCATCAAAGCCCTGGAGCCGTCTGCAGCCGACATCGCGGTTGGCGGTCCTCTGGAAGATCAGGCAGCTGAAATCGCCCTGTACCCGGTAGGTTTCGCCCGGATCTAATCCGAGGTCTGAGTGGTATGATAAAGCCGGGCAACCCCCGGCTTTATTTTTGTCAGGTGAGCGTATGTTCAAACGAATCCAAACACCTATTCCCTGGGCCGTAATCGACGCCTACAAAAACCTGATCCTGTCCCCGGAAACCGAGGGGGAGGATACCGTGGTGCTGATGATGGCGGCAGCCCAGCACTGCGGAGTGGAAATCGTGGACCCTCTGGCCGCCGTTCTGCGACTGGAAAACTTCTACTCCCGGCAGAAGGAAGAAACCTCCAAGGCCGGACCGCGTGTCAGTATCGGCACCGACTTCAACGAGTGGTGCCAGAAGTCGTCCATCCCCGAGCTGCTACTGCTGGCCAACAAGCACGATTACTACACCGCCCTGCAGATGTATGAGACCGTGGATTTCGAAGAAGTGCATGACTTCCTGAACCACTTCCTTACCTGCTACGGGAAAGAAAAGCGTTACGAGATGGAAGTGGTCATGTACGGCATGGGCGGACACTACAAGGAAGATAAGCAGGACCCAATGAAGGGTGACGCCAATACTCAGGTTATTGACCTAAACTCAACCCAAGGCCGGGAAGACGCCCGCGCTCGCCTTAAATCATTGGGGTTCTAAATCATGGCAGATAACAAAATTATTTTCGATGCAGCCCTTCGTCTCGGGATGGACCCGAAACAAATAAAGGACCTTGAAAAGCTGATCGAAAAAAGCCTGAAGCCTGAGGTTCAGTTTGATCTTTCTGCCCTGAAAAAAGCGTCCACCACCAAAGGTCTGGTGGTGGGAGGCAAGGCTCAGGCCAAAGCCTCTGACGTTTCCAGCGGCAAAACCAAGTTTGAGGACCTGACCGCCACCCAACAGAAGGCGGTTGCCCGGGCCTATGGGCAGTTGGCCCGCCAGCTGGAACAGGCTCGTTCGTTCTACCGTGAACTTGACAAGATGTCCTCCCAGACGGGAGTGGACATCAACGCTGCCATGGTCGGCCTGCGCAAGGGGATCGACGATCTTGCCGCTCGGGTAGGTACCTTAAAGCCAGCCCTCAACGTTCCAGCCAAAGAGAAGGCCGCCGTAAAACAGCAGGAAACTGCGGCCGACAAAAAGGTTCGGCTGCAGCAGAAGTTGGACGCCCGCCGCGCCGACCAGACTCTGAAAGACGAAGCCCGCATTGCTGCGCAGCAGGCACGGGTAGGGTCTAAAGTCTCCTCTGTTCTGGAGAAGCAAACCTCCAAGCAAAGAGGCGACGACCTGATCCGTGCTGCCCGGGAGACTGCCGGCAGAACAGCGGCTACCCGGTTCCCGAAAGGTGCCGAGGTAATTCAGAAGCAAGGTCTGGGGTCCCAGTTCCGGAATGTTGACCGGGATCAGATCCCTGACACCCGTTCCTACCTGAACGCCCAGCTGACCGCATCCAAAAAACTGCACCACGACATGGCGCGCTCGCTGGGCGTGGAGGCTGAGGAAACCCGCAAGGCTGCGGCAGATACCAAAGCCTACGCCAAGGCTTTGGCTGCGCTGAACAAGCAGCTGGAGACCCTGAACAAGACGCGCGACAAGCAGAAGGCCCAGCAGGACATCATCAAGAAGCAGCTGCGTTCTGACGAAGCCCGCCAGGCCAAGGCAGTGAAGGGCTCCACCCTCGCGCGCAACCTGAAAAACAAAACCCAGTACGAAACGGTGGTAGGGCCTCGGGGCTACAGCGACGAAGACTCCGCCCGTAAAGTGGATCTGAGCATTGGCTCCCGGGATGACGCAGCCAGAGAGATGGGCCGCTTTCAACGCCTGCAGAAACTGCGGGCTGATCGCGAAGAGAAGGCAGCCGACGCTCAGAAGGCCATGGACAAGCTGCAGGACAAGATGTCCCGCAACAAGCTCAAGGACCTGGAGCGGGATGAGAAGTCCAGCGACCGGGTTCGCAAGGGTTTGGAGGCTGCCGCCCAGAAGGAAGTTAACGCCCGCGATAGAGCTGCAGCTGCTCTTCTGCAGTATGAAAAGATGGTGCAACAGGCTGCGCTGCGGTTCCCGAAAGGAGCCGCCCACGCTGCCACTGGCGATGTCGATGCCATCAAGACAGTTCAGGACGCGAGTCAGACCAAGTCCTATCTGGGGCAGCGGGTAACGGCTGCCAACCAGATGGCCAAGAGCAACGCGGCGATCTTTGGAAAAGATTCGGCGGAAGCCAAAAAGGCGGCAGCCGAGGCGAATAATTATGCCCGGGCTTTGGGTAACGTCAGCGAAAAAATGGATGGGCTCACCGCCAAGTCCTCCGGCCTGGCCAACACCTTCAAGGCGTTCACCCGTTACGCTCTGGGCTACGGCGCGCTGTACGAAATGCTGGGCGGCATCACTGCGCTGATCAGCAATATCGCCAAGCTGGACGAGGATCTGAAGTCCATCCAGGCCGTGTCTCTCTCCACCGACAAACAGATGGAAAGCCTGGCCGGCTCCATTGAGCGGGTGGCGCTGAACACCAAGTTCTCCAACGAAGAAATTGCGGATGCGGTTCGCACTCTGGTGCAGGCAGGTACTGCAGCAGAGGACATCAACAGCGTGGTGCAGGCCACAGCCAACTTCGCTTCTGCCACGAACTCTTCCCTGCAGGTTGCAGCGGATCTGATCACGTCCACCCGTGCCGTGTTCGACGATCTGTCGGACAGCACCATTGCCAACCAGCTGACCAGCGCGGTCAACATCTCCAAGCTGCAGGCAGACGATCTGCAGACCATCGTCAGCTTGGGCGCCCAGGTAGCGGACTCCTACCAGATCACTTCCGACCAATTCCTGGCGGCGGTGTCCACCCTGCGCAATGTCGGTATCAAGCCCTCCACCGTAGCGACCGGCTTGCGGCAGGCAATGCTGGAAGTGTTCTCGCCGGATGCCAAGACCGTGGAGGTCATGCGTTCCCGGTACCAGGCCCTGGGCGAGGAGATGTCGGCCGAGGCGATCCGTGGCCGCTTCACAGGCTTTACCGAGACTGAGAACCCCTTGGTATCGGCCCTGGGTGAATTGAAGCGCCTGGGCTTTGCCGGTGAGGCTCAGCAGGACTTTGCCCGTAACTTCGACGTTCGGGCCTACAACCCGTTGCTGGCTTTGGTGAAGCAGTACGATCAGCTGCTGGCCAACGAAGCCAAGATCACCTTCGGAGCACCGGCAGCGGAAGCTGCCGCGGTCCAGATGGAAGCGCTGACTGCCAAGTTCGAGAACCTGGGCGGCGCCATCACAGCTCTGGCTGCCAGCCTGTCAGGGGACATGGTCAAGGGGATCGGGGAAGCCGTGGATGCGGCTACCAGCGGGATCGAACAGATCCGGGCAGCGCGTTCCGAGAGCGTTACTGGACTGCAGGTCGGTGAGGGTGCCAGCACTGCGGGCAGGGCCATCAACACAGCCATGTCCGGAATTAAAGGGGCGGTGGATTACGTTACCGGTGGCGGGCCTTTGGGAATGGCGTATCGCGCCGCCACTGAAACCGAGGACGACCGGAATGCAGAATCCCTGGGCCAGTCGGTGGAGTTGTCCCGGGAGCTGAACAGCCAGCTGGAAAATGCCCGCGCCCGCATGCAGACCTTCGAGGAAGCTGCAGGCACTTTTGACATCAACGCTGCGCGTGCAGGCCAGGCAGCAGGGAAAGCAGCTGAGGCCGTTCTGCAGGCAGGTACTGCTGTCCGTCAAATGGAATTGGGCATCACGGAGTTGTTCGGGAAAACCCTTCCCGAAATGAATGACGAACTGATCAAGACCGCCACTGAGTACTCCAAGATGGGGTCCACTCAGCGGATGGAAAAGTTCAAGGAGATGAAGAAAACGAATCCGAATGTCGAGAAGCTGGACTTCTCTCAGTTCGATATTCGGATGAATGCCCTGGCTACTGAAGCCAGCAAACTGAACGGGTACCTGAACGGTCTTTCCACTGCCACTCTTGACACTCTGGTTCGGTACAACGAAATCGTATTGAAGGCCAAGGACAAGACTGACGACCAGCTTACGGCGCTGGACATTCAGGCCAGGGCTTTCGTCAGTCAGTTTGAAAATAATGAGGACTACCGAAACGTCGTCCTGCAGACCAGCGGGAAAAGTAAAGAAGACCAGCTGGTTATTTTCGAGAACGCGCAACAGGCAATCGCTGATGAGATTCGTGCCTTCTCTGCCCGGGCTGTCATGGCTGGCGTGGATGAGATCCGCAACGCGGCTCTGGGCGCGGACATGGAACGTGCCCTGCAGTCGGGCGGGAATGAAGCTGCGAAGGTGCAGATTCAGGCGGCCTTGAAAACCCTGTTCAACTCCATCGATGGTGTTGGTAGGGAATCAGTTGCACGCATCCTGGAAATAGAAAAAACCATCAACGCTACTGCTGACAAGCTCCGGTCTCGCGGAGACATGAAAGGGTTTGAGGCTGTGCGTTCCTTCTCTGGCGCTCCCACTCGGGAAGCCAGTGCCAGGATTGCACAAGGCGATCAGCAAATCCGAGACCGGAAAACGTATGCCTCCGACGTAATTGTTCCTGCCACCAAGGAAGAAAACTTTCAGAAGTACCTGGACTCTGAGGTAGTTCAGTTCACTCCTATTCAGCGTCAGGCTGTCAAGACTTTTCAGGGGAATCCCGCTGCTATCCGTCAGGGTGCAGAGAAAGATTCTGAACTGTACAAAGCCTTCGAAGCCATTATCGAGTCCTATCAGAACTCGGAACGGCGCCGTCTAGCAGTAGAGAAAGAAGTAAATGATGCGCTGCAATCCCGCGCGTCACTGGAAGAGCGTCTGGCGGAAGTAGACCAGAAGATCAACGAGAAAAAAGCCAACAAGGATTTCAGCGGCCTTTCCGCTCTGCGGGATGAGCAGGCATCACTGAAAACCCAGGTGGCAACCAAACAATTGGACGAAGCCAAGGCGGATCTTGGAACCAAGTTCAACACTGAATTGCAGGGGCCAGAGGGAACCAAACAAAAAGAAAAGATTGGCAGGGCTCAGCGTGAACTGCTGAAAATCCAGACCGACAACGAAAAAGCCAAACGCGATGACCTGCTTGAGGAAGCAAGGATCACACGTGAAAGTCGTCAACGTACTTTGGAGCTGGTTAAGGAAGAGGTGGAGAAAAACCTAGATTCGTCCATTTTCAACCAGGATACCGGCGCAATCGAAAAGTTTAGGAATGAACTGGACGACATCAACGCGGAATTGTTGGAGCTGTTCAAGGAAGAGCTGCGGGTTCAGGGAGTCCACGGCCAGCTGTTCGATGCGGAAGTCGCTGCCAAACAGGAGCAGCTTAAAAAGACGGAAGACCAAGTCACCTACATGGAGAAGGTGTACTCCGCGCAGCGCGATGCAGAAGACCGAAAACTTCAGGCGATCAACAATCAGATTTCTGAAGTGGAGGCTAACGCTCCAGGCCGGGGCGGCCGTCGCTACGACGCAATGCTGCGCAGCCAAGGTCTCACCCCTGCCAAGGACGAGAAAGCCTATAACACGCAGGCGACAGAAGCCTACACCAAGTATCAGGGGCAGCTGGAATCTAAGCAGGAGACTTTGCAGGGGCGGGAGTCCCGGTTGAAGCAGCAAATTTCCGTCGAGACCGACCCCCAGATACTGAAAGAATTAAATCTTCAGCTGTACGACACCCAAGACCAGCTTTCTGCCACCAAGGTGGAACTGGCAGGAGTTAACGCGGAACTGGCAGACCTGAACTATCAGGCAGAAAGCCTGAACAACAAAGAGTTCAAGTTTGGGGATATGTTCTCCGCTGAAAAGTGGAAGGAAGGATTTGCCGGGGCGGGCGACCTACTGGATGACACGTTCAACTCCGTGTCAGAAAGACTGGCGGCTTCCCAGTACACCTTTGAAAACTGGTCAGCCAATACCGCTGCTACCGTGGCAGGCGCTTTTGAGAGCATCGGCGACAACGTATCGGATAGCCTTCTGGACATGGAAGGCAAGGGCATGTCGTTCTCCGATACGATGAAAGAGACCTTCAGCAACATGGGCAAGGATTTGCTCCGGTCGCTGATCAAGACCACCACCAACCAGGCGTTCACCAGTCTGTTCAGTATGATTGGTGGCGGGCCTGCCGGCGGGATTGGCGGTATGGCCATGGGCGCCATAGGCTCCCTGATGGCCAAGGACGGAGGGATCGTCAAGCTGGCCTCCGGCGGGATGATCAAAGGAGCCGGCACGGCCAGGTCGGATTCGATCAAGGGCGCTATAATCGGGAAGGGCGGCAAGCGAAAGCCCGTGGCGCTCTCGAACGGTGAATCGGTTCTCAATGCCGAGGCCACCCGCAACCTGGGGGAAAACTTCGTGCATGCAGCCAACAGCGGAAGCCTGTTCAGGATGGCAGAAGGTGGTGCAGTACCTCCCCGCCCGGCCGCTGGCAGCGTCAACATGGTGGACACGGTGCAGAAGTCGGCCGAGAAGCAGGGGGAGTCGGTGGCGACTGCAATGCAGCAGTCCCCTATCGCGCTGACCGTGGTCAATCAGCTAGACTCCGACGCGACAACTTCCTCCGGCCTGAAGAGACCGAACAGCAGAAAAGAAATTTTCAACGCTATTCGCGATGACAAGGCCAAGTTCCAAACTTTGATGAATAACTGAGGACGGGAAAGTAATGGCAATAGTCACGGGGACAGCGACCGACTACAAAACAATGCTGGCGGATTTCATTACCTTCATCACCACCAATGCCAGTCTGGTATCGGGCGGGCAGAATTGGTCGGTGCTGAGGACCGTCACCGCCAGCGGCCATAACGACCACCTTCTGCGCGGCCCTGGCCTGGCAGGCACCGACCAGATCCATGTGCGTCTGCAGTCGGCTGAGGCGGGCAGCAACTATGGCTGGAACTGTAACGGGTTCGTCTCCTACAACTCAGCGCTTGCGAATGACGTTCAGCCTGGCAGTTCCCCTGTAGTGGGGATGGCACTGCGCAACGCGACTATCCCCTACTGGTTCCTGGCCAACGGCCGGCGGTTCATGATTATCGCCAAGGTTTCAACCTACTACATGAGCTTGTACGGTGGATTTATTTTGCCGTGGGCGACGCCAGCGGAATATCCGTATCCGCTTTATGTAGGCGGGTCGCATGTCGATGCGACGACTCAGAATTACACGCTGGCAACTGCTGCGGTTGGCTCGTTCTGGAAGCCGGCAGCAGGTTGCGCGTATCTTCGCGACACTGCGGGAGCGTGGCTTGAGGTGGACGCTAATTTTGCGGGGGACGCTATGATCTTCCCCTACGCTTTCGAAATCCTACAAGCGGCGCATGCAGACGGTTCCAGGGCTGTTTGGCCTTGTATCCTGATAAAGAATACTGCCCCTACCAATATTTTCGGAGTGCTCGACGGAGTTCATGGGTTGCAATATACCGAAGTGTCAGCGGAGGACACTTTCACTTTAGGGGGGAAAGCAAACACTGTGTTCCCCAGCGTTTACATGACTACAAAATGGTCCTATGCCGGAATCACTCAGGAGTAAAACATGACTTTTGCCGTTGGTAGTTCCAGTACACTGGACGCATTCATCACCTCGTTACTGGCTTTCGCTGTAGCAAATGCCGGCTTCACTGCACAAACTACAGTTCAGTCCTCTGCAGGGTCTGGCAGCGTTAACGTTCGCACCGTTTCTAAGGGCGGAGTGTACTGGACGATGCACGCCAGTACTGCGCAGCTGGGAACTACCCCAGGAGTGTATGGCCTCCGTGCTTACATGGCTTACGGGAACCCAACAGCTGCAGTTAACGTAGCCAGTACCAGTGTGACTCCAGCACAATTGAATTCAACAGCCCAAACTCGCTTCACGGTAATGGCGAATTACGGATTCGACGGGGCCTACCCCAGCCACTGGTTGTACACCGACGGTACCTGTGTGCACGGGATTTTGCAGCTATCCACCGGCATTTACGGGCACATTTCTTTTGGGGTACTGACAAAGCACGGGACCTGGACGGGAGGGGAGTACCTATCAGCAAACTGCGCTTCGTCAGCTTCAGGTAACTGGTACAACTGGGACTCCACCACCAACCCAACCTACGACAGAACCCAGACCATATTCGGAGGTCAGTATACCGGCAACATGGCGTACCAGGCGGAGACCTACATCCGCATGGCAAACGCAGGTACCAGCGCTGACTTTTGGCCCTGCTCTAAACAAATTTACGGAAGCAGCATCACTTCCAGCTCGTTATTCATGTCTGTCAGCTCTTACATGAATGCAGGGGACTATAGTCCTAGTCACCCGATGGGAGCTATTTTGCGGTACGCCCCCTCCACCTCCACGTGGAGAACCCCAATGCTACCTATTCTGCTGATGTGCGGAGTGACCTCACCGGCAAATTCTGTTTATGTTTTGGGACGGGTTCCGCGCGTTACAGTACTGAAAATGACGGACGACATGCCTAACGCCAGTTTGATCCATACCGACTGGCGCGTGTTCCCCTTATTTTCCAGGGAAACGGCCGACACCAGTTTGGTCGCCCCTGGCTCCAATAACTGGGCCATCGCTTACCGGGAAATTTAATCCATGGCGGTATTAACGGTTTATGATCCGTTTGAGTCCGAGTTCTACGGAGACGCCGGCTGGACTGGAGCGGAACACCCGACGTGGTGGGATACTCAAGCCAACATGCCACCGGGAGACGGTGTTGACGCTTCTGCGGAAGTTACCAACACCACCTCCTACACCATCACTGCCAACGTGCCGATGGCCACCACCAACTGGGGGGCCTACAGCATTGAAGGTGAAGGGTTCAGCGCGCCGTTCTACGGCGATCCGATCTTCACCCCAAGCCTGATAGATTTCGGAACCATCATTGATGAGAAGGTAGTTACCTTCACCATCTACAACGCCAGTATTCTTCCGAAAATTATTTCGGTGGCAGACCTAACTCCAGTGGCAGGGATTACGCTTTCCTCTGCTACGGCCATGCCGTTCGTAATCGGCTCGCTGGCTACTGTCACCATGGAAGTGACGGCTGCAATGTTGGGGCCGAGCAGTATTTCGGGCGGGTTCACTTTCTACATCGGCGGTGATGAGTTCTATCTGCCGTTCATTGGTATTCGCAGCCTGGCGTTCCCCTTCGCCATTTCAGGGCGCGGCCCTGCAGTAGAAAAAATTTCCTACATGACCTCCGTGTCCACTTGCCTGGACGGAACGGAAACCCGCTACGGTCTGTGCACTGATCCGAGAGTAACCCTCGAAGCGGAGTACACCTGCTTTGAGATGGATGCTGTTCGCCTGCGGGAAATCATTTCTTCATGGATGGCGAAGACATTCGACGTCTACCAATGGCAGGAAGAAACCCGACTGCTGGCTCCTGCATTGGCGGGGACCAACGTGTTGAGCGTCCCCACTGCAGATATGCCGTGGATGGTGGGTAGTGCGATTGTTCTTTTCCAGGACACCTCAAACTACGAAGTCGTCACCATCGCTGCGATAGGGACTGATGAGCTGCTTCTGCAGGCCAACCTGACCGGTAACTGGAACGTATTCGCTACGGTGATCCCGCGTCTGACCATGCGGTTGCTCACTGACATCAACCTGATGGAGCTTTCCCCTTACATCTACACTTTCAACGCGGTTTGGGAATCAGACCCAGCTGCGCGCGGGGTGTGGGTGCCGGAGGCAAGTCCTGCAGTGACCTACAAAGGGTTGGAAGTTTTCCAGTTCCAGCACAACTGGAGAGATAACCGAAATACCTACATTCGGCAGAACTCAGGGTTCCTGAATCAAGGGTACGGCGCCATCAGTTTGAGTTACCAATCCCCGTCAGCCCCTATCGGTTTTGACTTCATGCTGTTTGCCGAGAACCGGAACCAGCTGAGAAAGATCCGCGAGTTCATCCACCGCAGGAAGGGGAGACTTCGCTCTTTCTACCTGCCGAGTGAGCGGGAAGATCTGAAACTGACTCGGGGCCTTGGAATTGGCGAGGCGTACCTGTATGTGGAGTACCGCCCGGAAATCCCGATGGTATTCGAGCAAGCCAACCACAGGAACGTCGTCATCACCCGAACCAACGGGGTTAAGATTTACCTGACGATCATTGCCTACACTATCCTGGAAACCAATGAAGTCCGTTTTCAGGTTGACGCCAACTTTGCAGAGTCCATTAACCTGGTGCAGATGAAATCGATTTCCTATATGTACCTGGCTCGACTGGACTCTGATTCGGTCAGCATTTCCAGACACACTGCGGACGTGGCGGAAGTTACTATTCCGTGCGTAGCTCTCAAGGAGATTTCATGAGTTTTCCCGTCGAGGTCGCCAAACGCGACGCCTCCACTTTGGTTCAGCTTTTCAAATTTTCTCGTGGGGCTTCTGTCTTCGGTTACAGCACGGCAGGAAGGTCTGTCGTTTATGGTGGGGTGACCTACCGCTACGACACTTCCCTGCAGATGGGAACGGTAAGGACGCAAGGAAACTCCGGTATCTCGGATAACATCGAGGTGCAGGTCCCTGCCAGCCACGCAGTCGCCCAGATATACCGAACCTTCTTTCCGTCCACCCCGATCAAGCTGGAAATTATGCTGGGGTTTCAGGATGACCTGGCGCAGGACTTCAAGATTACCTGGGTCGGTTACGTTATCTCTTGCTCATTTTCCGAAAGTGCCATGGCAAAGTCGCGCACAGCCAAGCTGGTGTGCGAGCCGAGGTTGGCAGTACTGAACCGGAACGGACTTCCGTACCGGTTCGGTTCCACCTGCCAGCATTCTGTTTATCGCGGCGGGTGTGACCTCAACATGGCCTCGCATGAGTTTCTGTGCACGGTGGAGGCTATCGCAGGAAATAGCTTGACCCTTTCCGGTATTGCCGGAACTGGAACTGAATTCAATTCCGGGTTGCTGCTCTTCGGGGATGGGGACTGGAGGGACGTAGTCGGGCACTCCGGGAGCGTGGTCACGATTAACTTTCCCATCGACGGGCTGGTGATGGGGTCTCAAGTGAAAGTTTACCGGGGCTGTAACAAGACGTTGGCTCGGTGCATCGAGCTGGGCAACGCCAGCAAAATATTAAAGTTCGACATACCGTCAAAAAATATGTTTGATGTCGGTCTTAACTAAGGGGAAGGCTTCATGGTTTGGCTTGCTTACGTTATCTATGCCGTCATTCAGATTTTGATTAGCGCAGCGCTAATCGTTCTGACTGCCAAAGATCCGAAATCCAACCTCAAAGCGAAGGGGTTGGATGATTTCGATTTTCCGACGGCAGAAGAGGATCGGGCCATTCCCTACATCGTAGGTGACGTCCTGGTTACCGGCCCCAACCTGACGTGGTACGGCGATCTTGCGACCAAAAAGATAACGGAAAAAGTGGCCAAGAACGGTGTCCTCGGCAACCACAAAAACGTAACTGTCGGATTTGAATATTACGTCGGATTTGAAATTGTTCTCTGCCTTGGACCGGTGGATCAGATAAACGAAATCTGGGCGGAGGATAAACTGGCCTGGTCAGGCACCGTCACAACCAACGACGTTATCAGGATCAACCAGGCGGGCTTGTTTGGCGGGAAGAAAAAAGGAGGCGGGCTACGGTTTTACGTGGATTACCGAAATGGTTCTGCAGGCCAATCCGTAGTTCCCTACATGGCGGCGGTTGCGGGATTTAACGCAGCTCCCTACGGGTACCGCCACTCCGGCATCTGCAAACTGGTGTTCAGAGGTCCCACCGGATACTCCGCCCCTGGAGCGCCGGAGTTTACTTCCAAGCCAGTACTGACAGCCCGTAATTACGGTTCCGGGTACGTGGGGGAGTACCCCACAGTAACGGCCTTCAAAGCCCGTCTGAAGCGGTACCCAAACACGCTGGGCATTCCCTCAGGACATCACATCCTGCCTTCCGGCGCCAACCCGGCTGCAGTGCTGTACGAGTTGATCACTGGAAGCTACTTCCCCTACACCGGAACCCGTGTGGTGCCTGGACTGGAAGCCTACGAGGTGGACAATGCCTCTTTCCTTTCTGCGGCGGAAACTCTTTTCACTGAGGATATGGGCATCAGCTTTCAGTGGCAGAGGGACAATCCCCCACGGGACCTGATCGACGACGTCCTGATGCACATCAACGGCACCCTTCGCGAGAATCCTTCCACAGGGAAAGTGGAGCTGATGCTGTTCCGTGCGGACTTTGTTGTCGGTGAGCTGCCGGTGTTCGACCGCTCCAACATCCTGGAGCTGGAGGGCCTGCAGCGGCAGACCATCAATGCCATGGTGAACCGGGTCACCTACACCTTCACCGACACCACTGAAGGCTTTCCAGAAAGGACGGCTGCCGTGGTCAGCAATTCCGGACTCTTCATGTCAGGGGCGGAAGCCGCTGCCAGCCTGGATCTGGCCATGTTCCACAACCCCACAGCAGCCAACCGCAGGGCTCAGACACACCTGAACTCCCTCTGCAGTCCAGTGTTCAGCGGCACCATGGTGTGCGACCTGCGCGCCTGGGAGATGCGCCTGGGTAGCCGGTTTGTCCTGAACTGGGATTCCGGGGACCCCGACATATCGTCAGTCCTGGGCCTGGTTTGCATGGTGAACAAGATCGATCACTCCGAACTGTCCTCCAGCCAGATCTCACTGGGCTTTTCGCAGGACGTGTTTTCCCTGGGCAACGCTGTATTCCAGTCCCCGGGAGATTCGGAGTGGGAGCCGCCTTCGGGCGTTCCTGGTCAGGTCACGCTGTCCAAGGTGTTCGAAGTTCCCTATGCCCTGCTGGGTGGCTACCCGCCCAACGTTCTGGCTCTGATCGCGCAGGAACCGAACCAGACGTCGGTGGAGCTGGAGGTGGCTGCCGACATCAACACCACCGGCTACGCCTGGCTGGAAGAAATCGGCGGGTTCTCCCCCGTGGGAATCCTGATCGCGGCGGTCCCTGCCAGCGCCTTCTTCAACGTCACCCCCAGCTCCCTGAGCGCCTGGCGTGCGGACATGAGCGCCTTCATCTACGACGCGGAAGCCGAGACCGTCGAGCAGGAATTTATCGACATCAACTATCTGGTGACAGGGCTTTCCGCCACCACCCTCGATCAGCGCAAAGTGAACCTGTTCCTGATCGACAATGAGATAGTGGGGATCATCGGATTCACGCAGGAGGAGGAAGGCGTCTGGTCGCTCTATCACGTGCTGCGAGGCATGTATGGCACCCTCCCTGCCCCCCATGCGGAAGGAGCCTTGATCTGGAAGGTGGGGCAGGCCATGTACCTGGACGCCATCCCGCTGGCTGCAGGGGACGACTGGGCTCTGAAGTTGCGGGCTTACAGCTACAGCGGTTACCTGGCTCTGGAGGACATCACGGCCATTACAGGGACCACCCTGGGCACGGCCGAGCTTCCCTACCCGCCAGGGGATCTGGCCCTTGAGGGTACTGCTTGGGAATTGGAAACCACAGTACCGGTCACCTTCTCATGGAAGAGAAGGGACAAAACCAATGCCAGTCTGTTCTACGCCAGCCAGACCGGGGCTTCCTTCGGGGAGTCGTACATCATCAACCTGCGCAACTCGACCACCAACGCGCTTCTGAGAACTGTTTCACAGTCTGGCAACACCCTGGAATACACCGCTCTGATGTCCCAGGAGGACGGGGATGTTGCGGATATGCGGATCGAGATAATTACGGTGGTGGCTACCGTCGAAAGCCCCCCGCTGGTCTGGGATTTCACCGTCACTGGTGGCTGGCTATAAGCTGATCGGGGCCGCCTCACACGCTATACTGTGGGGCATGCCCACCACCTGATGAACTCCTTTGGAGCTAGGGAATGTCCATGTTTGAAGAGCTGCCGGATAAAGTATTGAAATTTTTGCAGTTCGGTTCCCTGGCGGGGTTTGGCGCAGCGGCCAACTACCTGTATGTGACCGTGATGCAAGGCAAAAAATTCGTCTGGGCGATGTTCTTTGCCAACTTGTTCATCGCATTTTTCACCGGCAACATGGTAGGGGCCTTCCTGCCGGACGCCCACCAATTCCGAGACGGGATTATCATGGCAAGCGGGTACTGCGCTTTTCCCGTCCTGGCCCTCGTCGAGTTGGGCATTACGCGAGGCATAAAACGATTTATCAATACGGTCTGAGGCGCTCCTATGATCTTGGTCGCATTACTCGCAATCGTGTTCCACCTGGCAGGGCTGATCCAGGCCATCAGTTACCTTCGGAGCGGCACCTGCCGCAACGCTGACCGCAGCATCGTCGCGGCAATGGCGGTAGGCAGCCTTGCCCTGATCGCCATTCAGGGAGGCCAGGTCTGCGCTTTGGTCTACGGTTGGGGGGTGCACTCCCCGCTGGACTCCTTCATGTCAGCGTTCACCCTGTTCAACGGGGTTCTGTACCAGGGAATCCTCCACTCCTACTCAGAAACCCGAGAGCAACGTTCCCCTGTCCCCCAACCAACGAAAGGTATCACCCCATGAAATTGAGCACCTTGGTTCTGGTCAGCACCCTGCTGGCCGTCGGCATGCAAGTCTCTGGCTGCGCCCTCACCACCCTGCAATCCAACCCTTCTGCCCGACTGGCTGTCACCTACGCGACCCTGAAAGTGATTGAGGACGGCGCAGACCCCCAGCAGCGGGCCGAGAAGGTGCTGTCGATCGCTACCGAGGCCCGAGAGTTCATTGAGACCGATGCGCTGAACCTGAACCAACTGGAGGCCGCCCTGCGTGCCCGGCTGGCGGATGAGAACCTGAGCCCTTCCGATCAGCTGCTGGCAGATGCCCTGATCCTGACAGTGGTGGCGGAACTGGAGGCCAAGGTGGGCTCGGGTATGCTCTCTCCTGAGCAGAAGCTGACGGTCGGAACCGTCCTGGGGTGGGTTATTACAGCGGCAGGAGGCTGATATGCCATACCTGTCCTTCCTCGACACCCGGGCCTGTGACCCGGGTGAGTTCGCCCTGCTGGAGAAATTCCGGTA
>C687J35021_10000317_pt1 | contig 38186 bp, 27 predicted proteins | sample RifCSPhighO2_12_FD_35021 | JGI IMG/M metagenome (IMG submission 35021) | reverse complement strand
TAGAGAAAGACGATATCGAAGGTGCCGAGCAGCTTGGCGTCGAGGTAACGGGTCAGGCTGACCAGGCGGCCGTCCAGGGGAAAACGGTCGGCGACATTGCCGTACAGCACGAACTGGCCATGGGCAGCGCTCTCATAGGCCAGGCGCAGTTCGGCGACCCAGGCGGGTACAGGCGATTGCCCGGGCATGAGTTACTGGCTTTCCGACTGCGGATTGCCACCGCCCATGCTGCGATTGGCCGCCGGGGCCTCGCCGGCCTCCTGGCCGGGCAGGCTGATGCCTTCCTTGGCGGCGAAATCGGCCAGGGCCTGGTCGGCCAGGGCATCCATCTCGGCTTCCTTGAGGTTCACTTCGCTCATGTCCATCGAATCGCGGGCCATGCGCGCGCGGCCGGCGGCCTTGGTGCGCTCTTCCTCGACCATCTCGTGCAGGCGGCTGAGGGTGTCGCCGGAACCGCCGATGGTGCTCACCATGCCGGCGGCCATCTCGTTCATCTCGGCCATGGCAGTCTTCATCCGCAGGTCGTTGATCGCGCCCTTGAGCGCCTCGATCTTGCTCCGCGCGGCGGCCACCGCCACTTCGCGGGCCTTGGTCAGGTTCTGGTAGGTTTCCTCGGCCTGGGCCAGCTGGCGACGATTCTCTTCCAGCTCACGGGCCAGGTTCTGCAGACGCAGGGCGTTCTGCGCCGCAGCCGACTTGTTGCCGGCACGCAGGTGGGCGGTGGTGCGCGCATGCAGCTCGCGCTCCTCGGTCTCCTGCTTGCGCACCTGGCTCATCAAACGCTCGGCCAGGCCCGCATGGGCGGCCAGGCCCTGGTTGAAATTGGCGATCTGCTTGCGCAGATTTTCCTGCTCCAGCTCCAGCAACGCCTCCGGGTTCTGCCGCTCGATGTCCTTGATAAACAGCGACAGCATGCCTTTGAGGATATTGGTCAGACGAGCGAACATGGTTTCTCCTTGCGGTAAGCGGGCAATCCATCGATGACTGACAGCACGGCTGGTCAGGCACGGCCGGTCAGGCGTGGAGCATTCTTGGTGAGCCTGGCAATTGATGCAACCGTCCGTCGCCGGTTAGTGCTGCTGGCGATTGTAGGCAGAGGCAAGAGTTGCGGGATAGCCAGTCGATCACGTCTGCAGCCATCAGAATAGATCGAGTTGATTGGCCGGGGGGGCTTTAGCCGCCGTGGCCCGCACCTCCGGCTGCGCCGACTTGGCCTGTAGCCGCTCAGCCAAACCCGCCGCCCGCTCGGCGCGGGTCGCCACCGCCTCGCCCAGACGTGGCGGCAGGGCCCAGATTTCCACCAGTTGCTTGGCGCGGGTGATGCCGGTGTAGAACAGGCTGCGACTTAGCAGCGGGCTGGGTTGTTCGGGCAGCACCAGTAGCACTTCGCTGAATTCCGAGCCCTGGCTTTTATGCACAGTCATGGCAAAGGCGCTGTCGTGGCTGGGCAGGCGGGCCGGGGCGAAGGGGCGGTAGCCGTCTTCGCCTTCAAAGAACACCCGCAGGCCGTACTCAGTGTGGAGGCAGATGCCGATATCGCCGTTGAACAGGCCGAGGGCGTAGTCGTTCTGCCGCACCATCACCGGCCGGCCGACATACCAGCGCTCGCGGCTGGGCACCTGGCTGCGGCGTTTGATCCGCGCCTCTAGCGCCTCGTTGATACCGGCCACGCCCCAGACGCCTTCACGCTGGGCGCAAAGCGCGCGGAAGGCATTGAAGGCGGCAAAAGCGGCNGCCGGGTCGGCGNTTTTTGCGGCATCGATAAAGGGGGCGTAGCCCTGATCCAGACGCTCCAGCAGATCGCTGGGTGTTGGCTGGGCATTCCAGGCCAGGTCGCTGCGGTCCTCCTTGAGCAGGTTAAGCGTGCCGCTGACATCGCCGCCATTGATCCGCCGCGCCAGCTCGCCGATGCCGCTATCGCCGGCAAAGCGGTGGCTGTGAGTCAGCAGCACCACGGCATCGCCGAGTTGCGAGCTGGGTTCGCTGACCGGCACCTGCTGACCGGTAATGCGCTGCAGCTCCGCGGCCGCCTGGGCATCGAAACCACGGCCCTCGCAGAGTTCGGCGAATACCGCACCGGCTTCCACGGCGCACAGCTGATCCTTGTCGCCGAGCAGGATCAGCCGTGCGCTGGGCGGCAGGGCGTCGAGCAGTTTGGCCATCAGCGCCAGGTCGACCATTGAGGCTTCGTCCACCACCAGCACATCCAGCGCCAACGGGTTAGCGGCGTTATGGCGNACCTGGGGGCTGTCGCCACGGCTGCCAAGCAGACGGTGNAGGGTGCGCGCTTCATCCGGCAGNGCCGCCTTGATCGCCTCGCTGACTGGCAGCGCGGCCTTGGCATTGCGGATTGCCTCGGCCATTCGCGCCGCCGCCTTNCCCGTGGGCGCGGCCAGGCCGATGGCCAGGTTGGCGGCCCCCGGCTGCTCNAGCAATGCGGCGAGCAGACGCACCACAGTGGTGGTTTTGCCGGTGCCGGGGCCGCCGGAGATCACCGCCAGCTTGCGCCGCACCGCTTGCGCGGCGGCCAGGCGCTGCCAATCGGGTTGTTGCGTATTGAACGCAAACAGTCGGGTCAGGCTTTCGCTCAACTGCGCCTCATCCACCACCGGCAGATCGGCGGCGCGCTGCAGCAACTGTTCGGCCAACTGGCGTTCGTAGGCCTGGTAGCGCGCCAGATAGAGGCGGCCGTGTTCGAGAATCAGCGGGCTGAAATCACCGTTGCCGCCCACCAGNGGCGAGGCTTGCAGCTGCACCTGCCAGTCGNCCTGAGGCGGCAGACGGAAGTCGTGTTCGGGCCAGGGGCGCTGCCCGGCCAGGCGCGCCANNGGCAGGCACACATCGCCCTTGTCCAAGGCCATACAGAGCAGCGCCGCCGAGGCCAGCACCACAGGTGAAGCCGCCNGATCAAGGCGTTGCAGGCTGTCGACCAGGGCGCGTTCCAGGGGGCCGAAGGGCAAGTCAGCAAAGTTCATGCAGTACCCCTGTAGGGTGCGCCGTGCGCACCAAGGGTGAAGGACATGGTGCGCACGGCGCACCCTACGAACACCACGCGCGCCAACGGGCCGAGGGGTAGATCAGGCAGCATAGCGATACCCCCGTAGGAGCGGGCCATGCCCGCGATGCGCTTGCGCCGCCAAATTTTCGCGGGCATGGCCCGCTCCTACAACAGCTGCCATCAGCCTTCTCCTTCAAACAGGTTATCCAGCGCATCCAACAGCCCATCGCTGGGCCGCGAGAAATACACCCCGGCGCTCGGCATGCCGCGCAGAAACAGGTAGTAGGCACCGCCCAGCTGGTCATTGTGGAAGTCATCCAGACGCTGACGCAGGAAGCGTCGCAGGGCCACCAGATAGATCAGGTATTGCAGGTAGTAATGCTCGGCGGCCAGGGCCTGCAGCAGGCGCTCGCCGCCGTAGTAGCTGGCGTCCGGGCCAAGCCAGTTGGACTTGTAGTCGGCGATGTACCAGCGCCCGTCGTGCTCGAANGTCAGGTCGATAAAGCCCTTGAGAAAACCCTTGAGGCTGTCGAATTCCAGCCGCGCCGCCGCCTCACGCATCGGTGCNGCCAGGCCATGGGCCGGGTCGCAGAGAATCGCCCGCAGGCGCTGCACATCCAGCCCGGCCAGGGGGAAGGTAAANCCCAGNTCGGGCAGCCGCCGCGCNGGNTCAAGACCGGCGAGGCACAGGCCATTGCCATCCAGATCGGCGTCGATCACCTGTTGCAACTGGCTCAGCGCCACGGCGCTCCAGTCGCTGCTGATGCCATGGCCGCTCAGCCCCGGCTCGATCAGTTCGGCCAGGGCGGCCTTGCCTCTGGCCCAGTCTTCGAGGATGGCATGCAGGCAGGTACCGGCCCGCGCGCCACGGGGAAAGGCGAAGAAGCCGCTGCCCGGCTCGCTGGCATCCGGCAGCACCAGGCCGTCGCGGTCCGGCGCTTCCATATGCATGCCGGCGGCTAACCCGGAGAAGCTGCCGATGCGCCAGGCGCTGTGCAGGCTGCGCTGCAGGCTGGCGAGTTGCTGCGCCGCCGGCGCGCGCTGCTCCCCGGCGGCGCTGGCCTCGGTTTCACGCAGGGGCTGGATAACCATCTGGCCCTGGCTGCTGGCGATCAGCTGCTCGACTTCTGCACGTAAACCTTGGGGACTGAGGCTTTGCAGATGGCCGGCAAGCTCGGCCAGGGCATCCTCACCGGGCAACTCGCGGCCGTGCAGCAGCCAGGCCAGGGCACTGCTGTGCAGGCCACTGTCGCCGAGGGTGCCGTCTTTTCTCGGTTTGCAGTCCACCGGTCCCCAGTGCAGCCACAGACGATCACGGGCGCGAGTCAGGGCCACGTAGGTCAGGCGCAGTTTCTCGGCGAAACGCTCATGGCGGGCGCGCTCGCGGTGCGTGTCGATCTGCTCGCCGCCCAGGTCCAGCAAAGGCGTGCCGTCGTCGGCGTGGCAGCTGATGTCTTCGCTCTGGCGCAGCAGCGCGCCGTCCCACAGGTAGGGGCAGAACACCAGCGGGTACTCCAGGCCCTTGGAGGTGTGGATGGTGACGATCTGCACCCGCTCGGCATCGCTTTCCAGGCGCAACAGGGCGTCCTCGCCATGGGCCTCGGCGCTGCGCTGGGCGTTGAACCAGGCGAGCAACTGTTCCAGACCGGGGCGTTGCAGGCTCTCGGTCTGCAGCAGCTCGGCCAGGTGCAGCAGGTTGGTCAGGCGGCGTTCGCCATCCACCAGCGCCAGCAGTCGTGGGGCAACCTGCTGCTCATCCAGCCAGGCGCGGAAGGCGCGCATAAAGCCCTGCTGCTGCCAGAGCTGGTGATAGCGCTCGGCGTCTTCGCGCTCGCGGTCCCAGGCCTGGGCATCCTCGGCGCAGGCCGCCAGCACCTGGGCGCTGCGGCCCAACAGGCGGCTGGCCAGGGCATAGCGCAATGCACCCTCGCGGCCGGGCTCGGCATAGGCCGCGAGCACGGCGGACAGTTCGGCGGCCTCTTCACTGTGCCAGACGTTCTCCTTGCCACGACGCACGCTGGGCACGCCACGGGCAGCCAGTTCCGCAGCTACCTCGCTGGCCTGACGGTGACTGGCGACCAATACGGCAATATCGCCGCCCTTAAGCGGAATCTGCTCGCCCTGATCGTCGCTTCCTTTTTCAAAATAAGCCTGGCCCTGAGTGCTGGCGCTAAGCACCGCAGCGATACGTCGCGCGGTATCTCGCGCCACCAGGCTGCCCGCTTCACCCTTGCCCAGATGGTCGTTATCCAGCCAGACCAGCGCCAGCGGCGCGTCCACCTCGCCCTCTACCACCGGCAGCACCAACTTCGCCCGCGCCTTGTGACTGGCCCCGACCTGCTGATAGGCCAGGCCCGGTTCGGCAAAGGGCATGGGCCGGTCGAACAGCTGGTTGAGCGCGGCGATCAGCTCGGGCGTGGAGCGGTGGTTGGTGGCCAGGCTGTATTGCCGCGCCGCTTCGCTGCGCGCCTTGAGGTAGGTCGCCAGATCCGCGCCCCGGAAGGCNTAGATGGCCTGCTTCGGATCACCNACAAAACACAGATCACCTGCGTCCTGGTAGATCCGATGAAACACCCGGTATTGCACCGGATCGGTGTCCTGAAANTCGTCGATCAGCGCNACCGGATACTGCGTACGCAAGGTGCCGGCCAGGTGTNCGCCNCCTTCACCCTGCANCGCCTGCTGCAGCTTGTTGAGCAAGTCGTCGAAGGCCAGCAGGCGCTGGGCCGCCTTGCGTGCCGGCANTTGCTCGTTGAGCTGGCCGATCAGGCGTACCTGCAGGTCGATCAGGCGTTGCTCGGCCTCGGGCTGCGCCGCATCCAGCGCANCGCAGAGTTCCTGCAACNCGGCAGCCAGGGGATTGGCCGGGGCTTCGCAGCCCTTTTTGCTGGCCTTGTTCAGGCCTTCGCGGGCCAGGCGNCGATGCGCTTCGGTCTTGCTGAACAGTGCCGCCGCATCGCTGAAATAACCATCCAGCTCAGCCTGCCAGACGCCCAGCTTGGCCGGGTTGCACATATTGCTCTTGAAGCCGTCAAAGGCCTTGAGCTGCGCCAGCCAGGCGGCGCTTTCACTCAGCCAGCAGCGCTGCGCCTGCTGCCAGGCGGCGCGCAGGGTGCTCATCTCGCTGCGGGCACCGGGTTGCGGCTCGATACGCAGATAGGGCCTGCCCAGGTGATTGCGCAAACGCTGGCGCAGAACCTGCGGGGTGATCTTCTGCTGCACCAGAAACGCCGCCCATTCCGGCTCGGCCGCCGCCAGCTCATGCCGCCAGAGGTCGGCGAGCAGGGCATCGATGATCTCGCGATCGTCATGGGTCAGCTCGTTGTCGAAATCACCACCGGCCTCGAACGCGGCATCCTGCAGGGCACGCTGACAGAAACCGTGAATGGTGAAGATCGCCGCCTCATCGAAGCCATGCACCGCCAGCAGCAAACGCCGATGGCTGGCCGCATCCGGATACTGGGCACGCAGATCATTCAGCAACTGATCATCGCCCGGGCCGTTGTCGTACACCGCCAGCAGCTCGGCCAGGCGCTTGCGAATGCGCTCGCGCAGCTCGGCGGTGGCGGCGGTGGTAAAGGTCACCACCAGAATCTGGCTGACGCTGAGCCGCTTCTCCAGCAACAGACGGGCGTACAAGGCGGTCAGGGTCCAGGTCTTGCCGGTGCCGGCGCTGGCCTCGATCAGCGAGCGGCCGCTAAAGCTATCCTGCAGCAGGTTAAGGCTGGCGCTGCTCATGCTTCGTCCTCTTCACTGCCGTGCAGGGCATCCAGGGCCGGGCCGTAGAGCTGCTCGGCGAGGGCCTCGAAACGCTCATCCAGCGCCTCGCGGTCGCGGAANGCCAGGGCATTCCAGGGGTCCTGGCCTTCGCCNGTCATATGGTCGTTGCCTTGCCACATCAGCCGCGCTTCGCTGCGGGCGGCGTCAATCGGCTCCTTGCGCCCGGGGTTGCGCCATTTGCGGGCAAACCCGTGGCTGCATTTGGCGAACAGCGGCAGCGGCTCGCACAGCGCGCTTTTGTANGCCTCCAGCCAGGGCAACAGCAGCCCTCGGGCATCCGCCAGCGGCCCCAGTCGCCATTCGCTTTTCGGCGAGAGCAGNCGGCTGTCGCGATTGATACCAGGCNTGGCGGCGCAGTTAAGCAGCAGATGACGCAGCCAGAACGGCGCAAGCTCCCAGGCACCCAGATCACGCAGGCGATAGTCGAACAGGCCGGCGCTGGTCACGCCATCCAGCCAGCCATGGATGCGTACGCCGGCCAGTTCCAGGTCCACCAGCAGTGGTTGCGGCGCATCCTCCGGGCGTTCGTCGAACAGGGTCGGGGCGAAGGCGCGGATCGGCCCGCGTATCTGCCCCCAGTGCGCCTGACCCAGCTCGCCCACCGGCAGCCAGCCGGAGGCGGCGGCCACGGCGCGCTCCTGGCGCTCGCTCCAGCCCTGCTCGATGGCCTGCAGCGCCAGCTGGCGCAGGCCATGCTGGCTGGTCCACTCGACGCTGAACGGCTCGTCGCCGGCCAGGGTTTCCTCGCTCTGCGCCAGGCGCAGGCCGAGACGCTGTTCCAGCAGGTAGCGCGCCGGGTGCTTGAAGCAGTGGATCAGCTGGCTTGGCTCGATGCTGAGCGGAGCGCCGCCCGGCCCGCCCGCATCTGGCGCATCCAGAGCGCTGGCAAAGGGCGCGGGGGCTTGCACCGCCTGGCTTAAACGCTGCGCCGCGCGGAACCAGGGCGCGGCAAAGCCGGCATGGCGGTTGCCGGCGAAGTTGCCGGGGGCAAAGGGCTGCAGCGGGTGGTGATGGGTGATATGGGCGCTGGCCGGCTGCTCGGCAATGGACGCGGCGGTGAGATCGACCACATCCAGCAGCTCGCTGACCAGCACCGAGGGCGGCAGCTCGGCGTTGCTGCGCGGGTCGCGGCCGACATAGCTGAGGTACAGGCCGCCACGGGCCGAGAGCAGGGTTTCCAGCAGCAGGTAGCGGTCGTCCAGACGGCGGGCGCGGTCGCCGCGCCGGGGTTTCTGGCCGATCAGGTCGAAGCCGGCGGCCGGGGTGCGCCGTGGCAGTGCGCCGTCGTCCAGGCCGAGCAGGCAGACCAGACGAAACGGCAGGCTGCGCATCGGCACCATGGTGCAGAAGGTCACCGCACCGGTGAGGAAACCCGAGGCGGCGCTGCCCTGCTCCAGAGCGGCGGTCAGCTGCTGACGAATCAGCGCCAGTTCGATCGGCCGCTCGACCCCGGACGCATCGGCCTGCTCCTTGAGCGCGGCGCAGGCCTTGGACAGCAGCAACAGGGTGTCGCCGGCCTCGCGCTCGTCGAACAGCTGGTCGACCAACACTTGCAGGCTCTCGGCCCATTCGCGCAAAGGCCGTGGCCGTTGCAGGCTCAGTGCCAGGGCGGCCAGGCGCTCGACAAAGCCAGCCAGGCGACCGAGCAGTTGCGCACGACCGCCTTCCAGGGCATCCAGCGGCCAGCTGGCCCCCAGCAGCGGTGCGTCCAGGCCCGCAAGCTGCGGCGGCGCGGCAAAGCCCAGCAGCAGGCGATCCAGGCCCTGCCGCCAGGTAAAGGCAGCATCGGCCGGCAGGCCCAGCTGCTCGCGGTGCGCGCCATCGCGGCCCCAGCGCACCCCGGCTTCGCGCAGCCAGTCGCGCAGCAGGGGCAGATCTTCGGCTTCGATACCGGCGCGGCGGGCGATGGCCGGCTGTTCCAGCCAGGCGAGAATTTCCTCGGCGGCGAAGCGGCTGTCCGGCAGCGCCAGCAGGTTGAGGAAGGCCTCGATCAGGGGAATTTCCGCGCGCAGGCTGCGGTCGGCCAGGCTAAAGGGAATCCGCGGTACGCCCTCGCGGGGGGCAAACACCGCTTCGATATAGGGCGCGTAACGCTCGATATCCGGGGTCAGCACCACCACCTGATCCGGGGTCAGCTGCCCGTCGGCGGCAAAGCGCGCGAGCAGCTGATCATGCAGGATTTCCACCTCGCGTAGCGGCGAGTGGGCGATATGCAGCTCCAGCGAGCGGTCGTCCTCACGCAGCAGCAGACGCTCATCGGCCGAGCGGGTGCGCAGGCGCAGGATATCGTTCTGCAGTGCCTGCAACAGGCTGGCATCGTGCAGGTCGGCATCCTCGGAATACAGGCCGATTTCCTGGCTGCCTTCACTGGAGGCCAGGCTGAACAGGCTGTCGAAGAAGTCGCGGCCCTGCTTGCCCAGNCTGGCCAATAACGGATGACCGACATCCAGNTACCAGTCCTCGGGACTGGCCTCGGGCTGCCTGGCCAACTCACGGATGTCGCGAATCTCGCCCCAGGCCTCGCGGCAGGGATTAAGGGCNAAAATGATCACTTCGGTGTGCCGCGCCAGGCCTTCGAGCACGCGCATATGGTGCGGTGGCAGCGAGCTGATNCCGAATACCACTANCCGNTCGGGCAAACCGGCGATGGGCTCNGGCTGATGCAGACGGGCCAGCAACTCCTCCAGCAGACGGGCGCGGTGCGGGTGGCCGTCGCGGGTCAGCTCGCGCCAGAGCAGTGCCTGCCAGGCTTCGTCCGGGCCGAGGTCCTGCAGCTCGTTGCGCTCCCAGGCGGCCAGCCAGTCGTCGCGATACAGCAGGTATTGGTCGAATACGTCGGCGATCTTCACGGCAAGCGACAGCCTTCGCCGCTCATCACCGCCTTCCAGATAATGTGCCAGGCGCGATGCCTCGGCCAGGTTGGCCGGCTCGCACAGCCAGTCATACAGCCGCCAGCTCAGGCTGCTGGGGCTGAAGGCCGATTGCTCCGGCAGCTGACCCAGGGCCAGACGCGACATATCCCAGACGAACTTGGCCGGCAGCTGCACCTCCAGCTGCATGGCGATGCCCTGCTTGCGCGCCAGCTCCAGGGTCAGCCAGCGCCCCATGCCCTGGCTCGGCACCACCACCAGTGCCGGCGCAAAAGGCTCGCGCATCGGTGTGGCGAGCAGGCGAGTGGCCAGTGCGCCGAGGGTTTCCAGGTCGGGAGCGTGATAAAGATTGAGCATGGTCAGCATGGCGTCCTTTGCGAAGCGCTAGGTTAACCAGTCTGGCAGTGTGGCGCGACAGCCGGTGTCGCGCTTAGGGTTTGTTGCCGCTTCATCGCGAGCCGCGTTGCCGCGAATGAAACGGCAACAGGCCCTTGCTGCTAGGATTCAGTGCATACCAGCAGGAGGTGTGATGAGCGATACAGAGGAAGTCGGCGCGGTGGATGTGTTCCCTTATCTGCAGCAGCTTTACGAGCGTGGCGGCTCCGACCTGTTCTTCAGTGTCGGCGCACCGGCGCATATGAAGCTTGAGGGCATCAGCCAGGCCCTGGACCAGCGCGTGCTCAAGCAGGGCGAGGTGCAACAGCTGGCCTATCAGCTGATGAACCAGAAGCAGATCATGGAGTTCGAGCGCGACCTGGAGATGAACCTGGCGGTCAGCGTGCAGAACGCCGGGCGCTTTCGGGTCAACCTCTACTACCAGCGCGGCGAAGTGAGCATGGTGGTACGCCTGATCAAGAGCAGCATCCCGAATTTCGAGGCCCTGGGTCTGCCCCGGCTGCTGGAGAAACTCAGCATGCAGGACCGCGGCCTGATCCTGGTGGTGGGCGCAGCGGGTTCGGGCAAATCCACCACCCTGGCGGCCATGCTGGATTTTCGCAATCGCCACAAGGGCGGGCATATCGTCTGCATCGAAGACCCTATCGAGTTCCTCCACAGCCATCAGCAGTCGATCATCGACCAGCGCGAGGTGGGCCTGGATACTCACAGCTTTGCCGACGCCCTGCGCAATGTGCTGCGCGAGGCCCCGGACGTGATCATGCTCGGCGAAATCCGCGACGCGGCGACCATGCAGCACGCCCTGCACTACTCGGAAACCGGCCACCTGTGCCTGGCCACCCTGCACGCCACCAGTAGCAGCCACGCCATCGAGCGGATCGTGCGCTTTTTCCCCGACGAGGCACGCAAGCAGGTGCTGGCCGACCTGGCGCAGAACCTTCTGGCGGTGATCGGCCAGCGCCTGGTGCCGGGCCTGCAGCAGAAGCGCGTGGCCGCCATCGAGCTGATGCTCGGCACCCCCTATATCCGCGATCTGATCCAGCGCGACCAGCTCAGCGACCTGCGCGAGGCTACCGGTCGTGCCCTGGAGCAGGGCCTGCAGACCTTCGACCAGCACCTCTACCGGCTGCTGGAAAGTGGGCGGATCAGCCTGAGCGAGGCACTCAAGTTCGCCGACTCGCGCACCGACCTGAGCCTCAAGGTCAAACTGGAACGCGGCTTCAGCGCGGAAGACAACGAGCACAAGGTGATGCGCGATTTTTAGCAGGCCACTGCCGTTTCAGCGCACACCGCGCTGACAGCTCGCCGATTAGCAGCTATAGCTCAATACAAGGGCGCAGAAATATTGCCGGTGACGTCACCCGTTGCCGGCAGCCAATAATCGCCGGGCCAGGGAGGCTGCCGTTATGCTCACCCTGCTTAATCTTCTGTCTGCCGTTGCCCTGCTGATCTGGGGCACCCATATCGTCCGTAGCGGCATCCTGCGGGTGTATGGCTCGCACCTGCGCAAGGTGCTCAGCCATAACGTCAGCAAGCAGCCGCTGGCCTTTGCCGCCGGCATCGGCGTCACCGCCCTGGTGCAGAGCAGCAACGCCACCGCCCTGCTGGTCACCTCCTTCGTCGCCCAGGGCCTGATGGCGCTGGCTCCGGCCCTGGCGATCATGCTCGGCGCGGATGTCGGCACCGCACTGATGGCCCGGGTGCTGACCTTCGACCTGAGCTGGCTGAGCCCGCTGCTGATCTTCCTCGGGGTGATCTTCTTCCTCTCGCGCAAGCAGACCCGCGCCGGCCAGCTCGGCCGGGTGGCCATCGGCCTGGGCCTGATGCTGCTGGCACTGGAGCTGATCGTCGCCGCCGCCACGCCGATCACCCAGGAGCAGGGCATCCGCGTGCTGTTCGCCTCACTGACAGGCGACCTGCTGCTGGATGCCCTGGTTGGCGCGCTGTTCGCCCTGATTTCCTATTCCAGCCTGGCCGCGGTACTGCTCACCGCAACGCTCACCGGTGCCGGTTTGATCAGCCTGCCGGTGGCCATCGGTCTGGTGATCGGCGCGAATATCGGCAGCGGCGTGCTGGCCTTTCTCACCAGTAGCCTGCAAAGCCCGGCCGGCCGCCGTGTGGCCCTGGGCAGCCTGCTGTACAAGCTGATCGGCCTGCTCCTGGTAATGCCGTTCCTGGACCCACTGGCCAACTGGATGGACAGTCTGAACTGGCGGCCCGAGGGGCTGGTGATCGGCTTTCACCTGCTCTACAACAGCCTGCGCTGCCTGCTGATGCTGCCCACGGTGGAACTGATGGCGCGCTTCTGCAACTGGCTGCTGCCGGATCGTGCCGAGACCGGCGGCGTGGCCCGCCCACGGCACCTCGACCCCACCGCCCTGACCACCCCGAGCCTGGCCCTGGCCAATGCGGTGCGCGAGACNCTGCGCATCGGCGACCTGGTGGAAACCATGCTCAGCCATCTGCTGCAGGTGCTGCAGGGCAACCAGCCGGCCTTGAGCAAGGAACTGCGTCGCCTGGACGATGATGTCGATGCGCTGTACAGCGCGGTCAAGCTTTACCTGGCCCAGGTCCCGCGCGAGGTCCTGAGCGAACACGACAGCCGGCGCTGGGCCGAGATCATCGAGCTGGCGGTGAACCTGGAGCAGGCCGGCGACATTATCGAACGCATGCTCGGCAAGGTGCAGGACCAGAAGACCGCCCAGCGTCACTCTTTCTCCGACAGCGGCCTGGAGGAACTCAACAGCCTGCATGCGCAGTTGCTGGCCAACCTGCGCCTGGGGCTTACGGTGTTTCTCTCCGGCGACAAGGAAAGCGCCCGCCAGCTGCTGCGCGAGAAGCGCCGCTTCCGCGCCCAGGAACGCCGCCTGGCCCACGCCCATGTCGGCCGCCTGCACCGCCAGGTGGTGCAGAGCATCGAAACCAGCTCCCTGCACCTGGACCTGATCGGCGATATGAAACGGCTTAACTCGATGTTCTGCTCAAGCGCCTATGTGGTGCTCGAGGCCGGGGAAAGCGGAGCCCTGCACGCCGAGGAGACGGGGGGCGAGTGATGCCCGAGCGGGCCGGGCGCGACTGCATATGCGCCTAAACAAGATATCGACCGCCAGCGCGCCCGGGGACAAAGCCCCGGAGCGCGCTGGCGCGCCACTCAGGCCTGTACGGCTTTCACCTCAGGCTCGCGTCGCCGCCGTTGCAGCCAGACCACCAGGCCAAACAGCATAAAGCCCGGAATCCACATCAGCTCCTTGGTCCAGCGATCCGTCGGGGCGCGGACGTTGAGGATTTCCTGATCGAACTCCAGACCCGCCTCGGCCGCCGGGCTGCCGAAGGTGACGCTGTCGACCAGCACCNTGCCGCCCTCTTCATAGGTCAGCAGGCCAAGCTTCTCCAGGCGCTCTTCGCCGCTGGCACCTTCCGGCACTGGCAGCAGCAGGCTGAACTCGCGGGGATCACCCACCGCATCTTCACCTTTGATGCGCAAACGCAGCTGGCTGCCATCGGCCACATCACCCAGAGCCTGGGTCAGCTGTGCCGGCGGNATGTCACGGTAAGGGTCGTGCACGATNTCCATCCAGAAACCCGGACGGAACAGGGTGAAGGCCACCAGCAACAGCAGCAGGTTCTCGTACCAGCGGCTGCGCACCAGGAAATAGCCCTGGGTACCGGCCGCGAAGATCAGCATGGCGACGGTGGCGATGGCAAAGATCAGCACACCGTGCCAGAAATCCACGTCGATCAGCAGCAGGTCGGTGTTGAAGATAAACAGGAACGGCAACACCGCCGTGCGCAGGCTGTAGTAGAACGCCTGAATCCCCGTACTGATCGGATCGCCCTTGGATACCGCCGCCGCCGCGAACGAGGCCAGGCCTACCGGCGGGGTGACGTCGGCCATGATGCCGAAGTAGAAGACGAACAGGTGCACCGCAATCAGCGGCACGATCAGACCGTTCTGCTGGCCAAGCGTAACGATCACCGGCACCAGCAGGCTGGACACCACAATGTAGTTGGCGGTGGTCGGCAGGCCCATGCCCAGTACCAGGCTGAAAATCGCCGTCAGCACCAGCATCAGCAGCAGGTTGCCCATCGACAGCAGCTCGACCAGATCGGCCAGCACCAGACCGACCCCGGTCTGCGACACCGCACCGACGATCATCCCGGCCGCCGCGGTGGCGATACCGATGCCGATCATATTGCGTGCGCCGGCAATCAGCCCCTCACGCAGGTCGATCACACCGTCCATAAACGAGCCGTGGGCATGCGTGCCATCGGTGCGCAGCCAGCTCAACAGCGGGCGCTGGGTGAGCAGGATGATCACCAGCATCACGCTGCCCCAGAAGGCCGACAGGCCTGGGGACAGACGCTCGATCATCAGGCACCAGACCAGCACCACCACCGGCAGCAGAAAGTGCAGGCCGGAGAGCAGCACGGCGCGGGTTTGCGGCAGTTTGTCGAGCGGCGCGTCCGGGTCTTCGGCAGGTAGCACCGCCACACTGGCAGCAATTTTCAGCAGGCCCAGGTAAACCAGCGCCAGCAGTGCGCCGATACCCGGCAGGGCATATTCACCCAGCGCCGGCTTGAGCCAGCCCAGGCCGTAGTACACCGCCAGCGACAGGCCGCTGATCAGCGCCGCACCAAAGGCGAAACCGGTCAGGCGGCGCAGCCAGGGCTTGGGCTGATGCCCGGGCACCGGCTGCAGGCCGAGCTTCAGCGATTCAAGATGGACAATATAAAGCAGGGCGATATAGGAGATCGCCGCTGGCAGGAAGGCGTGCTTGATGATCTCGACATAGGGCATGCCGATGTATTCGACCATCAGAAAGGCCGCCGCGCCCATCACCGGCGGCATGATCTGGCCATTGACCGACGACGCCACTTCCACCGCGCCGGCCTTCTCGGCCGAGAAGCCGGTACGCTTCATCATCGGAATGGTGAAGGTGCCGGTGGTCACCACGTTGGCAATCGACGAGCCGGAAATCAGCCCGGTCAGCCCCGAGGCCACCACGGCCGCCTTGGCCGGGCCGCCGCGGAAGTGGCCGAGCATGCTGAACGCCAGCTGGATAAAGTAATGCCCNGCGCCGGCCCGTTCGAGCAATGCGCCAAACAGCACGAAGAGAAAGACGAAGCTGGTGGATACGCCGAGGGCGATGCCGAACACCCCTTCGGTGGTNATCCACTGGTGGTTGGCCATGGCGTTGAAGCTGACCCCACGGTGCGCCAGCATCCCCGGCATATAGGGCCCGGCCAGGCTGTAGATAAGAAACACCAGGGCGATGATCGCCAGCGGCGGGCCGAGGGCGCGGCGGGTGGCTTCCAGCAGCAAGGGGATGCCGATGCAGGCGGTCACCAGGTCGGCCGTGGTCAGGCTGCCCGGACGTAACGCAAGCTGCTGGTAGCAGATAAACAGGTAAGCGGCGCTGGCGGCAGCCACCAGGCCAAGGGCGATATCCATCAGGGGCACGCGGTCACGCGGCGAGCGCTTGAACGCCGGGTAGGCGAGAAAGGCCAGCAGCAGGGCAAACGCCAGGTGGATGGAGCGGGTTTCGGTGTCGTTGAGCACACCGATGCCGAAGACAAACGGCAGTGGCGAGGCGATCCACAACTGGAACAGCGACCAGAGCAGGGCCAGGCCGGCAATCGCCTGGGCCATGGGGCCCACAGGTAGGCGGGCACCGACATCCTGGGCAATCAGTTCTTCGGTGGACAGTTGCTTGTCATGCATGGGTTGAACCTGCATTCGAGAGTACGGAAAACGGCAAAACCCGCAGCCGTGCAGCTGCGGGTTTGCTTATCTGGAAACACTAGCCCGTTGCATGGGCAGTCACGTAGCCCGAATAAGCCTAGGCGCAATCCGGGTAACGCGGTCCCGGATTGCGCTGGCGCTTATCCGGGCTACATCACAGGCTTACATCCAGCCGCGCTCTTTGTAGTAACGCACTGCGCCTTCATGCAGCTCGGCACTGAGGCCGACCTTGATCATGTCTTCTTCCTTCAGGTCGGCAAATGCAGGGTGCAGACGCTTGAAGCGGTCGATGTTGTCGAATACCGACTTGACCAGCTGATAGACCACTTCCGGGCTGGCCGAGGCCGAGGTGGAAAGCACCGCCTTGCCGCCGATCGACGGGGTTGGCGCGTCGTTGCCCTTGTACACGCCGCCGGGGATATCGGCCTTGGTGTAGTAGCTCTTCTCAGCCAGCAGCTTGTCGATTTCCGCACCGGTCACCGGCACCAGTACCGCGTCGGTGGTGGTGGTGGCTTCCTGGATGGCACCGTTAGGGTGGCCAACGAAGTAGGTCATCGCATCGATATTGTTGTCGCCCAGGGCAGAAGCCTGCTCGGCCGGCTTCAGCTCGGCGGCCAGGGAGAAGGCGGAACGGTCCCAGCCCTTGACCTGCATGATCTCTTCCAGGGTGTCGCGCTGACCGGAACCCGGGTTGCCGATATTGACGCGCTTGCCCTTGAGGTCATCGAAGCTGGTGATCTTGGCGTCACGGCGGGCGAGGATGGTGAACACCTCACTCTGCAGCGAGAACACCGCGCGGATGTCATCCATCGCGCCTTCCTTCTCGAATGGTGCGACGCCCTTCATGGCCTTGAACTGGTGGTCCGACTGCATGATGCCGAAGTTGAATTCACCACTGCGGATGCCGTTGACGTTGGCCACACCGCCGCCGCTGGCGGGGGCGTTGCACTTGATGCCGTGGTCAGCTGCGCCACGGTTGAGGAAGCGGCAGATCGACTGCCCAGCGACGTAATAAACGCCGGTCTGACCGCCGGTGCCGATGGTCACGAATTTCTCTTCGGCCTGTGCCGCGCTGCTCAGGGTGATACCTGCGAGTGCGGCGGACAGGGCCCATGCCAGGGATTTGCCTTTCATGGGGTGTTCTCCTTTTCTGTTTGTTATCAAAACCGGTCGAACCTTGTGGGCCGCAACCGGAGGGACGAGAGTCTAACCGCTCGGTCAGAAGTTGCACGGCGTAATAGCACCGCGCTGGTTACCGAGTATTAACCGGCCGCCTGAGCGGCCTGCAGCTGTTACCGCGCATGGCCCGTTCTCGGCCCTGCTGCCGGCTTGTGCAACGTCCTGTGCAGCTAGACGTCTAAAAACTACCCTCAGGCCACAGCTTTGGGCAGAATCGGGCGATGGCAAACTCACCACTCGACTCGCAACACACCTCCGTCAGCGCCAGCATCACCCTGGCCGTACTGCATGCCGCCAGCCGCATGGGCCTGGTGCGCAGCCAGCTGATGAGCGAATGCGGCCTCAGCGACAACCAGCTCAGCGACCCCGACGCCCGCGTACCCTTCAGCACCCAGGAGCGCCTGTGGCAGGCCTTAAGCCGCATGCCCCACGGCGAACCCGGGCTGGCCCTGGGCAGCAACCTCGCCCCCGGGCCGTTCAGCGTGCTCGGATACCTGCTACAGAGTAGTCCAACCCTGGGCGATGCCCTGGCGGCCGGGCTGCGTTACCAGCGTCTGGTCGGCGAAGGCGGCGAAGTGCAACTGCGCGAACAGGGCGATGAGCTGCAGCTGCTGTATCGCCCCCTGCACCCGGACCTGCCGGCCACTCGCACCCGGGTTCTGGCTTTGATGGCCTGTTGGGTGCAAATGTTCCAACCGCTGCTCAATGAGTGGCAATTACTCCGGGCGCAGTTCGTCCACGCCCAGCCGGCGGACCTGCAGACCTACCAAGCCGTGTTCGCCTGCCCGCTGCAATTTGCCGCCGCCGATTACGGCCTGGTTCTGCCCAGGTCCCTGGCCGACGCCCCGCTGATCCAGGCCAACCCGCCGTTGCAGAACCTGTTGCGCCAGCATGCCGAAGCCCTGCTCGCACGCCTGCCCAGCGCCGGCCTGAGCGCCCGGGTGGTGGCCCTGCTCGGCGAACAGCTGGCCCGCGGCGAACCGGATCGTGCCGAGCTGGCGCGCCACCTGCACCTGAGCGAACGCACCCTGCAGCGACGCCTGGCGGATGAGGGCTGCAATTACCAGCAACTGCTTAACGACACCCGCCGCCAGTTAGCCGAGTACCACCTGAACAGCGGCAAACTGCCAGCCGCGGAAATAGCCCTGCTGCTGGGCTACTCCGAGCCCAGCGTATTTTTCCGCGCATTTCGTCAATGGACCGGGCTAACGCCGGGGGAATATCGCAGCCGGCAACAGCCCGACTAGGATCAGCTGCGGCTGGCCATGCCCTGAGCCTGGAGAAACGCCAGAAACGCCTCCCGCGAGCTGTAGCGCGGGCTAAAGCCGAAGTCCTGTTTCAGCCGGTTATTGCTCAGCACCGGGCGATAGCGCAGAAAATCCAGCTGTTCCGGGCCGTACTGGCTCAGCCCCANGGGCTTGAGCAGGCTCANGGCGGCGCGTACCAGCCAGGCCGGCAGGGCGCGGTAGGGTTTGCCGAGCAGCGCGGCGATTTCCCGCAGCGACANTGCNCCATCGCCGGCCAGGTTGAAGATCCCCTCACGGCGCTCGCGCAGGCCGCAGCAGATGATGTCGATCACGTCCTGATCCCAGATAAACACGAAGCGGCTGTCGCTGCCGCGAATGCCCAGCACCGCGGGCTTCTTGAACAGGTCGCTGATCGGGTTGTTGACCTGCTTGCCGAGGATGGTGCCAGGCCGCAGCACCAGCTGCTTGAGCTGCGGCTGGTGCAGACGCGCCTCCGCCAGCAACTGTTCGATTTCGAGCTTGTGCCGGGCATAGGCGAACTGGGCATGGCCGCGCAGGGGCTGGTCTTCGTCCAGCCATTCGGCATTGCGCGGGTCGTAGCCATAAGCCGCCCCCGAGCTGGTGACAATCAGCTGCTCGACGCCCTGAGCCACGGCCGCCTGCACGATCGCCCGGGTGCCGCCGACATCGATGGCGTGCAGCTGCGTCTCGCTCATGCCCGGCGGCGGGGTGATCACCGAGGCCAGGTGGACGATGGCCTGGGGCTTGTGGCGGGCCACGCACTGCTGCACCGCCAGGGTCTGGCTGATATCCAGCAGCACCGGTTCGATATTGGCCGGCAGGGCGGCACTGGATTGGCCGCGGATATCGGCGGCGATCAGCGTCCAGTGCGGCTGCTGGATGGCCAGCTGGTTAAGCAGTTGCTGGCCGATATAGCCGGCCGCGCCGGTGATCAAGACACGCATGCAATACTCCGGGCGCTGTCCTGCGCTGGTTTGATCGTGGGTTTGTGGGGTGTCCGTGCAGCCTAGAACGCCGGCTGCCAGGCGGCAGTGGCAGGCCGGGCCAGTGGCCGTGACTATTTGCGCCAAGGGGTTGGATCTTTTGCCGGTGCAGCGCGCTATGCTTTGCGCCTCATCCTATCTGCCCGTTCCAGGAGTAGCGCCATGCACCGCTGGCAAGCCGTTGACCGTACGAACGCCATGCCGAGTGCTCGCTGATGATCTGGAGAGAGCTGCTGCCAAGCCTGATCGCCCTGGTTCAGCGTCACCCTGGGCTGGTGGCGATCTTCGGTTTTGCCTCGGGACTGGCGAGTTTTCTGCTGGTCGAACGCCATGCCGAACTGGCCCAGGTGCTGGCCGCGGTGATGCTGGTCAGCTGGTTGTGGCTGATGCTGGAAAACATCCTGCGCGAGCGCATTGCCCAGTGGTTCGGTTTCGAGCTGCCGCCGCCCCTGCTGCGCTATGCGACCCAGATGATTCACCAGGAAAGTCTGTTCTTCGTCCTGCCGTTCTTCTTTATCACCACCACCTGGAACAGCGGCCAGGCCCTGTTCACCGGCCTGCTGGGGATCGCCGCGCTGCTGTCGATCATCGACCCGCTGTATTACCGCTGGCTGGCCCCCAAACGCTGGCTGTTTCTCGCCTATCACAGCCTGGCACTGTTCGCGGTGCTGCTCACGGCGCTGCCGATCATCTTCCAGCTGACCACCCCGCAGAGTTACCAGCTGGCGCTGGCGGCGTCGGCGGTGCTGTCGTTCCCCTCGCTGTTCGCCATCATCACCGTGCAGCGCTGGTGGCGCGGCCTGCTGCTGGTCGGCCTGACCCTGGTGCTGGCGGCGGGCGGCTGGCTGGCGCGGGTCTGGGTGCCGCCAGCGACCCTGTGGCTGACCGAGGTGGCGGTGACTATCCAGCTGGATAACAAGAACCGAGCCCCGGGGCAGAGCCTCAAGCTGATCAGCGTCGACCAGCTGCGCAGCGAGGGGCTGTATGCCTATACCGCGATCAACGCCCCGCGCGGCCTGAGCGAGCGGATCTACCACGTCTGGCGGCACAATGGCCGCGAGATCGAACGGATTGCCCTGGATATCCAGGGTGGGCGCAAGGAGGGCTATCGCGCCTGGACCCACAAGCAGAACTTCCCCGGGGAACCGGCGGGCAACTGGCAGGTGCAGGTGCTTACCGAGGCCGGGCAGATGATCGGCGTGCTGCGTTTCAAGGTGGCGGAGTAGCGGGTAGGTGGAGCACTGCAAAGTGACCGTGGGAGGCGCTTTAGCGGCGTTGGCGCGCAGCGCCCTTGATCGCGGCAGAAACCCCTCCCACCGGAGTCTCACCAGCCCCGAGCGCGCCCCTGGTGGCTGCGCCGCTTAGCCGAAGAACCAGTAGCACACGCCAATAGCTGCGAGTATCCCGGCAAAGTCCGCCAGCAGCGCGCAGCCCACGGCATGGCGAGCGCGCTGGATGCCGACCGCGCCGAAATACACCGCCAGCACGTAGAAGGTGGTCTCGGTGCTGCCCTGTACCGTCGCGGCCAACAAGGCGGGGAAGCTGTCGACACCGAAGGTCTGCATGGTCTCGATCAACATGGCCCGCGCGCCGCTGCCGGAGAAGGGTTTCATCAGCGCGGTGGGCAGGGCGTCGATAAAGCGGGTGTCCCAGCCCAGCCACTGGACCAGGCTGCGCACCCCGTCCAGGCCGAAATCCAGGGCCCCGGAAGCGCGGAATACGCCGATGGCGCAGAGCATGGCCACCAGATAGGGCAGCAGGCTCTTGGCTACATCGAAGCCTTCCTTGGCCCCTTCGATAAAGCTCTCGTAGACCGGCACCCGACGCCACGCGCCGACCACGAGAAACAGCAGGATCAGGCCGAACAGGGTGAGGTTGCCGAGCAGCGAGGACAGGGCCGCCAGGGCCGTGCTCGACAGCCCCGCCAGCAACGCCATAAAGCTGCCCAGCAGCAGCGCCCCGGGAATCAGGTAGGCCAGCACCACCGGATCCCACAGACGCAGGCGCTGGACCAGGGCCACAGCCAGCAGCCCGGCCAGTGTGGAGGCGCAGGTGGCCAGCAGAATCGGCAGAAACACCAGAGTCGGATCGTCCGCGCCTTGCTGCACCCGGTACATAAAGATCGACACCGGCAACAGGGTCAGGGATGAGGTGTTGAGCACCAGAAAGAGGATTTGCGCGTTGCTTGCCACGCTCGGGCTGGGGTTGAGTTCCTGCAGGGCGCGCATGGCCTTGAGGCCAATCGGGGTGGCGGCATTGTCCAGGCCCAGGCCGTTGGCAGCGAAGTTGAGGGTGATAAAGCCTAGCGCCGGATGGCCGCGGGGGACTTCCGGCATCAGCCGCGCAAACAGCGGGCCAAGGGCGCGGCCGAGCAGATTAACCAGGCCGGCCTTTTCAGCGATGCGCAGAAAGCCCAGCCAGAGGGTCAGGGTGCCGAACAGCACCACCATGATTTCCACTGACAGCTTGGCCATGGCGAACAGGCTTTCGACCATGGCGGCGAACACCGCCGGGTCGTCGCCCAGTAGCCAGCGCGTCAGCGCGGCGAACGCCGCGACCACGAAAAAGCCCAGCCACAAGCCGTTAAGCATGCCCCATCCCCCTTAATGCGATGGGCGCGATGATAGCGCGGCCGGACCGGGCGTGCTTGGCGGTGATANGCGGGTCCGCTGGCGGCCCGTGGCTTTAGCCCCGAGGGCGNCGGCCCATGATAAAGGACACGACAAACAGCACCAGAAACACCACGAAGAGAATCTTCGCGATACCCGTAGCCGTGCCGGCGATACCGCCGAAGCCCAATACGGCGGCGACGATGGCGATGATCAGAAAGGTAATGGCCCAACTTAACATGGTCTTGCTCCTTGGCCGCGATGGCCTGTTGACGAACGGGGCGGCGGGCCGCCCCGCCAGAGGTTACTGCAGGGAGTGCTTGAGGGCGCGCATGCGGTCATGGTTGGCACGGACCTTGGGCATTTCTACCGTCAGCAGTGCGTGCACGTCCGGCTCGGCACTTTCCAGGGCATCCTCGAAGGCATGCAGGATGCGGTCTTCGGCTTCTTCCAGCTGAGCCACGTAAGTGGCTTCCTTGTCGCTGGTCAGGCTCGCCTTGGTGTCAGCATAGACCTGACGCAGTTTGCCGATGAAAGTGCCACCGCTGGCCGGGGTTTCCTGGTTGGCGGCGACTTTTACCGAAAGCGCACGAATCAGCTCGGTCTTGCTCTGCGACATGTCGCGGAACAGCACCTGCAGACGCACATCCTTCACTTCGTCGTGGGCGTGTTGATAAAACTGCTGGCCGTCACGGGTGATTTCGATCAGCTCGTTCAGTTGTGCGGTCTTGTCGGTCATCTTGTAGCTCCTTGGGCGTGCATGGCTTGCACGCTATTGGGCGGGTTGTAGCGGCCAGAGGGCCGCTGTCCGGATGAGTTAGCCGGCAACCTTCATGGCATCGGCATCGACCCCGCGAACGCCGCGGATATTGCGCGCGGTTTCGACGGCCAGTTGCTTCTGCGCACTGCTCGATACGCTGCCGCCGAGGCTGACCTGGCCATCCTTGGTGGTAACCGAGATGTCCAGGCCGTCCAGGTTGCGGCTGTAGATAAAGCTCGACTTCACCTTGCTGGTGATCCAGACGTCGCTGATGGCCTGACCGGCATCATCGGCGGCGTTCTGGGTCTTGGCCGCGGCAGTGGCGTCGCCGCTGACGCGGATCTGGTTATCGACCTTGCGCACGCCATCGGTGTTGCTCGCCAGGCTGCCGGCCAGGTCCTTGGCGGCCTGGCTCTGGGCATCACCACTGAGGGTGAGGTTGCCGTTGTCGGCCTGCACCTTGATATCCAGGCCCTCGGTATTGCTGTTCCACAGCAGCTTGGATTTCACCGTAGCCACCGTGGTGGCGTCGTCGAAACGCTGCGCCATGGTCGGCTTGCTGCTAACCTGGCTTTCCACGTTGGGGTCGACCTTGAGCTGGTTGTCGACCTTGGTCACGCCTTCGATGCCCAGGGCCAGTTGCTCGGCCAGGTCGCGCTCGACGGCGGTTTCGACACTGCCGGTGAGCTTGGCGCTGCCGTTTTCCACGTCCACATCGATGGTGAAGGGATTGAGGTGGCGATTAAGCGCGAAGGTGGTCCAGATCGAACCTTCCTGGCGAGCCTCGCTAAGCTGACGGCTGGTATCGCCATCGGCGGCGAAGGCACTGAAGGGCACCAGACCGATCAGGCCGGCGGTTGCGGTGGCCAGGGCCAGAGTTTTCAATTTATGCATGGCAGTTGCTCCAATGAGTAGCGATCAGTCAGCTGCTTACTGCAGCCGTTACCCATACTTCGCAAGCCCCGTGCCAGCCTTTTAAACAAAATATATTCTTTATTTTCAATTACTTAGATCTTCAGGAAAATAACTCCTGCATGCAGCTTGCATGATCGCCCAGGCAGCGCCGTGCAACTTGCACGACTTCCCGCGGACTAACCCTCTGCACTCGGTTTATGGAGAAGGACATGCACGCAACGGCGATGGAACAGAACAACGGGCGCATTCTGCTGGTCGATGACGAGTCGGCCATTCTGCGAACTTTCCGTTATTGCCTGGAGGACCAGGGCTATCGGGTCAGCACGGCCACCACCGCGGCCCAGGCCTATGCCCTGTTGCTGCGCCAGGTCTTCGACCTGTGTTTTCTCGACCTGCGCCTGGGCGCGGACGATGGCCTTGAAGTGCTGGCGCAGATGCGCCTGCAGGCCCCCTGGATGCGGGTGGTGATCGTCACTGCCCATTCGGCGGTGGACAGCGCGGTAGATGCCATCCAGGCCGGTGCCGCCGACTATCTGGTCAAGCCCTGCAGCCCCGAGCAGCTGCGCCTGGCCGCCGCCAAGCAGCTGGAAGCGCGGCAGATGGTCGAGCGCCTCGAGAGCCTGGAGGGCTATGTGCGCAAGCCCGGTACCGACCTCGACTCGCAGAGCCCGGCGCTGATGGCAGTGCTACAGACCGCCCGGCAGGTGGCCGACACCGATGCCAATATCCTGATTCTCGGCGAGTCCGGCACCGGCAAGGGCGAGCTGGCCCAGGCCATTCATCGCTGGAGCAAGCGCGCGAAGAAGTCCTGCGTGACCATCAACTGCCCATCGCTGAGCGCCGAACTGCTCGAGAGTGAATTGTTCGGCCATAGCCGCGGGGCCTTTACCGGGGCCAGCGAGAGCACCCTGGGGCGGGTCAGCCAGGCCGATGGCGGCAGCCTGTTTCTCGACGAGATCGGCGACTTCCCCTTGATCCTGCAGCCCAAGCTGCTGCGCTTTATCCAGGACAAGGCCTACGAGCGCGTCGGCGACCCGGTGACCCGCCAGGCCGACGTGCGGATACTCGCGGCCACCAACCTCAACCTCGACGAAATGGTGCGCGAGGGGCGCTTTCGCGAAGACCTGCTGTACCGTCTGAACGTCATCACCCTGACCCTGCCACCGCTGCGCGAGCGCCGCGAGGACATCCCCGACCTGGCCGAGCGGTTTCTCGCCCGCTTCGTGGTCGAGTATGCCCGCCCCGCCCGCAACTTCAGCGACGAAGCACGGGCGGCGCTGCTGGAGTACCCCTGGCCGGGCAATATCCGCGAACTGCGCAATGTGATCGAGCGCGCCAGCATTATCTGCACCGAGGCGCTGGTGCAGGTCAGCCATCTGGGGCTGAGCGTGCCCCACAACCACAGCCAGCCGCAGATCGGCGATCCGTTCAGCCTGGAGACCCTGGAAAAGGCCCATATCAGCGCCATTCTGGCCAATTGCGAGAGCCTCGATCAGGCCGCCAGAACCCTCGGCATCGACGCCTCGACCCTGTACCGCAAGCGCAAGCAGCTGAGCCTGTGACCCTGCGCAATCGCCTGCTGCTGAGCAGCGGCGCGCTGCTGACGGTGGCGCTGGTCGGCCTGTTGCTGGGGATCTTCAGCGTGTTGCAGCTGACTCAGGTGCAAAGCCAGGCGATGCAACGCAACCTGCAGATCATCGATGCCAGCCTGGGCCTGCGTCAGGAACAGGGCAAGCAGGTACTCCTGCTGCTGGCCGAAGACCTCGACCGCGTCGCGCTCAAGGCGTCCGACCAGCGCTTCCGCCAATGGCTGCAGCGCGCCGACGACAGTGCCATGGATGCCAATGATCGCCAGGCCATTGCCCAGATCAAGCGCGCCTACGCCCCGTTCGACGAGCTGCTGGCCAAGCCGCTGACCGTGCGCCGCGAGCTGCTCAACAACGATCAGTTCGGCCAGGCCATGGATGTCCTCAGCGAACGCATCAATGCCGTGCAGCTGCGCTATGTCGCCGCCGTGGAGCAGGCGGAGGCCAGTTCGCGCCAGCGCGCCTGGCTGATCGCCGGACTACTGGGGCTGATTGGCCTGGCCATGCTGCTGATCGGTTTCGCCAGCGCCCACGGCGTGGCCGAGCGCTTCGGCCAGCCGATCGAGGTGCTCGCNCGCGCCGCCGACCAGATTGGCCAGGGCGACTTTCAGGTCACNCTGCCCGTCACCCCGGTGGCGGAGATGTCCGCCCTGAGCCAGCGCTTCGGCCTGATGGCCGAGGCCCTGCGCGAATTCAAGAACAGCGACGTCGAGGCTTTGCAGGCCGAACAGTACCGCCTGCAGGCGGTGCTCGACAGCATCGACGATGGCCTGCTGATCTTCGACTGCCAGGGCCGCATCGAACACTTCAACCCGGTGGCGCGACGGCAGCTGTGCTGGGACGCGCAGTACCTGGGCCGCGAACTTGGCGAGGCGCTGCAGCGTCCCGAGCTGAGCACCCAGCTGCAGCAGGTCCTGCAGGGCGAAAGCCTGGATGGCGAACTGGACGACCTGCAGATCGAGGTCGCCGGCGAAAAGCGCCTGCTGGCCTACAGCCTGTCGGCGGTCAGTCACGCCGAGGGCGGCTTTATGTGCGCGGTGATGGTGCTGCGCGATGTCACCGAACAGCGCATGTTCGATCGGGTGCGCAGCGAGTTCGTGCTACGCGCCTCCCACGAACTGCGCACCCCGGTCACCGGCATGCTGATGGCCNTGTCNCTGNTGCAGGAGCGCCTGGACTTCCCGCCGGCCTCGCGCGANGCGGATCTGCTGAGCACCCTCGACGAGGAAATGCACCGNCTGCTGCGGCTGATCAACGACCTGCTGGACTTCTCGCGCTATCAGAACGGCCTGCAGAGCCTGAAACTGTCGAGCCAGACTCTGGAGCCCCTGCTGCGCCAGGCGCAGCAGCGCTTCAGCGCCCAGGCCGAGGAACTGGGAGTGGCCATCAGCACCCAGCTGCTGGCCGAGCTTCCGCCACTGCAGATCGACCCGCTGCAAATCGAGCGGGTGCTCGACAACCTGATCGGCAATGCCCTGCGCCACAGCCAGCCAGGCGGTGAAATCCGCCTGCACGCCAGCCCNCAGGGCGGACGGGTGCTGATCAGCGTGGAAGACAGCGGCGAGGGCATTGCCCATANCCGCCAGGCNCGGATCTTCGAGCCCTTCGTCCAGTTCGGCCAGCGCCGCGGNGGNGCCGGCCTGGGCCTGGCCCTGTGCAAGGAAATCGTCCAGCTGCACGGCGGTCATATCGGCGTGCGCTCCCAGGTCGGCCAGGGCGCGCAGTTCTACCTGCTATTGCCGGTCTCGCCTGACTCGGCCGCTANAAGCCAGNCGCTGCAGGCGTAATGCCTCAAGGCTGCATCTGCTGATTAAGCACCAGCAGCAGGGCGGCGGTTTCGGCATCCGGCTCGCCGTCGTAATTGGCCTGACGGTATTTCATCTGGAAGGCGGCCAGCACATTGCGCGTGGCCGTATCCAGCTCGCCATGTTCCGCCACCTCATAGCCCTGGCGCGCCAGTTGCGCCTGGAACCAGGCCACGCTGGGCAGGCTGACGCTGAACAGCGCCTGCTGGCGCGCCACCGCGGTGGCGTCCGGCCAGGGCACCAGCCCGGCGTCGGCCAGCTGCTTCCAGGGGAACAGCGGGCCGGGGTCGACCTTNCGCTGCGGGGCGATATCGCTGTGGCCNATGATGCTGCCAAGGGGCAACTGGTGGCGCTGCACGATGTCCTTGAGCANCGGGATCAGCGCCTCGATCTGTGCCGGGGCGAAGGGCTGCCAGTAACGTCCGTTCGGGCCCTGATAAAAGCCCTGGTTGACCAGTTCGATACCGATAGTGGTGCCGTTGAGCCAGGTGCGCCCCTGCCACTGGCTGACCCCGGCATGCCAGGCGCGGCGGTCCTCATCGACCAGACGGTAGATGGTCGCGGGGCTGTCGCCGATCAGATAGTGGCTGCTCACCTCGCCCTCGGTCAGCAGCTGCAGCGAGCGCGCGAGGTCGGTGGAGGTGTAATGCAGGACGATGTACTGCACCCGGCTGTTCTGGCCGACGGCGTTGTAGCGGGTGTCGATGCGCGGACCGCTGGCGCAGCCGGCGAGCAGGGCGAGACATAGGGCAAGACAGACAAATCTCATGGGCTGATATGCAATACGCTTTGCAGGTTGTCCAGCAGCATGTCGACGCTGAGCATGATCAACAGCATGCCCATCAGCCGCTCCACTGCGGTCAGCCCGCGGGGTCCAAGAAAACGCTGCAGCCACGAGGCCTGCANCAGAATAAATGCGGTCGCCGCCCAGGCCAGCAGCAGCGCGGCGTAGAGNTCCCAGAGCGGTCCCTCATGGGTGTTGCGCAGGGTCATCAGTACGGCCAGGGCCGAAGGCCCCGCCACCGCCGGAGTGGCCAGCGGCACCAGCATGGGCTCGCCATCCGGCACATCACCGAGCACGCCCTGCGGGCCAGGAAAGATCAGGCGCATGGCGATCACGAACAGGATGATACCGCCGGCGATCGCGGTTGCCTCCCTCGACAGGCCAAGGGCACTCAACACTTTGTCACCAAAGGTGAGAAACAGCAGAAGCAGGGCCAGGGCGAACAGCAATTCGCGCGCGGCAATCCACAGGCGGCGCTTGGCCGGCACGTTCTTCAGCGCGGCGATAAAGATGGCGATATTGCCGAAGGGATCGGTGACCAGAAACAGCAGTACGGCGATGCCGAAAATATCCATGGTGGAACTCCTCAACAGGTTGTCGCAGTCTAGTGCCTGCGTACCTGTCAGCGGATAAAACGCCTTTGACACGGCAGATTGATAACGTCGGTCCACTGGCCAGGCGGGAATGCATCGGCCCTGCTAGAATAAAACTCTACATCGACCATGGTTCTGTATAGCTATTGTATGGATTTGGAGGCCCGCCCCATGCGCGCGCTGTTGTGGTTCAAGAAGGACCTCCGCCTCGACGATCATCCGGCGCTGCAGGCTGGATTGAGCGCAGAATACCTGCTGCCCGTCTATGTGCTGGAGCCGCGGCAATTGCAGGCCAACGCCTTCGGCATGCGCCGCATGGGCGTGCACCGCGCGCGCTTCCTGCTGGAAAGCCTGGCGGCCCTGGATGGCGAATTGCGCCAGCGTGGCTCGCAGCTGCTGGTACTCGAAGGCGAGCCCGAGCAGCTGATTCCGCAGCTGGTGAGCAGCCTTGGCCTGCAGCAGGTATTGACCCTGGAGGAGATCGCGCCTGATGAGCAGGCGCAGGTTGCCCGGGTGGCCGACCGCCTCGGCGAGGTGCCGCTGTTGCAGGCCCCGGCCAATAACCTGCTGCGCCGGGAAGAATTGCCCTGCGACCTGGCGCAGTTGCCAACGGTATTCAGCCGTTTCCGCGAGCGGGTCGAAGAACGTCTGCAAGTGTTTCAGCCGCGCCACCCCCCGGAGCACCTGCCGCCCCTGCCAGATGGCGCGCAGGCCCTGTTGCAGCCCATCCCGAGCCTGTCGCGGCTCGGCCTGGGGGAACCGCTCAGCGTCCCCGCCAGTGCCTTCCCCTTCGCCGGCGGCGAGCCCGCAGCGCTGGCACGGCTGCGCGATTACCTGTGGAAAAGCCAGGGCGTGCGCCAGTACAAGGAGACCCGTAACGGCCTGATCGGCAGTGAATATTCATCCAAGTTCTCGCCCTGGCTGGCCAATGGCAGCCTCTCTGCCCGCCGGGTAGTGGCCGAATTGCGCCGCCACGAGGCGCAGTTCACCCGCAATGAGTCGACCCAGTGGTTGTGGGTGGAAATGCTCTGGCGCGACTTCTTCCGCTGGACGTTGGCACGCCATGGTGCGGCCCTGTTCCAGGCCGCGGGGCTGAAGGGCGGCGACGCTGCAGCGCGACCGCTCGACCGGCGCTTTCAGGCCTGGTGCCAGGGCTGTACCGGCATGCCGCTGGTGGACGCCAACATGCGCGAGCTGGCGGCGACCGGCTTTATCTCCAACCGCGGCCGCCAAGTGGTCGCCAGCTACCTGATCCATGATCTGCAGCAGGANTGGCGCTACGGCGCGGCCTGGTTCGAGGAACACCTGATCGACTACGACCCGGCCAGTAACTGGGGCAACTGGGCTTATCTGGCCGGGGTCGGCAATGACCCGCGGCAACANCGGGTGTTCAATGCCCTGCGTCAGGCCCGGCAATACGACCCCGAAGCGCATTACGTCAGCCTCTGGCTACCNGAGTTGCGTAATCTTCCGCCAGCCTTGCGGCATACGCCGTTCCTGCTTGCCGACGGACAGNTGCGCAGCCTGGGNTACCCCCAGCTGACGCTTATCCCGGAGAGCTGGAAGCCCTATCTGAACNATGTCGCCTGACACTGTTGCAGCGGCGGCACCGGCGCGCCCTCAGCCCAGTTCGATTCTGTTGCGCCCGCCGCTCTTGGCCCGGTAGAGGGCCTGGTCGGCGCGTTCGAACACCATGTCGCTGCTGTCCGCGTCACGGTTGAAGGCACTGAGCCCGGCCGACAGGGTGATCACCACCCGTTCGCCACGGAAGTGGAAGGGGCACTGTTCGACCCCGTCGAGCAGGGTCTGCAGCAGTTGCCGACCGCCTTCCAGCGGGGTACTGGGAATCAGCAGGACGAATTCCTCGCCGCCGAAACGGGCAATAAAGTCGGTCTTGCGCATGCGCTTGGACAGTTCGCCGGCGATGATTTTCAGCACCTTGTCGCCGGCCAGGTGGCCATAGTTGTCGTTGATACGCTTGAAGTGATCAATGTCCAGCACCGCCAGCAGCAGCTCACCGCCATAGCGCTTCCAGCGCGCCATCTCCAGCTCCAGACGTTCGCTCCAGCCGGCGCGGTTGGCCAGGCCGGTAAGGGGGTCGATCAGNGCTTTCTGCCGCTGCTCCTCCAGATGATCGCGGAAGTTCTGCGCCTCCTGCTCCATCTCGCTGACCTTCTGCCCCAGCGCCTGTAGCCGCTGAGCCACTTCTTCCTCGCGGCCGTCGCGATGGCGCTGATGTTCGGTGACAGTCTGCAGCAGGCCATCGAGACGCGTCTCCAGGGACTGCTTGAGGCTTGGCAGGTCGGCCGCTTCCTGCACGCTGGCCTGCAGGTTGTTGACCTGCTCGCGCAACTCCAGGTTGAAACTGCGGGCGATATGCACCGACTCGCTATAGCCCTCGTGGGCTTCGTTGAGCGTGCCGAGAAACGAGGCCAGGCGTTCATTGAGCTGTTTCAGGTAGCTGGCGAACTCGCGCTGACCGCTGTCGGTGACCGCCAGCACCAGCACCGCCAGGTCATCCAGCACGGCCACCAGCTCGTACCAGTTCAGGCCGCCACGCACCCGTTGGCGCAGAGCATCGCCCTGAGGGCGGTGATTGGACGGCAGCTCCAGTTCATCGAGCAGGCCGAGCAGGCTCTCGCCGATATGCGGGGCCACGGCGCTATAACCGGGCTCGGGAAGCTCAGGCAGGACATAGGCTGGGTCGACCACCCCCTCGGTTGACGCAGTCGTTTCAGCTGGCAATGCGGCGCGCGGCACGACTGCGGCCGCAGGTGGCGGCTCTGGCTCTGGCTCTGGCTCAGCGTCTACCGGGGCAGCTGCTGGCGCTGACAGTTCGCGGCCCGAGCGTACCGGAGCCTCAACAGGCGGTTGCGGGGTTTCAGGCTGGCCAACGACAGCGGGGCCCGCCATGTCGGCCGGACTGCCAGCAGGACTCGCAGGCGCAGCCTCCTTGCCNCCAAACAGGCGCTGGAGAAACCCTGGNCGCTCCGCACCGGGCTCAACCTCAAGCACTGCCAGGGCTTGCTGTTGCAGGCTACCTAATTCACTGAGCAGCGCGGGCAGTTCGCGCGGCTGGCTGGCCCGTTCCTCGATGCGCTTGGCAAACTGCTTGAGCGCTTTGCGCACCTCCCGCGGGGGATCCAGCGCCAGCAGCTGGGAGGTCAGGTTGGTGACCCCGGAGATATTCTGCGCGGCGCGCTCCTGGCGACGTTTTTCCGAATCCAGTACGGCTTTTTCCAGGCGCGGAATCAGGGCTCCCAGGCCGCTGTCGATATCGTCGCGGCGCAGGATGTCGCGCAGTTCCTGCATGCATTGGTCGACGGCCTTGTCACTGCCTTCGGCGGCCAGGGAGCTGCGTACCAGGCCGCGCCTGAGCAGGTCGAGCCGGGCTTCCCAGCGCCGTTCCAGTTGTTCCTGTTGCTCCAGGCTCTGCAGATATTTGCTTTTCCANCGCTGGGCATCGTCGGTCATGGTTGCGATTCGCTATTAGGGCTCTATCAGCATAGGCGTTGGCGGGCGGCAGAGTGAACTGGGCAAGCGAATCTGCATGGCCACGGGCAGGTGATCGGAGATCGCGTGTGACAGTACTTCACAGCGCTCCAGTTGCAAGCCCGAGCTGAGCAGGATGTGATCGAGACAGCGTTGCGGTTGCCAGCTGGGGAAGGTGGCTTCGATCTGCGGTGCCAGCAGACCGAGGTCGCGCAGCGGTGAATGCTCCAGCAGGTCGCTGGCGTGGGTATTCATATCACCCATCAGCACCTGATGCCGATAGTCGCCGATCAGTTCGCGGATATAGGCCAGCTGACGGGTACGGGTGCGCGCCCCCAGGGCCAGGTGCATCATCACCACCACAATGGCCTCGGCCCCTTCGCCGAGACGCACCAGAATCGCGCCCCGGCCGGCCGGCCCAGGCAGTGGGTGATCTTCCAGCAGGGTCGGGCGCAGACGACTGAGGACGCCATTGCTGTGCTGGGCAAAACGCCCGAGATTGCGGTTGAGTTGCTGGTACCAGTAGGGGAAGGCCCCCAGATGGGCCAGGTGTTCGACCTGATTGACGTAGCCAGAGCGCAGGCTGCCGCCATCGACCTCCTGCAGGGCCACCAGGTCGAAATCGCCGAGCATGTTGCCAATCCGTTGCAGGTTGCTGGCGCGCCCCGCATGGGGCAGCAAGTGCTGCCAGCTGCGGGTCAGGTAGTGGTGATAGCGCTGGGTGCTGATGCCGACCTGGATATTGAAGCTGAGCAGGCGCAGGCAACCGTCACTGGGCCAGTCGCCGGCTGGCGCACAAGCCGCGTTGATCTGTGGGTCGCACAGACCAACGGTGCGGCGGGCGGGGCGGCGGCGCAGCATCGGCGCGGCCGCCGCTTACTGGGCCGCTCGCTCTTTGCCGATCAGGTGGTCGGCCACCTGCAGTACCTTCTGTGGGCCACCGGCGCTGCCGATGTCGAAGCGGTATTTGCCGTTGACCACCATCACCGGTACGCCGCTGATCTGGTAGGCCATGGCCAGTTTCTTGGCCTTTTCCAGCTGGCTTTTCACCCCGAAGGAATTGTAGGTCTTGAGGAAGGTGTCCTTATCGATGCCTTCGCCCGCGAGGAAGTCAGCCATCTCTTCCGGGGTTGCCAGCTTCTTGCCCTGTTTGTGGATGCCATCGAATACGGCGGCGTGCACCTTAGGCCCGGCCTTCATCGCTTCGAGGGTGATAAACAGCTGGCCGTGGACGTTCCACATGCCGCCGAACATGGCCGGGATGCGCACGAAATTGACGTCATCCGGCAGCTGCTCGACCCAGGGGTTGAGGGTCGACTCGAACTGGTAGCAATGGCCACAGCCATACCAGAACAGCTCGACCACTTCGATCTTGCCCGGCTTGGCAATCTGTACCGGATTATTCAGCTCGACATACTGCTTGCCGGCTTCGAATTCGGCATGAGCCGTCGCGCCAAACAGGCTGGCCACCATCAGGGTGNCACTGAGAATCAGGTTACGCATGCGTTACTCCTTGGTTATAAACGGTGCGCAGTGACGAACCATGGTTCGACCAGCGGGGTACAGGCAGGTTCAATCTATTGTAGCGATGCATGCAACGAAAATGGGTGGCCTAAGCCACCCATTTTCTACTACAGGATTTTGCCTGCTGGCGCGATCAGTGCAGACCTTGCACGAAGCTGGAAACCGCCTCGATATCCTTGTTGCTCAGCTTGGCCGCGATGGCGCGCATGATCATGCTGTCGCCATCGTTGGTGCGGTTGCCTTCGCGGAANTCGGTCAGTTGCTTGGCCANNTAGGTAGCATGCTGGCCACCCAGTTTCGGGTAACCGGCGGCAGCCAGGCCAGCACCATTNGGCGAATGGCAACCGATGCAGGCCGGCATGCCTTCGGCCAGCTTGCCACCGCGGAACAGGGCTTCACCACGCTCGATCAACTTCGGATCGGCTGCGCCGACACTCATCTGCTGACTGGCGAAGTATGCGGAAATGTCCGCCATGTCCTGATCGCTGAGGTTATCCAGCAAGCCGGTCATCTCAACGATCGGACGGGCACCCGACTTGATGTCCTGCAACTGCTTGAGCAAGTAACGTTCGCCTTGCCCAGCCAGCTTGGGGAAGTTCGGGGCAGCACTGTTGCCATCAGCACCATGGCAGGCACCACATACGACAACCTTGGCCTGGCCGGCTTCGGCGTCACCTGCGGCGTGGGCCAGGCCGGAGAGGCCCAGGGTCAACAGCAGACTCACGATTACTTTGTTCATCAGCTAATCCAATTTACGGCTAAGAGAAAGAGTTTATAAGCTGGGCTTACTCGGTCATCAACTTGATGACGGCTTGGTAATCCTCGGCCGAGCAGTCCATGCACAGACCGCGTGGCGGCATGGCATTCAAGCCATTGGTCACGCTCAGCACCAATGCATCCATACCTTTGGCCAAACGTGGCTCCCAAGCGGCCTTGTCGCCTTTCTGTGGCGCGGTCGGAATCGCCCCATTATGGCAAACACCACATGCACGAGCGTATACGGCTTCCGGGTCTTGTGCGGCCTGGGCATTGAACGAGAGCATCAGCACACCGGCCACAATCAGCAATTTTTTCATCAGACCAACCTCATCAGGGAGGGGAACGTACCGCGTTCTTTGCGCGGATGATCTAAAGCGTTCCCGTGAACACTTGTCCAGCGGATGGGAGAAAGCGCACACAAAATCTGCGCCATTATATACTGGCGTCATTGAAACTGAAACGACGCAGCTTGCCGCGCTGCATGTTGCAAGGCAGCCTGCGCGCTTATGTCGCAAGGGCAGCGCGCCCGCAACGCCCCTATACGCACGCCCTCACGGATACCCAGATGCAAGCCAAGAACCCTATTATCGGTCTGTGCCAACAGGCCAGCTTCCTTATCAGCGCCGCCAAGGTCGACCAGTGCCCGGAAGATTTCGGCCATGAAGTGGCCTTCGCCGGACGCTCCAACGCCGGCAAGTCCAGCGCCCTGAATACCCTGACCCACGCCAGCCTGGCGCGCACCTCGAAGACCCCGGGGCGTACCCAGCTGCTCAACTTCTTCCGCCTCGACGACGAGCGTCGCCTGGTCGACCTGCCGGGTTATGGCTACGCCAAGGTGCCGATCCCGCTGAAGCTGCACTGGCAGAAACACCTGGAAGCCTACCTGGGCAGCCGCGAGAGTCTGCGCGGACTGATGCTGATGATGGATATCCGTCACCCGCTGACCGAATTCGACATCCTGATGCTGGATTGGGCCACGGCCAGCGAGATGCCCATGCATATCCTCCTGACCAAGGCCGACAAACTGGCCTTCGGCGCAGCCAAGACCGCCCTGCTCAAGGTCCAGCAGGACATTCGCAAGGGCTGGGGCGAACGGGTCAGCATCCAGCTGTTTTCCGCCCCCAAGCGCATAGGCATCGAAGACGCCCAGGCGGTGCTGGCCGAATGGCTGCAACTGGGCGAATTCGCCCTGCCGGACGATGAACAAGCCGAAGCCTGATTAAGCTCGCCAGGGACGGCGAAGAGAATAAATTGCCGTGAGCAATTTTTAACGCTGCGCCCGCAGGGTGGCAGCCATGGCTGGCGGGCCAAAAAAAACCCCGAACTTCTTATGGGGGAGGGAAGTTCGGGGTTTAAGTGTCTGAACCGCTAGGGCGGGGGTTCAGATGTCTGCCAACACTTAACACAACAAGGAGCATTGAAGGCTTTAAGGGCCATTCGTAATCTCTGACTGCCGGGTCTGAAGCAAAGTTCAGCCTTTTTCTTGAACCGATTAACTATAAAAACCAATCAATTAATGCGCTTTGGTTTTAAGCCTTGCAGGGTCTGGCCCGCGCACCGCAGCACCGGCCACTGCGCCGATCAGTGGGCCTCGTCCCAGTTGTTGCCCACACCCACTTCCACCAGCAGCGGCACATCCAGCTCGGCGGCCGCGCTCATCAGTGCCTTGATCCGCTCACTGACCTGATCGACCAGATCCTCGCGCACCTCCAGCACCAGTTCGTCGTGGACCTGCAGAATTACCTTGGCGTCCAGGGCCGACTCGCTCAGCCAGTTGTCCACCGCGACCATGGCGCGCTTGATGATGTCCGCCGCCGTGCCTTGCATCGGCGCGTTGATCGCCGTGCGCTCGGCCGCCTTGCGCAGCCCCTGGTTCTTGGCATGGATATCCGGCAGGTACAGGCGGCGACCGAACAGGGTTTCCACATAGCCCTGCTCAGCCGCCTGCTCACGGGTGCGCTCCATATAGGCCAGNACGCCGGGATAACGGTGGAAATACACATCGATATAGGCCTGGGCCTGCTTGCGGTCGCAGCCGATCTGTTTGGCCAGGCCGAAGGCGCTCATGCCGTAGATCAGGCCGAAGTTGATCGCCTTGGCGCTGCGCCGCTGATCGCTGCTGACTTCATCCAGCGGTACGCCGAACACCTCGGCTGCGGTGGCCTTGTGCACGTCACGGCCGTGGCGGAAGGCGTCCAGCAGACTCTCGTCCTTGGCCAGATGGGCCATGATGCGCAGCTCGATCTGCGANTAGTCCGCCGCCAGCAGCTGGTAACCCTTGGGCGCNACGAAAGCCTGGCGAATCCGCCGGCCCTCGGCGGTGCGGATCGGGATGTTCTGCAGATTTGGATCGGTTGACGACAAGCGCCCGGTGGCGGCCACCGCCTGGTGATAGCTGGTGTGGATGCGCCCGGTGCGCGGGTTGATCTGCTCCGGCAAACGGTCGGTGTAGGTACTTTTCAGCTTGCTCAGGGTGCGATACTGCATCAGCACCTTGGGCAGTTCGAAGTCCTGCTCGGCCAGTTCCGCCAGCACCGCTTCGGCGGTGGATGCCTGACCCTTGGCGGTCTTGCTGATGATCGGCAACCCGAGTTTCTCGTAGAGAATCACCCCGAGCTGCTTGGGCGAGGCCAGATTGAACTCCTCGCCGGCGATCTCGAAGGCCTGACGCTCCAGGGCCACCAGCTTCTCGCCCAGCTCGTTGCTTTGCAGGCCGAGCAGCTTGGCATCCACCAGCGCACCCTGGCGCTCGATACGCGCCAGCACCGGCACCAGCGGCATTTCGATCTCCTGCAGCACCTTGGCCAGGCTCGGCTCGGCCGAAAGTTTGGCCCACAGGTGCTGATGCAGACGCAGGGTCACGTCGGCATCCTCGGCGGCATAGGGCGCGGCCTGGGCCAGATCGATCTGATCGAAGGTCAGCTGCTTGGCCCCTTTGCCCGCGATGTCCTCGAAACGGATATTGCTGTGATCCAGGTACTTGAGCGCCAGGCTGTCCATATCGTGACGGGTGGCGGTGGAGTCCAGCACGTAGGATTCGAGCATGGTGTCGAAGGCCACGCCCTGCACCGCGATGGGCGTGCTGGCATTGGCGAGAATATTGATGTCGTACTTGGCGTGCTGACCGACCTTGGCTTTGTTCGGGTCTTCGAGAATCGGCTTGAGCGCCTGCAGCACCGCATCGCGATCGAGCTGAGTCGGCACGCCCATATAGCTGTGGGCGACCGGGATATAGGCCGCCTCGCCGGCCTTGACCGCAAAGGACAGGCCGACCAACTGAGCCTGTTGCGCATCCAGGCCGGTGGTTTCGGTATCGAAGGCGATCAGTTCGGCGCTGCGCAGTTTCTCCAGCCAGACGTCGAACTGCGCCTGCTCGAGGATGCACTGATAATCGCCCAAGGGCGGCGCAGCGGGCGCAACAGCGGCGGCCTCGTCAGCGGCCGGCACGGCTGCAGCGACCTCGGGTGCGGCACTGGCGCTGGACGTCAGGGCGAACAGATCGTCGGCAGCCGGCAGAGCCTGCGGCTTAACCGCGGCGGCCGGGTTGCTGCGCAGCAGTTCATCGCGCCAGCTCTTGAATTCCAGTTCGGCATACAGCTCCACCAGTGCCGGCACATCCATCTGCCCCGGATGCAGCGCCTCGATCTGGATATTCAGTGGCACATCGAGCTTGATGGTGGCCAGCTCGTAGGACAGATAGGCCATGTCGCGGTGTTCTTCGAGCTTGGCCGGCAGGGTCTTGGCCCCGCGAATCGGCAGCGCCGGCACCTTGTCGAGGTTGGCGTAGAGCACATCGAGGCCGCCACCGACACCGACCAGCAGGCCCAGGGCGGTCTTTTCGCCCACGCCGGGGACGCCGGGAATGTTGTCGACCTTGTCGCCCATCAGCGCCAGGTAGTCGATGATCAGCTCGGGACCGACACCGAATTTCGCTTTCACGCCATCGATGTCATAGACGCTACCGGTCATGGTGTTGACCAGGGTAACGTGCGGGCAAACCAGCTGGGCCATGTCCTTGTCGCCGGTGGAGATCACCACGTCGCGGCCCTCGCCGGCGCACTGGCGGGCCAGGGTGCCGATCACGTCGTCGGCCTCCACGCCTTCGACGCACAGCAGCGGATAACCCAGGGCCTTGACGCTGG
>C687J35021_10000316_pt1 | contig 38273 bp, 45 predicted proteins | sample RifCSPhighO2_12_FD_35021 | JGI IMG/M metagenome (IMG submission 35021) | reverse complement strand
CAAGCACCCATACTAGTTGTGGTACGTATTTCTTTTACCATGGTAAATATTTGTTGGAACAAGCGATAAAATAATGTTCCTACAGCACCTGCCGTACAACTTTCAGAGAAAGCTTCTTTCATTTGACCAAAAATTTGGGATTCACCCACTATCATAGAATCTAATCCACAAGCAACCCGCATAATATGAGCAATCGCTTTCTCATCTCTATAAAGATAAAGATGTGGTTTTAGTGTTGAGCGAAAAAGCGCTGTTGCTTGCGCGCAGAACCATTCTCGCACACGATCAAGATGATCAGCATCGCAATAAAGTTCTGAGCGATTACAGGTTGATAACAGCATAGCTTCATGAACATCGGGGTAAGCTAATAAATCACGCAAATAAAGATTGTGCTTATCTAAAGCAAAATAAATTCGTTCNCGCACGTGAACTGGCGCNGTTTTGTGATTGATACCAATAACAAAAATTGTCATAACTATTAAAAATATTATTTATTTACTCTTGGTTGGCGTTATTTTATGCTTAAAGCTATCTAGAAACAAAGGATATATAAATTGAGATATATCATTTGCATGCTTGTTATTTGCTTATCTGCTTGTCAACCTCTTATAGCGCCTCCTTCACCCCCCTCATCTCTTAAGCTCACTTGGAAAGAACGACAAATTGCCTTATCTCGTATTCAAAATTGGCAAGTAAGCGGTAAAGTAGCCGTTAGAACATCACAAGATTCGGGGAGCGCAACTGTTAATTGGACCCAAAAAAATAAACAATATATTGTATCTTTACTAGGGCCCTTAGGCACTGGAGGATTCAAACTAATAGGTCAACCAGCTACTGTTATATTAGAAACATCCGATGGTAAGCGTTATACCGCAACTAGCCCAGAGCAATTACTAGCCGAACACTGGGGTTTTCGTGTTCCCATTTCATCTCTTGCTTATTGGGTGCGCGGTCTACCTGTCGCCGGGATTACTTATACCAAACAATTGGATACGTCTAATCGTCTCAGTGAATTAATCCAACAAGGATGGCAAATACATTTTTTAAGTTATATAAAAATTGGATCCATTGAACTTCCCGATAAAATTGAGATTACTTCGACTATTCTGAAAGCAAAATTGATTATTTATCGATGGGATATTTTCAAAAATGTTCATTGAACTCATTCACCATCTACGTGACTCGGGAACGTACATCCCTGTACTCGGCGCTTTAAACCATCCATGGCCGCGACGTCCCTCGTTCACGTAGATGGTGAATGAGTTCAATGAGCATTTTTGATCGCTATCAATTCTCATTGACACTTTATACGTCTCTCATCAAAATAGCTTTCCTGATTGGGGTGTAGCCAAGCGGTAAGGCACCGGGTTTTGATCCCGGCATTCCCTAGGTTCGAATCCTAGCACCCCAGATAAAAATTTTTATCTGACTGCTGTTTTTTTTAACAACCTTGGTATACTCACATTAATCATTTAAAGGGATAGTCTCGTGCCAGAAATAATGATTTTTAGAGGCAACGCCAACCAATTATTAGCTGAGCGCGTTGCAGAAAATTTAAACCTTCCTATCGGTAAAGCACTTGTCGGTTGCTTTAGCGATGGGGAAACCATGGTGGAAATTCAAGAAAATGTCCGTGGTCGAGATGTTTTTATTATTCAATCCACTTGTGCGCCCTCAAATGACAATTTAATGGAGCTTATTTTGCTTGCAGATGCCTTACGTCGTGCTTCCGCAGCAAAAATCACCGCAGTCGTTCCCTACTTCGGCTATGCCCGCCAAGATAGACGGGTACGCTCAGCTCGCGTGCCTATCACAGCAAAAATTATAGCAGATGTGATGGCTGCAGTTGGAATTAGTCGTTTAGTTACGGTTGATCTGCATGCAGATCAAATACAAGGTTTTTTCTATATGCCAGTTGATAACCTTTATAGCACACCTATTATGCTAGATGACATCCATCAAAAATCTTATCAAAACATCATGATTGTTTCACCTGATGTAGGTGGCGTGATTCGTGCGCGTGCGATTGCTAAACGTGTTCCAGGCGCTGATCTTGCCATTATTGATAAGCGCCGCCCTCGACAAAATGAAGCGCAGGTAATGCATATTATTGGTGATGTAAAAGATCGTGATTGCATTATTGTAGATGACATTGTCGACACAGCAAGTACACTTTGCCGCGCTGTTGAAGCTTTAAAAGATCATGGTGCTTCTAAAGTTGCTGCTTACATTACTCATCCTGTTTTATCAGGTAAAGCCATCGAAACCATTCATCATTCTCTTTTAGATGAGATCGTCGTAACAGATACTGTTCCTCTCAGTGAAGACGCGAAGCAATGTTCACGCATTCGTTCTTTAAGCTTAAGCCATATGATTGCAGAAGCCATGCGGCGTATTAGTGGCGCTGGCTCATTGAGCCGCATGTTTTTGGACTGAACATGCCAAACATGCGTACTGGAACCAAACATCAATCAGCCAACTCGCTTTATCGCAAATATGGTGATCATGCTATTATTGAAGCCATTAAAAATGGCCAATCGTTTGATGTATTAAAATATTTAATACAAAAAAAATTATGCCCCTTCGTATTCTCACAAACTGCNNCGCACAATGAATATAATGATTACGAAGAAACGACTATTCTCTCTATCGCTGAAAAATATGCTCATCTTCATTTTTTGAGATGGTTAACGGCTCAATATCAGATTGGCAAAGAAGAATTAAAAGAGATTTTTCCTGCAGCCGTTCGTCATAAACATTTTAAAATCGTCGAGTGGCTAATAAATAAGAAAAAAATTTGTCACTGGGATGCTGTAATAGAAGCTATTAATCATTCAAATCTACCTTTAAATGATAAACGAAAATTGTATGTCGCCTATTTTAATCAATATCCGCGCGAACTATTACACGCTAATCATCTAGAAAAAGTTTTTCAGATATTTACCTCTCCATTTTTTATAGAAATGATGTCCTCTGAAAAAAAGAAAAATGCATTTAAAGAAAAGTATTTTTCTTTTCTTCATCAAGCGCTTGAATCAACAATAAATGAAAAAAACACATATAAAATAATATTACAAAATTACACAAGAATCGATGCTGAAGCTGCATTTCAATTTCATATCAATCTTTTTTTAAAGAATTTTAAGTATAAAGAAATAAATGACTATTGTCTCAATATCATTCATAGAAAAAATAAATGCGAAACGCTCGCAAGAATGACGCTTGCAGAATTATTGCTTATTAATTATTTTGAATGGGATGAAACAAATAGCCCACTCAACAATTTTACGTTAAAAGAAAACCATTTGAAAAGAGCTGCACAAGCATTTTACCTAATAAAAAACTGTGAAAGCGATATAGCACATCGACTGAAACAACGATTGCATCAAACTTTATCGGGTAACACCACCCCTTATAATCTTGGCTCTGTATCTATCGAAACTTGGCTCCCTCACGTACGTTATTTTTATCTTCTTTATGTCATTTATAAAGACATGACAAATGATTCCACTATACAAACAATGATCAAATTAGAACAAACCCATTATCTTGCCCACACACAAACAAAATTATCAGAAACTACACCTTATTCCAATAATAAACGTAAGCAAGCTACTCTAGAACTCTATTTTTTTAAAGCAAATAAAAAGCCAAAAAATGAGGCGATTAACATCTCCTCCCCTTCCATCTTGTCAAAATATGTGTAGAATATCCCATCCCTTCCTGGTCGCGGGAAAGGGGCTTTTTTATTAGCTTAATTAACCAAAAGTGGAGTAAAAACAATGGCATCGAACAATACATTTGAAGTGGAAGCTACTGTTCGCCAAAGTCAACACATTGGGAAAGGTGCGAGCCGCCGCCTACGTCGGGATGATAAAATACCCGGTATCGTTTATGGTGGAGGTAAAGCACCTGTTTCTCTGACACTCGAACATAATAAAGTAGCTATTTCGCTTGAGAATGAAGCATTCTACTCACATGTTTTGACACTAAAGATTAATTCCGAACCAGAACGCGTTATTTTAAAAGATATTCAACGACACCCGTATAAACCACGTCTGTTGCATGTTGATTTCCAACGTGTTAGATCCGATGAAAAACTGCATATGCACGTGCCTATACACTTTCTCGGCGGAGAAAAAGCACCCGGCGCCAAAGATGCGGGTGGTCTTGTTTCTCATATCATGAGTGATGTGGAAGTATCTTGTTTCCCTGATGATTTACCTGAATACATCGAACTAGATATTTCAGGCATGCAATTGAATCAAATTTTTCATTTATCAGATCTACCCTTGCCAAAAGGAGTGGAACTCGTTTCCCTTTTGCATGGTAATGACAAACCTGTCGTCTCTGTCCATATGCCTAGAATCGAAAAAGAACCTGAACCAACTGAAATACCTATTTCTGCTGAAGTTCCAGCAATTGAACAAAAAGCTGAAGGTGAGGGTGAAAGCGAAAGTGAAGAAAAAGTAAAAAAGGAAGAGAAAGGTAAGAAAGAAGAGAAATAAACTTTAACTGGTCAATCATGTCATCTTCTATTCAACTTATTGTGGGTTTGGCGAATCCAGGGAAAAAATACGCGAACACCAGGCATAATGCAGGAGCATGGTTTGTTGAGCGTATTGCAAAGGCAAGCGAAACAAATTTGCAGAGAGAAAGTAAATATCACGGATTATATGGCATGGCACATTTCTCGCATTTTACTTGTCATTTGCTTATTCCAACTACTTTTATGAATCACTGCGGACAAGCGGTAAATGCTTGTGCACATTACCACAAAATTTCATCTGAATCGATTTTAATCGCACATGATGATATCGATTTACCAGTTGGAACCATCAAACTAAAATTCGATGGCGGCGATGGTGGTCATAATGGTTTGAAAGATAGCATTGCTCATTTGAATACTAAAAAATTTCATCGTTTGCGTATTGGTATAGGTCACCCTGGAAGAAGTGAAGATGTTGAAGAATACGTTTTAAATAAGCCTTCGAAAACTGACCGGCAGATTATTCATCAGGTTTTAAACCAAGCAGAAGAAATATTGCCTTTGCTGTTAAATGGTGAAATTTCTAAAGCGATGCAGCAATTGCATACCAAGAGATAGCGAGCATATAAAATGGCCCTAAAATGCGGTATCGTTGGTCTTCCCAATGTTGGCAAATCAACCTTATTTAATTGCCTGACAAAAGCGCAAGTGTCGGCTGCTAATTATCCTTTTTGCACTATTGAACCAAATGTCGGTGTCGTTTCGGTTCCTGATCCACGTCTTGATAAAATTGCAGCGATTGTAAAACCACAACGTGTACTACCGACTACAGTGGAATTTGTCGACATTGCAGGTTTAGTAAAAGGTGCAGCGCAAGGTGAAGGGCTTGGTAATAAATTTTTATCTCATATTCGTGAAACGGATGCCATTATTCACGTGGTACGTTGTTTTAAAGATGATAATATTACACACGTCTCTGGCAAAATCGCGCCAGCTCAAGATATTGAAATCATCAATACAGAACTTGCTCTCGCTGATTTAGAAACCATTGATCGTGTATTATTGCGAGCACATAAAGCAGCAAAATCGGGTGATCAAGCTGCTATTACAGAATCTGCTTTGCTAGAACGTATCAAAAATCAACTGAATCAAGGTAAACCCGCACGCACACTTGGTTTTACCAAAGAAGAAAAAACAGTATTGAATATGTTGCACTTGTTAACCTTAAAGCCTACTTTATATGCTGCNAACGTTGCTGAAAAAGGGTTTGCCAACAACCCTTTACTCGACGAAGTAAAAAAAATCGCTGCAATAGAAAAAACAGAAGTGATTGTGATTTCTGCTGCAATTGAAGCTGAAATTGCTGATCTTAATGATGAGGAGAAAAAAATATTTTTAGATGAATTAGATTTGAAAGAACCAGGGCTTGATCGTTTAATTCATGCTGGTTATCAATTATTAAACCTCGAAACTTATTTTACTGCTGGTGAAAAAGAAGTACGCGCTTGGACTATTTCTATCAATACGACAGCTCCACAAGCAGCTGGTGTCATTCATACTGATTTTGAAAAAGGGTTTATTCGTGCTGAAGTGATTTCCTATGAAGACTTTATTCATTATAACGGCGAACAAGGCGCAAAAGAAGCCGGAAAATGGCGCTTAGAAGGAAAAGATTATATCGTGCAAGATGGCGATATCATGCATTTTAGGTTTCATGTGTGAGCAATTGCAGTTAACATGGATCACACGCTACAATTTCAATTTGTAATCGCTTACCTAACACCCACAATGCTTGTTCAATTCGTGGCAGCTTGGAACAATAATGTGGATTAAGTAAGCGGCGTATTTCTTTCTCATCACAATCTAATTTTTCTGCTAATGCGGTGTTTGTTATTTTCCGTTCTCGCAAAGCAAGATACAAAGCTAATTTAGCAGCAAAGATAGCATGAAGAAGAACGCGATGCTGCCCCCTTTTAATAGAGCTTGGGTTGGGGATATCCAACTTCATCTCAATACGATTAGCTATAGCTTCTTCTAGGCAATCAATTGCTTCTCTAAAGGCTTCTTCTTTCGAATCAGCCTGAGTAATTGCTTCTGGAAAATCAGGAAATCGTATTAAAACCCCCCCTTCTTTTTGCTTAAGAAATTTAACGGGATAATTAAATTGTTTATTCATGTATCACCTCAATTCTTCTTCTGAAATTCCAAGCTGTTTTAACATAGCATGATAAGTACCTGTTTTAAGCTCATCCTTCAAATTGCGAATAATAGTAAAGTGAGTTCCAAAAATAAGCGTGCTGTGACTTCCTTTACCACGTCGTTGTATAATCTCAACTTTAAGACCTCTTTTTCTTCCTAATTTTTTTAATTTTTTAACTAATTCAGATCCTTTCACACTATCCTTTATCTAGTATCGGTCAAAAACGTCCGGAATGCAAGATGAACAGGGGTTTGAAAAACAGTGGATTAAAAAAGCTTCTTTAACTTCGCTGTCTCACAACTTCAAACAAAAAAATACCTGCAGCAACGGAAACATTGAGGCTAGCAATATGTCCCTTCATAGGGATTTTCACTAATACATCGCAATGTTCACGTGTTAATCTGCGTAAACCGCTACCTTCTGCTCCTAAAACAATAGCAATTGGACCGGATAAATTTGTTTCAAACACTGTTTGATCCGCTTCAGCTGCGGCACCATAAATCCAGATGCCTTGTTTTTTTAAACTATCGAGTACCCGCACTAAGTTTGTCACTTGCACAAATGGTATGGTTTCCATAGCACCACTTGCTACTTTACTGACTATAGGAGTNAATCCAACTGATTTATCTTTTGGTGCAATAATGGCATGCACACCAGCTGCATCAGCTGAGCGAAAACATGCTCCNAAATTATGNGGATCTTGTACACCATCTAATATCAAAATAAAAGGTGGCGCAGATAAATTTTCTAAAATTTTTTTTAAATCGTGTTCTGTATAGTGTTTGGCTTTGGCACAAAAAGCAACCACCCCTTGGTGATTCGCTTGCTCGGTTATTCTATCAATTTCCTGACGAGGAAGATACTCAAGACGAATACGGTGTTGTTTTGTTAATTGCACAATCGATTCNATNTTNTGATCACATCGTTCTTTTTGCACACATACATGCGTAATGCTGTTTGATCTATGCNTTAATAATGATTGAACAGCATGCAANCCAAAAACCAGATGTTCTTTAGCGGAAAATTTCATGNGTATATTATAATTTATTTTAAAGGAACATCAAATTTTAAATAGATGTTTTGTAGCATACACAACTTTTCCGCCAACCATGCTTTGCTGATGCTGATTTGGTTTTCATAAGCTGATAATGTCAGTAATTTAGATTGGGTAATCGAGGCAATTTTCTCAATCGCAAGTGCGGAATAAACGTCATCTCCAATAAACATTGAAAATCCTTGCATGTCAGCTAAAGTTAAATCCTGCAATCGAGAGTTATTTTGCAAGCAGTATGCTACCATTTTCCCTGTGATAGAATGTGCTTCGCGAAATGATATGCCTTTAGTAACCAAATATTCTGCTAAAGCCGTTGCATTTAAATAGCCGCTTTGCAGTGAATGATGAATCACATCGCTATTAACTTTTAAGGTTGCTAATAATGGGATGTAAATTGACACCGTATGCGTTAGCGTTTTAACTACATCAAACAGTGGTTCTTTGTCTTCTTGTAAATCTTTATTGTAAGCTAAGGGTAACCCTTTTAATAAAGTAAGTATTGTAACTAGCGCACCATAGACTCTACCCGTTTTTCCTCTGCTCAATTCAGCAACATCAGGATTTTTTTTCTGAGGCATCATACTGCTACCTGTGCAATAGGCATCATCAAAACTAATAAAATTAAATTCCTGGCTAGACCATATAATTAATTCTTCACTTAAGCGTGAAATATGCATCATGATTAAAGAAGCAGCCGCCAAAAATTCAACGATGAAATCCCGATCGCTAACTGCATCCAATGTATTTAAATAAACTCCCTCCAATCCCAATTCTGCTGCCACATAATATTGATCCGTAGCCAAAGTGGAACCAGCTACAGCACAAGCACCTGATGGCGATTGGTTAACACGAATCCAGCAGCTTTGCAAACGCTCAACGTCTCTATGCAGCATCGCTACATATGCTAACCAATGCTGCGCTAAATAAATAGGCTGAGCACGTTGCAAATGTGTATATGCCGGAAAAACAATATTCTGATGTTTCGTTGCCAAATCCAATAAAGCATTTTGCAACTCAATCAATAAATGAACGATAAATATTATTTGTTTTCGCAAATAAAGATGCGTATCTAACGCAACTTGATCATTTCTACTGCGCGCGGTGTGCAATTTATCCGCAAGATCACAAACATATTTTTTTAAATATCGCTCTATGTTTGTATGAATATCTTCGTCAGCAAGATGGAATTCAATCTTTCCTTGATCATATTCTTGTACTATTTTTTTTAATCCTAGTTGTAATTGATTACTTTCTTCTTTATCGATCAAGCTACATTTCTCCAGCATGTTTACGTGGACAAGACTACCCAGAATATCTTCATAAATCAGCGTATAATCAAAATCAATAGATGCCGTGTATCGCTCTACCATAGGATGAACTTGTTTTTGAAATCGTCCCGCCCATAATTTTTTATTCACCTTGCAATCCTCTATGATAAATTTGTGTTGGTAACCCAAAAAGCTTAATAAATCCTAAAGCAGCCTGATGATCAAATTGATCGGCAGCAGCATAAGTAGCAAGCTTTTTATCATACAAAGAAAATGGCGACGCTCTTCCAACCACTACAGCGTGGCCTTTGTGCAACTTCACCCGTACCTTGCCTGTCACATGCTGTTGAGTTTGCTGAATAAAAGCATACAAAGCTTCTCGAAGTGGTGAAAACCACAAACCTTCATAAATTAAATTTGCTAAGCGTTGCTCAATAATTGATTTAAAATGCGCCACTTCACGCACTAAAGTAAGTGCTTCTAAAGCTCTATGCGCAATAATAAGGGTAATAGCAGCAGGCGCTTCATATACTTCTCGTGATTTAATTCCAATGAGTCGATTTTCAATGTGATCAATACGGCCAATGCCATGTTTCCCCGCTAACTGATTTAAGTCAATAATAATATTTGCAAACGATTTTACTTGGCCATTTAATGAGACGGGNATGCCTTGCTCAAATTCAATTACTATTTCTTCCGCCAATTCTGGTGTTTGCATTAAACTTTTAGTAAGNGCATAAGCTTGTTCTGGCGGCTCAATCCAAGGATCTTCCAGCACGCCGCATTCACAACTCCTTCCCCAAAGATTTTGATCAATGCTAAATGGATTATCCAAATCGATGGGAAGTGGAATATGATGCTTCTTCGCATAATGGATTGCATCTTCTCGCGATAAAGGATTTTCTCTAACAGGAGCCACAATCTTTAAATGTGGAGCTAATGCATGAATCGTGACATCAAAACGTACCTGATCATTTCCTTTTCCAGTACAACCGTGGGCAACCGCTATAGCATTTTCCTGCCTTGCAACATCAACAAGAGAACGCGCAATGAGTGGTCGTGATAAAGCAGAAATGAGTGGATAAGTATTTTCATACAAAGCATTCGCTTGCAAAGCAGGAACTAAAAATTCATTTGCAAACAATTCTTGTAAAGGTAAAATATAGCATTTTGTTGCGCCTACATTCAAAGCCTTATCATGAATCGGCTGCAAATCTTTGCCCTCTCCAACATCCATTGTCACTGCAATGACTTCGTATCCATCATGTTCCTGCAACCATTTAATCGAGCATGACGTATCAAGCCCCCCTGAATAAGCAAGAATTATTTTTTTAGTCATCTTGATTCCCTTTTAATAGATAAGCTATATTGTGGCTGTTTAAACGCAAATGTTGTCATGATTCACCTCGTCGCATAATTATACATAATATTGAATTATTATTCAACAAGAACTTAACACATTCTTCTCTTTTTCAGGTATCATTGGAAAACTTATGCCCTACAAACTACCCATTTTATTATTCATTATCATTGTAATGGTAATGTGCTTTGGCTCCTTTATTCCGCTAGGAATCAAAGAAATACTTTATGCATTAAGCTTAAGTATTAAATCCGTGATCATTTTTTTATTACCATTTATTATTTTTGGTCTATTGTTTAAAACCGCAATGACATTAACACACAATGCTACCCGTATTATTCTATTAATATTAGGTGGTGTCGTATGTTCAAATTTCATTGCCACCTTTTTGAGCCATTACGTAGGATCATTTATTTATCATCTTAACTTATCCATTACGTTGCCAAAAGAAAGCTCAACCTTACAAGCTGCTTGGTCGTTTGTCTTGCCGCCATTCATCGCAAATGATAAAGCCATGTTTAGTGGAATTGGATTAGGTGTGATTTTAAGCTTAATTAAAATAAAACGTACAACAAATATTGCAAACCAATTAGATTGGGTGATCAGCAAAATATTAAAATTCTTTATTTATCTCATACCCCTTTTTGTAACAGGTTATTTAATTAAACTACAAGCAGATGGTGTCATCGGATTAATTTTAAAAAATTACGCACTTATTTTTGTGATCATTGCTGCGGCACAATTGTTCTATATCACTAGCGCGTATTTGCTTGTAAATAAAGGCAGAATGTTAGATGGTTTAAATTGCATAAAAAACATGCTACCCGCTGCATTAAGCGGTTTTAGCACCATGTCTAGNGCGGCTAGCATGCCATTAACCATTATGGGTGTAGAAAACAATACTCGCAACAAAACCCTAGCCCGCTCTGTTGTCCCNGCTACNGTTAACATTCATTTACTNGGTGATTGCTTCGCCATACCTATTTTTGCTTTTGCTATTCTTAAAACATTTGGAATGGCCGAGCCTTCTCTTATTCATTATTTAATTTTTACTTTTTATTTTGTTCTTGCCAAATTTTCCGTTGCTGCTGTTCCAGGTGGNGGAATCATCATCATGCTACCTATCTTGGAATCTTATCTTGGTTTTAATACCAACATGTTATCTCTCATTACAGCTTTATATATTTTGTTCGACCCAGTGATCACGTGTGTGAATGTATTAGGTAATGGTGCATTCGCTAAATTAATTGATAATGTTGCAACTGGTTAGCCCGAATATTAGGATCTGGAATAATGACATATGTCTCAAAAAACAAACCACAAGAAAATTGATTTAATCGTCGCCATTCAAAATTTGCTTCAAAAGAAAATGGTAAGAACCCAAGATGAAATTCGAGAAGTTTTACACAAACAAGGATTTGATATCAATCAAGCCATGATTTCGCGGATATTGCATAAATTAGGTGCGATTAAGATGAATGAGGGAGAGCAAATTGTCTATCGCTTACCGACTGAGCTCATTGCCATTACACCAAAAGACCAATTAAAACAACTGGTATTAAACATTGCTCACAATGAAGCACTCATTGTCATTCAAACTTCCCCTGGTTCGGCACAATTGGTTGCTCGTTTGCTTGATCAAAAAAATGTATCAGGTATATTGGGAACACTTGCAGGTGATGATACAATTTTTATTGCGCCAGATAAGATCAGGCATATTGACACACTTTATCAAAGTATTCGCGAAATATTATTGGTATGATCCTCTCAATAAGTTTCTTCCGCGTTAAGTAAAAGTAGCGATAAAGCCCAATGCGCCTAAAATCAAACCAATCAACGCACCTCGTGTTGGAAGTTGTTGAAAAACCAAATACCCAATTAAAGGCTCCATAATCAATATGGAAGTAATAGACATGGCACTAACAATCCAAATATTTCTATAAGATTTATAGCCGATCATGTAACCTGCAATAAGTAAACAACCCGCCAAGGCGATGACTAAGCAAGCTTTAACATAAATAGCAGAAGAACTTTCTATGGCAACATGATGGGATTTTGCCGCCACCATTTCTGAGTAAACAGAAAAAGCCTCCCCAAAAAACAAAAAAAGAATGGTAGCAATTTTCAAAAGAGTTGCATTCATATAGTTATTCACTTCTTTTAGAGTCAATTATTTAACTCCATTAAAAGGCTTTTGTCACCCGTTATTTTTTGTAATAATTTTTAAAAATGCAACTGAAATGAGCGGTATAGTAAAACCGCTGCAATGGGAACTTACTAATTATCAGCCCCAACTAACCTAATAACAACTCCGGCCGATACTCAAAATGCATGGTATCGTAAAAATACCAATTGCCACCCCAATAAAAACCGTACTTAGCAAAAATTTCTACAATTTCGATTGGGATGCGATTTTGATATTGAATTTTATGATAACGCAAATCAGAAATAGGTCGCTTTAATTTTAAAAAATCCCATAACCAGTAATTGGAATAATCTACATTAATATCAATTGCAATACCAAAGCTATGTAAGCTTAAATACCGCTCNCCTGCAACATTGCGCCAATAATAATTGGAAGCTGGTTTTTCTAAATATTTAAAATAAGTGGGTGGTAATTTTTCTAATTCAGCTGCAACTTGCTTTAATTTCTCATCTACACCATTTATTTTTGTTACTTTTAATGGATAACGTTTACCAAATACACGGGGCATCCAATAGATAACGACTAGATTTTTTTCAACTTCTCCAGGCGAATTCCCATACATTTTTCTAAACAGAGGCTCGCAACGATCGCGCAATAAATCTTTATGAGAAATACTACCATAGGAATGATTTAAATGATAAAGCTTACTGATAAAAAAATCGAAAATCGGGATAGCGCTACGAATAGGAAGTCGTGTACCATCTTTGCAANCAACATAATGTAATGTGATTTTATCAATGGTGCCGGGATAGGCGTGTGGAAGCTTGTGAAGCAATNCGGGTGATGCAGCAAAAGCAGATAGCATCACCATCATCCCGATGAATAAACATGTCATCCATTTCATGACAATCAACTCATACCCATAACATCCTTTAAGAACGACAACAAAGCATCTATGCTGCGTTATCGCTTTTTCAATTTCCTTTTACCTGCCACTTTTTTCTGTTCGCCATTTGCTAACGCGAAATCAATTTCGCATTGATCTAAATCAACACGAGCAACTTGAACGTTCACTGTATCACCTAAACGGAATCGTTTGTTGCTGCGCTCACCGACTAATAAATGTTTAATCGGATCAAATCGATAATAATCACTAGGTAAATTGCTAATGTGAATTAACCCTTCTACATAAATATCTTTTAGCTCGACAAACAACCCAAAACTAGTGACCCCCGAGATGACACCAAGATATTCTTTCCCAACTTTATCCATCATAAATTCGCATTTCAACCAATCAATAGCTTCACGTGTCGCATCATCCGCACGACGTTCTGTCATGGAACAATGTTCACCTGCTTTAGTCAAAAAGCCATCATCCGTTTGATCTGGTTTACGTAATAAAACTTTTTTAATAGCGCGATGAACTAATAAATCAGGGTAACGCCTGATGGGGGATGTGAAATGCGCATAAGCTTCAAAAGCTAAGCCAAAATGCCCTTTATTATCGGGATCATAAACTGCTTGGCTCATAGAGCGAAGTAATATGGTTTGAATCATATGTGCATCGGGACGATCTTGAACTGAACGTAAAATAGCTGAATAATCGGCAGGAATAGGCTCACGATGGCCTGGCATTTTTAATCCCATCTCATTTAGAAAACGACGCAAGTCACGTAATTTTTCTTCAGTCGGACCCTCATGAACGCGATACAACCCGGGTTGCTTATTTTTTTCTAAAAAGCGCGCTGCGCAAATGTTGGCGCACAACATGCATTCCTCAATCACACGATGCGAATCAAATCGCTCGTAGGGAATGATTTTTTCAATCTTACGATTTTTACCAAATACAATTTTGGTTTCTGGCAAATCAAAGTCAATTGCGCCCCGCGCTTTGCGTACGTTGCGTAACAAATGAAACAAATCATATAAATAAGTAAGCTGTGGAATAAAACGAGTAAAACGTTCACGCATATTTTTATCATTTTTTTCCATTACTGTGTGGACTTGACGGTAGGTCAAACGCGCTTGAGATTGGATGACTCCTTCGAAAAAAGAGTAGCGCATTATTTTACCTGCTGGAGAAATCGTCATTTCACAAACCATCGCTAATCGATCAACATCAGGATTCAGCGAACATAAATTATTAGATAAGGTTTCTGGCAACATCGGAATCACACGGCTAGGAAAATACACAGAATTACCACGTTGATAAGCTTCACGATCAAGCGCAGTATGGGGACGTACATAGTAATCAACATCAGCGATCGCTACATATAACGTCCATCCACTTTTTGCCTGCGGCTCACAATAAACTGCATCATCAAAATCTTTTGCATCCTCACCATCAATTGTAACAAATGGTAAATGGCGAAAATCTTTACGACCGGTTAAATCATTCTCCACCACATGAGCAGGAAATCTGGTTGCTTCCGACAACACATCTTCTGGCCACTCGTAAGGCAAATTATGATTACGAATAGCCACATCAATTTCCATACCCGGTGCCATATGATCACCCAATACTTCAACAATTTCCCCCATAGCACGTGAATGTTTATCAGGTTGAGAGATGATCGCAACGACTACCATTTGGCCATGCTTGGCGCCATGCGTAGCCTCTGGAGCAATAAGGATATCTTGGTTAATTCTCTGATTAGAGGGTTCAACATAAGCACTACCTGACTCTGTATGAAAGCGCCCTACCAATTGTTGGGTATGACGTTCGAGCACTTCCACAATAAGCGCTTCACGACGACCACGCGTATCAATGTTGGAAACACGCGCTAATACCCGATCCCCATGAAATACGCTGCGCATTTGTCTAGGACTTAAAAATAAATCTTCGTCTCCTTCATCGGGTTCAACAAAACCAAATCCATCCTTATGCCCAACAACTCTTCCAGAAATTAATTCCATTTTATCTAAAGGACCATAAGCTCCTTTACGATTTTTTAATAATTGGCCATCACGCACCATCGCAATTAAACGACGATGCAATGCTTCCTGTTCATCAGGTGTGTTCAAATCTAAATCAGATTGGATTTGCTTATAAATAGCTGGACGACCTAATTCTGATAAGTACTCTAAGATAAGCTCTCGACTGGGAATGGGACGCCCATATTTTTGCGCTTCTCGTTCAGCATACGGATCTTTCTTTTTAAACTTTGACATTGATTAACATAGTCCTCTTAATGAGAATAAACGTTAACAAGAAACAATGCAATCCTTCCGATAAAAAATATTTCATTTTAATAAAATCGGATTACTCGATGATCAATGCTGAGAAAAGAAGAAAATACACGTATAATTAAAATGCCAAGGAGAAAAAGTTATGAAAAAATCTGCTTTCCCAGTTTTTTGTTTATCCTGCTTCTTTCTGTGTGCATGCGCACCATTTAAACTCAATGACCACCGCGCGGGTGAATGTAATGAAATAAATAGTCGAATGATTTTTAGTGGCGCAACTTCCAACACCCGTAATGCAGAAATTCAAAATGCAGAGCAACCGTTGTTACAACGCTCATATGATAAGAAATGTCAATAAATGTTAAATGGTTTCGGATATAAACAAACAAGCGGTGGCAAGACTGGTGGATCACGAGCTCGATTTACACATCCGGATTATCCCCCAGCTCTTTTACATAAACCCCATCCGAAACTCATACTAAAACGCTATCAATTGGAAGAGATCATTAACCTCCTCAAACAGGAGAAACTAATATGAAAGACATGATGCAATATAAAAATTACTATGGTTCAGTTCATTTTGATGATGAAGATCTTATTTTTTATGGGAAAATTGAATTCATACGCGCTTCAGTAAGTTATGAAGCAACTGATGCTAAAGGTCTAAAAAAGGCATTTAAAGAGGCAGTCGATGATTATCTCGATATATGCCACACCAAACACACTCAACCTGAAACTCCATTTAAAGGTAGTTTAAACATTCGATTAGGTTCTGAACTACACAGACTCATTGCTATTGCAGCCGAACAACAGCATGTAAGTATAAATAAATTTATTGCAAAAACATTAGGCAAGGCAATCAATCAGGATTAATCAAGCTACACCGCCACTTCACCTTTAATATGTGGATGAGCTTGATAGTTGATTATCTCAATATCATCGAATTCATAGTCAAACAATGTAGCAGGTTTACGTTTAAACATTAATTGCGGCAAAACATAAGGCGTTCGCATTAATTGTAATTTCACTTGTTCAAGATGATTTAAATAAATATGACAATCACCGCCTGTCCAAACAAAATCACCCACTTCAAGTTCACATTGTTGGGCAATCATAGCAGTGAGTAAAGAATAAGAAGCAATATTAAAAGGTACACCTAAAAATGAATCAGCGGAACGCTGATAAAGTTGGCACGATAATGTGTGATTGGCAACATAAAATTGAAATAAAAGATGGCAAGGAGGCAAAACCATTTTATCTAATTCACCTACATTCCACGCACTCACAATTAATCGACGTGAATCAGGATTTATTTTAATTTGTTGAATTAACTCACTCAGTTGATCAATCACTCGGCCATCCGTTGTTTGCCAAGCACGCCACTGCTTGCCATACACTGGCCCTAAATTGCCATTTTCATCTGCCCATTCATTCCAAATGCTGACCCCATGTTCCTTTAAATAAGCAATATTCATATCTCCTCGCAAAAACCAAAGCAATTCATAAAAAATACTTTTGGTATGCATTTTTTTAGTGGTTAAAAGCGGAAANCCTGCTTGTAAAGGAAATCGCATTTGATAACCAAACGTGCTGATGGTGCCAATACCCGTGCGATCAATTTTNCGAACACCGTGGTCTAAGATATGTTGTAAATAGGNNAGATAATGTTTCATATTTAGATGAACTACTATTTAAGATTTCCTCTATAGCTCCACAACATTAACCCAATTCCAACAAGAATCAATGGTAAAGATAACAATTGTCCTTCCGTCATCCAGCCAAAAGCAACAAACCCAATTTGCACATCAGGTTCTCGAAAAAATTCCACAAAAAAACGAAACACACCATATCCTATTGCAAACCATCCCGATATTACCCCAAGCGGCCTTGGTTTAGAGGAATAAATCCATAAGATAAAAAATAAAATAATACCTTCTAAAAAGAATTCATATAGTTGTGACGGATGTCTGAGATTCATTCCAGCATTTGGAAATACCATTCCCCAAGGCATAGTTGTTATCCGTCCCCATAATTCATCATTAATAAAATTACCAATTCGCCCAGCACCTAACCCAATTGGTACAGCCGGAGCAAGTAAATCTGTTAATGCTAAAAACGGTTGATGAAGTTTTTTCGCGCAAATAAACATTGCTAGCAAAACCCCAATAANTCCACCGTGAAATGACATGCCACCTTTCCAAATTTGAAGAATNAAAAGAGGATCGGATACCAACACTCGCCAATCGTAAAACAAAATATAGCCCAAACGTCCGCCAATAATTGCACCAAGCGCTGCGTAAAACACAATATCAGATAATTGTTCTTGCGTGATATCACGAGGTGATACATGCAAGCGCCAGGAAAGCACCCCCCAACCAGCAAAAAAACCAATTAAATACATTAACCCGTACCAATACACTGGCCAAGAACCGATATGAAAAGCAACAGGATCCATAGAAGGATAAATTAACATTAACGTCCTGCTCGAATAAGTTTACCCAAATTTGCGCGCTCCAGAGCCAATTCCATATGACAACGTATCATGACTGCATTTTCCATACTCAATACTTCATGTAATAATTTTGCTGCTTTTTTCTTAGTAAAATGGCGAATAATCCACTTCACTCGNCCTACAGATGAAGCGTTCATACTAAGCGAATCAAATCCCATAGCTAATAGTAATAATACAGCAACAGGATCGCCTGCCATTTCGCCACAAATACTAACATGTTTGCCTTCTTGATGACCATTCTCAACCACTTGAATAAGCGCNCGTAATACAGCAGGATGCAATGCATCATATAAATTAGCCACACGCGGATTATTTCTATCCACTGCCAAAATATATTGTGTTAAATCATTACTACCCACTGATAAAAAATCGACTCGTTTAGCTAATGCTCTTGCTTGATAGACAGCTGCTGGCACTTCTATCATGACACCTAACTGTGGCAGTTCAACATTATAACCTTCGTCATGCACCTCCGTATAAGCCTTTCGCAATAACCGCAATGCTTCATCTACCTCCGTCACATCGGTAATCATTGGTAACATAATACGCATATTATTTAAACCTTCGCTCGCACGTAACATGGCTCGAATTTGCGAAAGGAAAATTTCTGGATGATCAAGTGTGATGCGAATACCACGCCAACCAAGAAAAGGATTATCTTCTTTAATAGGAAAATAAGGCAACGGTTTATCGCCGCCCACATCAAGCGTGCGAATAATCACAGGTTTGGGTGCAAATGAAGCAAGTAACTGACGATAAATAATGCGTTGTTCTTCACCTGATGGAAAACGATCGCGCATCAAAAAAGGAATTTCAGTACGATACAATCCTACCCCTTCCGCGCCAGCTGCAAGCGAAATACTAATATCTGCGCCTAAACCAGTATTGACTAATAGCCCAATACGTTGACCATCTTTGGTAACAGCAGGTAAATCACGAATTTCTTCTAAGGTAGCATCTAGTTTTTGTTCTTCCTGAATTAAACGCTCAAATTCATCACGCAACGATTGGCTAGGTGAAATATAAACTTGCCCATAATAACCATCAACAATAATTTCTTTATCTTGCAACTCATGAATGGGTACTTCTCCCACCCCCATAGCTGTTGGCACTTTCATTGCACGCGCGAGAATAGCAACATGGGAATTGCCCGAACCTTTTGCAGACACAATGCCTGCAAGGCAGCCTTCTGGTACTTCCGCCAAATCTGTCGGTGTGAGTGATTCACCAATTAATATGGTTCGCTCCGCATAATGTGGCGTTGCTCTATCGTTTTTTTGTAAATAAGATAATACTCGACGCCCAAGATCTCGAATATCTTCTGCTCGCTCACGCATATATTCATTATCTAAACTTTCTAAATGACGAATATGTGATTGGATAACTTCGCGTAACGCACCTGGTGCCCAATTACCAGCACGAATACGATCCGCCACTTCTTTACCAAGATCGGAACTATCAAGAATGCGTTGATAGACATCAAATAATGCCCGTTCTTCTGGCGGCAAACTAGGATACAAACGCTCACTTAATAAATGCAAATCCTCACGAACAGCTGCAAAAGCAGAATCTAATAATTTAATTTCTGCTTCAATATCATCAGGCACATGATCGGGTACCAAATTAAGATCTAAGGTGGCATATATGACTACTCCCGTACCCATACCAATACCTGTTGCACCAGGTACACCTGAATAAACTAATTCATGCTGTTTTTCTTTGGAACTAACTAATAATTTAGCAAGTGCACCAATTGCATCAGCATGAGCAATAATAGCGGCAAGCTGTGTTGCTAATGTAATTAAAAAAGCTTCTTCTGCTTCATCATAACGACGTGGGGCTTGTTGTTGCACAATCAAAACACCAAGCACTTGACGATGATAAATAATCGGCGTGCCAAGAAAAGCTCGATAAGCTTCTTCTTTCACTTCAGCCACATGAAAAAACCGAGGATGAATAGTTGCATCATCAATATTGATGGGTTCTTCACGCTCCCCTACTAATCCAACCAACCCTTTATTAATTGGAACACGCGCTTTACCCACAGCTTGTGGATTTAATCCTTGCGTAGCAACCAANACATATTCGCCATGACTTCTATCTAATAAAAAAATAGAACAAGCCTCTGTTGCTAATGCATTAGCAATGCGTTTTACCATAATATTTAATGCTTCATTAAAATCTTGCGCACTTGAAACCTCTTGTATAATGTGCCGCAAAATATTAAGCATGATTGGTATTCCTCATTACCGCTTTCGATAAAACCAGCTTTGAAAATTCTTTAAGAGCAAGAATATAGACACGGCGTTTAAATGCAACTACCTGACGCAAAGGATACCAGTAAGATACCCATGCCCAAGAATCAAATTCAGGATCATCATTCATGCACAAATTGATTTTCGCATTTTTACTTTTTAACTTCAGTAAATACCATTTTTGTTTTTGACCAATACAAAGCGGTTTTGCATGATGCCGCACTAATCGACTAGGTAAGCGGTAACGCAACCAACGTCGCGTACAGGCTATCACCTCTACATCTTCCGGGTTTAACCCTATTTCTTCTTTTAATTCGCGATACATCGTTTGTTCGGGCGTTTCCTGTTCTTTCATCCCCCCTTGAGGAAATTGCCAAGCTTGCATACCAACACGTTTGGCAAAAAAAACTTGCCGACGATCATTGACCAAGATGATCCCCACCCCACATCGATAGCCTGCTTTATCAATCACCTATCATTACCTTATAATTAAATATAACTTGTTGAATTTTTGTTTATTTTTTTATTAGTGTATTCATTCTATTTTAGCAAAATTTATTGTATATACGATAACTTTACNGAATACTCAATGAATGAATGACAAATTTGACAATTTTTATTGTTNAGATCATAATTTTTACATNGAAATGGGTCAGCCAACACTTNCCTAAATTAAGCTATATACATGATGAGAAATAAATATGCCACGCCACCATTCTCGTGCCAAATATAAAATTTCCAAACCTACAATTGACGAAATGCTTAGCTTCATAGCTAATCATTTGAAAGACTTATGCGCAAAAACAAAAAATAGTGAACTGAAAAAAGCCCTCTTGGAAGACTTATTCGAAGAAAGTGATAAAGAATCAGACACTTACAACAATGAAGAAATAGAAACAGAAAGTGAAGCAGAAAACGAATTAAGTGATATGGAGATTGCATTATGTGATATAAAAAATGAAAACCCAANAAAAGTTAAAAGCAAGAATAAGNGTTCTAAACATACTAAATNNGCAGATAATGATCCGGATTATAATCTGGATGATGATTCAGATGNTGATTCGGATAATGATTTAGATAATGACCCAGATTATGTTTTAGGTAAGTCTTCTGTCAAAAAATATCATAAAAAAATTCAAGAAGGTGATCAAAATCATTCAAATATAATCCCATCTCGCAAAAGAAAACGATCCAATCAACATCCACAACAAGAAAGCACATTACCTTCCACAACGAATAACAAACCTGCAGGTGGACCATCAAGATTATTTCAACCAGCAGCAACATTTTCTAAAAGACCACCATTTGAAGCGAAAATGAATTCCCTTCTTGCAATAATAGATAGCAAAATAGGCATACCCCCACATCAACTCATTCCACCATTTAATGAAGAGACAGTAGAACGCCTTCTTGTATACATAGATGATCAATTAGGATTAAAAAAGATGCCTAGCCCAAATGAAAATTCTAACGAAAATAAATCCCTTGATCCAAATTATTCGGATCTCCCCTCCACACCTACTCTAACTGATTTTGATAGGTATCTAAAGTGGATAGAAAAGGAAGATCCAACTCTTAATAGAAATAGCATATAATCAAGCCAAGTTGAACAATACGGATATAGGAACAAATATGCCAATTAATATCTTAGTAAACGGTGCCTTTGGTCGTATGGGCCAAATGACGGTTAAAACAATCAGCGAATATCCTGGTTTTAATTTGGTTGGACAAACTGGTCGTGATTATGATTTAAAAAAATCGATTCATGATAGTAAGGCCAAAGTCGTTGTGGATTTCACAACTGCTGAAGCAGTTTTTCAAAATAGNCAAGCAATCATTGATGCCGGTGCGCATCCTGTGATTGGAACAAGTGGTTTGACACAAGATCAAANGCNCACATTAAGTAAACAGTGTGCGGCATTAAAATTAGGTGGCATCATCGTACCAAATTTTTCGATTGGTGCGGTACTCATGATGAAATATGCTAAACAAATTGTAAAACACATGCCGCATGTTGAAATCATTGAGATGCATCATGAAACCAAAATGGATAGCCCATCAGGAACTGCGTTACGATCAGCAGAAATGCTAGCCGAGGCACAACAAACGGTTAATCAACCTATAAAATCCTCTCGTGAAAATATTCCTGGTGCGCGCGGAGCAAATCATCACAACATTCCTATTCATGCTATACGCCTACCCGGATTATTAGCACACCAACAAATTATGTTTGGAAGTGAAGGTGAAACGCTAACATTACGCCACGATAGTATGAATAGAGAATGTTTCATGCCTGGTGTGTGCTTTGCTTGCGAAAAAGTAATGACGTTAGATCATTTGGTGGTTGGCTTGGAAGAAATTTTATGATTGCATCACAACCCATCGGGATTTTTGATAGTGGTATAGGCGGTTTAACCATTGCACACGCGTTGGTAAAAGAACTAGCTAAAGAAAATATTATTTATTTTGGCGATACTGCCCACTTACCTTATGGTGATAAATCAACCGCCTCTATTCAAGCTTATTCTATTAAAATCGCCCAATTATTATTAGAGCAGGAATGTAAATTAATTTTGATGGCTTGCCATTCGGCCTCATCAGCAGCTTATGAATTAGTAAAAGAATATGTTGCCAATCAAGCAATGGTTGTAAATGTCATTGACCCTGTTGTTTCTTTACTCAAAAAAAAATATCAGGGTAAACAAATTGGCTTAATTGGAACTCGGCAAACAATCAATTCAAATATTTTTAAAAAAAAAATCGAGGAACTGAATGCCAGTATTACATTATTTCCCCATATCACTAATCTACTGGCATCTGCAATTGAAGAATTTGGTAACCACGCTGTGATTGATCAACTTCTAAAAATATATTTATCCCATCCCAATCTTCAACAAATCGATGCGATAGTATTAGCTTGTACCCATTATCCTATCATTAAAGAACGTATTTCCTATTATTATAATCATTCAACAGAAGTGATTGATCCTTCCTCAATTGTTGCTGAAACCGTAAAACGCGCTCTTGAAAAAAATAATTTAATAAACATAGATGGCGTAGGAAACAAGCGATTTTATGTGTCTGATTACACAGATTCATTTGCTAAAAATGCAACATTATTCTTTGACGATGAAATAAAATTAGAACATTATCCATTGTGGGATTAATTGAAAAGCAAATGAATTATCATCACACTTATCATGCTGGAAACTTTGCTGATGTTGTAAAACACATCATTTTAATTGAACTATTGACTTATTTAAAAAACAAACCCACCCCTTTTTGTTATATCGATACGCATGCAGGATCCGCTTATCATGATTTGTTTTCTGAGTTCGCGGTAAAAAATAAAGAATATTTAAATGGCATTGAAAAAATTATTCAGCAAGAACAACCTCCAGCATATATTAAACGCTATCTTGATTGTATTCACCAAATAAATAGCCAACTAGCGCACACAAACTATTCTTCCTTACGTTATTATCCAGGTTCTTCCATGATCGCGCATTATTTTATGCGACCACAAGATCGAATAATAGCTTGCGAGCACAACCCACCAGTCTATCAATCGCTGAAATTGGCATGGATCAATTACAAACAAGTCTCCATCCATCACATGGATGGTTATCTTGCACTAAAAGCATTTACACCACCACGCGAACAAAGAGGGCTTGTACTCATCGATCCCTCTTTCGAACATCCAGATGAATTCAAACATATTGCGCTTGCTCTACCTTCTGTGTTTAAACGTTGGCGTAATGCAATGGTCATGATTTGGTATCCGATTAAAGAAAAATTCCAAGTTGAACGTTTTCATCGAACCATTCGTCAATTGATTAAGCAACCCATTTTGGTTAATGAATTAAGCATTTTTCCTGATTTACATCAACATTTAAACGGTTGTGGTATTATCGTTATTAATCCTCCATGGAAACTTGATCAATCTTTAAACAAAATTTACTCTTGGTTGTGGAAAACGCTCAGCATTAACCATCAAGGGCAATATCGATCTTATCTGCTAAAATAAATATATAAACTTCAGGAGGAGGGTTATATGAAAAAGTTTCTTACATTTTTTGCTATTCTTTTTCTTACTGCATCCTTAGCCGCATGCACCACCTCTCAGAAAAAAGATTTTGGCATGGTTGCAGGCGGTGTAGTTGGTGGTGTAGCAGGTAGCGCATTAACTAAAGGTAGTACAGCTGGCACAATTGTAGGCGCGGTAGGCGGCGCTTATGTAGGAAGAGAATTAGCTAATTAATTAATATTAATTAATAATCTGTTATTGCCTAAGCCGAAAACATAAGTTAAGTGGGGATTTCTTTTATTTTTTTTTGATAAAATTAAAAACTGAAATAAATAATTACCCTAATGAGACTTTGCATCAATCAATAAATCATCTACAATTTTCAAAATCCCTCAATGATGATATCCTTACCAGTTCATCCATTGGAGGTATATCTATGTCTCTTGTTATTGGCAATCCTGCTCCGGATTTTACTTTGCTAACAGATGAAGATAAGCCAATCACATTAAGTAGTCTATGCGGCAAAAAAGTTGTTTTATATTTTTACCCAAAAGATAATACTCCGGGTTGCACCAAAGAAGCCTGCGATTTTCGTGATTATTTTTCTACATTCAAAAAAAACAATGTTGAAGTATTCGGTATTTCCAAGGACAATGTTAAAACTCATACTCAATTCAAACAAAAATACGCCTTACCATTTACCTTACTCGTTGATGCGAAAGCAGAGGTTTGCCAAGCTTATGGTGTGATGAATAAAAAAAGTTTATTTGGCAAAACGTTTTTAGGTATTCAACGTTCAACCTTTTTAATTGATGAGCAAGGTAACATTCAAAAAATTTGGCGTAAAGTAAAAGTAACCCGTCATGTGGAGCATATTTTAAATGAGCTCAAATAAAATAAAAACGGCAATCACGCCAACCAGAGCAGAAAATTACCCAGAATGGTATCAGCAAGTCATTAAAGCTGCTGATCTTGCTGAAGTTTCTCCAGTACGTGGTTGCATGATTATTAAACCATGGGGTTATGCTGTTTGGGAAAACATGCAGCGTATTTTAGATAACGAATTCAAAGCAACTGGTCATAAAAATTTGTATTTTCCTTTGTTCATCCCACTTAGTTTTATGCAAAAAGAAGCAGAACATGTTGAAGGGTTCGCCAAAGAATGTGCNGTGGTGACCCACCATCGCCTGGAAAAAAATGCAGACGGCGTGCTTGTTCCAGCTGGTCTGCTAGAAGAACCCTATATCATTCGTCCCACTTCAGAAACCATTATAGGGGAGGCTTTTTCGCGCTGGATACAATCCTACCGCGATTTACCCTTGCTCATCAATCAATGGGCCAATATTGTTCGTTGGGAAATGCGCACTCGCTTATTTTTGCGCACCACAGAATTTTTATGGCAAGAAGGCCATACTGCGCATGCAACGAGTGAAGAAGCCATGCAAGAATCGTTGCGTATGCTAAATATCTATGCCCAATTTGCGGAAGATGTGATGGCAATACCTGTTATTCAAGGAGAAAAAACCGCGAGCGAACGCTTTCCTGGTGCGGTAAACACATACTGCATTGAGGCCCTCATGCAAGATAACAAAGCATTGCAAGCAGGCACGTCACATTTTTTAGGACAACATTTTTCGCGTGGCTTTAATATTAAATATTTAAGTAAAACAGGCAAAGAAGAATTTGTTTGGACAACCTCATGGGGTGTATCGACGCGCTTAATTGGTGGTCTTATCATGACGCATAGCGATGATAATGGATTAGTGTTGCCACCTAAACTTGCTCCCACACATATTGTTATCTTGCCTATTATTCACAAAGAAGAAGATCGCATAACCATTATGGAATATGCTCATCAGTTGAGTCAGGCGCTCAATAAAATTCATTATCACGATCGTCATTTAGCAATAGAAATAGATACGCGTGAGCTACCAGGAGGAGAAAAAGCATGGCAATGGGTTAAAAAAGGAGTGCCTATCCGTCTAGAAGTTGGTAACAAAGAATATACTAATCAATCCGTCTTTATGGGACGTCGTGATCAAGAATATAAGAATCGTAAATCGATTTCTCAACAAGAATTTTTAGCCACTGTTGTAAAAGAATTAGATGAGATACAAACAAATTTGTTACANCGAGCACGTGAACGCCAAAAACAGAATAGCACCATCATCCATCATCAAAATGATTTTTATGAATTTTTNNAAAANGATGGTGGGTTTGCTTATGCGCATTGGAATGGTGATGCTGCTATTGAAGCAAAAATAAAAGCAGAATTAAGTGTTACCATTCGCTGCATGCCATTTGCGCAAAAATCACAACCGGGAAAATGTATTTTTACTGGTGAACAAAGTAGCCAACAAGTCATTTTTGCTACAGCATATTAGCCAGCAGCTTGATTTTATGATATTGTTTGCGCCAACAATGTATGTTAGAAGGATTAAAAACATGATCAACATCAAAGAACTAGAACTAACAATGAGCAAACTCACAGCTAAAGGTAAAGGGATTTTAGCAGCGGATGAAAGTACTGCAACCATTACNAAACGTTTTCAAGCAATCGGTATAGAATGCACAGAAGANACCCGCCGTGNTTACCGCGAAACACTGATAACCACTTCTCATTTCAACCAATTCATTGCTGGCGTAATTTTATATGAAGAAACGTTAAATCAAAAAACCAGCAAAGGCATCACGTTTCCTGAATTATTAAAAAAAGATGGTGTACTACCTGGTATTAAAGTGGATAAAGGCTTAGTACATCTTGCAAATTCACTTGATGAAAACGTTACTCAAGGATTAGATGGTCTACAAGAAAGGTTAGTCGAATACAAATCAAAAGGTGCTTGTTTTACCAAATGGCGCGCGGTTTATGCTATCTCCGATAAAACACCTAGTGCATTAGCAATTAAAACCAACGCTGATGTATTAGCGCGTTATGCTGCCATTTGCCAAGAACAAAGTATGGTTCCTATTGTTGAACCCGAAGTATTAATTGATGGCACGCANACTCTAGCAAAATGTGAAGAAGTTTCTGAACCTGTGTTTCATGAAGTATTTAATGCCTTGTACCGACACAATGTTAAATTAGAATACATTGTGTTAAAACCCAGCATGGTGATTAGTGGTAAATCTTGCTCGCAAAAAGCAAGTGTTGATGAAGTAGCAAAAGCGACCATCCGCATCTTACGTCGCACTGTTCCTGGCGCTGTACCTACCATTAATTTTCTATCCGGTGGTCAAACCCCTGAACAAGCAACTGCTCATTTGAATGCCATGAATCAACTAGGTTCGCTTCCTTGGAATGTCAGCTTCTCTTATGCGCGTGCATTACAAGACTATTGTATGAAGATATGGCTTGGACAAGCAAAAAATATTCCAGCTGCACAACAAGCATTTTACAAGCGTGCCAAATTAAATAGTTTGGCAGCATTAGGTGAATATTCTGAAGCAATGGAAAAAGAAGAAATATTGCTAGCAAGCAATTCGTAGGCAAATGATCGAATTTCCTACATACTGCTTTTTAATGGCCTTTTGAAAAGGAAGAATTTCTGATGACCATTTTCTATATCAACACAACAGATGCTAAGGAAGAATTTTCAGAACTCATTCATCGGGTTTTCAACCACAAAGAACGCATTATTTTAACGCGTCGTGATAAAGAANTTGCAGCTATTGTTCCGCTTGAAGATTTATTACTCATCCAAGCCTCGCAAAATAAAAGTGATCTTAATGAAGCCGTTGAAGCACTGAAAGAAGCAAGAAAACAAGGCGCAACCACATTAGAAAAATTAAAAGAAGAAGTAGGTTAAGCCCATCGTGACTCCTTATCACATCAAAATTGCGCCTTCGGCAAAAAAACAATTTATTTCTTTGCCTAAAAGATATCAAAAAATTTTATTCAAACTGATGGAAGCTTTAGCAATTAATCCCCGTCCTCCAGGTGTTAAAAAAATAGATGGTATGACCGGTCTTTATAATCATGACATAGATCATTTGCGATTAATTTATAAAATTGAAGAGCAAGAAGTTTTAATATTGTTGGTAAAATAATAGCGCTCCTATCAGAGAAACCCAAAAGCAAGCCTTCGAATTATCAAAAAATATGATTTTCATATTATATGATCTATGTTATCCTTTGATGAGTGATAGAGGAAACCCTATATGTCGACCCATACTATAAGCACAACTGAATTAAGTCGTTCATTATCAAATATATTAAATAAAGTTCATTATCAAGGTGAAAGTTATCAAATCAAGCGCGGGAAAGAAATTATTGCGAAAATCATTCCTGATGCAACTAAAAAATCAATCTTGAAAGTAACTGATCTAAATAAGGTTCTAAAATCTCTCCCTCATTTGGATAGCAAAGATCAGCAAGCGTTCGAAAAAGATATTGAAAAAATTCGCATTAAGATGAAACAAAAGGAAAAACCATGGGATTAATGCTCGATACTTGTATACTCATTAGAGCTGAAAAAGAAGCTTCTACTATTAATTTCGATAAATGGCAATCCTATGGTGAGGTGTATATGAGCATTCTTACCGTATCAGAATTACTCATGGGTGTACACCGCGCGAATACTAACGAACGTAAATTAAAACGTTCTGCTTTTGTTGAAGCTATTATAAAAGAAATCCCGGTAATTAATTTCACAATAGAAACTGCTCGTATTCATGCTGAAATATATGCTGCTTTAGCAGATCAAGGAAAAATAATCGGCGCTCATGATTTGATAATCGCTGCAACTGCAGTAGCACATGGACATGCATTATTAACAACAAACCAACAAGAATTTTCAAGAATTCCAGGATTAAACGTACTGACTATCTAAACAAACTAACCGGCTTTTCTTATAACGCGAATATCGTTTCAACTTCGCTTCTTTTTTGTCCAAAATTGCTGTGTATTTATGTCCATAAATTAAAAAAATCTTTCCACCCCCCCTTGAAGCGCAAATTATCGTCCCTATATATGACTTACACCGTCCAAAGTGGTATGATTTGGGCCCCTCCTCTAGCAGTTGTTAGCTGGGGGGTATGTAAAAAGATAGTCTTAACTTTATTTTATATAAAAGGAGAGTGAAATATGTCTAAAATTACTCCAAAGATCCGCCTATTAGCTGATCGAGTCGCGGTTGAAGCGAAGGAAATGGAAACAAAAACACCTGGTGGCATTGTATTACCAGACAGTGCTGACAAAGATAAGCCAGTGGAAGGCATTATTGCTTTTGCTGGTAGCGGAAAACATGTTGATGGTAAATTACAGCCACTGCAACTTAAAGTCGGTGATAAGGTATTGTTCGGTAAATATGCTGGAACAAGCATCAAACTTGATGACAAAGAGTACCTTGTCATGCGCGAAGAAGATGTCCTGGGTGTCATCGAGTAAGTGGAATTCGTTTAATTTATTAAAGAGGAAATTATTATGGCTGCTAAAGAATTGCGTTTTAGTGAAAACGCTCGCCAACTTATGCTGGCAGGGGTAAAAGACCTTGCTGATGCTGTACAGATTACCATGGGGCCACGAGGCCGCAATGTGGTAATCGACAAATCATTTGGTGCTCCGCTCGTTACGAAAGACGGTGTGACAGTTGCCAAAGAAATTGAATTCAAAGACAAATTCAAAAACATGGGCGCTCAGATGCTTAAAGAAGTGGCTTCTCATACATCTGATGAAGCGGGTGACGGTACAACAACAGCAACCGTGCTTGGTCGACAAATCTTTTCTGAAGGATTGAAGCTTGTCGTCGCTGGTTACGATCCTATGGATTTGAAACGTGGTATTGATAAAGCAGTTATTCAAGCTGTTGAGCAACTCAAAAAGTTTTCCGTACCATGCAAAGACGATAAAGCAATCGCTCAAGTTGGCACCATTTCAGCTAACTCCGACGAAGCTATTGGTCGTATTATTGCTGATGCGATGGCAAAAGTAGGTAAAGAAGGTGTAATCACAGTTGAAGAAGGCTCTGGTTTAGAGAATGAACTCGACGTGGTAGAAGGTATGCAATTTGATCGTGGTTATCTCTCACCTTACTTCATTACCAATCAACAAAACATGTCTGTTGAATTAGATAATCCTTATCTTCTAATCACTGACAAGAAAATCTCATCTATTCGCGATTTATTACCTGTGTTAGAAGCCGTTGCAAAATCTGGCCGTCCATTGGTGATTATTGCTGAAGATGTTGAAGGTGAAGCATTAGCTACCCTCGTTGTGAACCACATGCGCGGTATCGTCAAAGTGTGCGCGGTGAAAGCTCCTGGTTTTGGTGATCGTCGCAAAGAGATGTTGCAAGATGTTGCTATCTTAACTAAAGCACAAGTGATTGCTGAAGAAGTAGGTCGCACACTCGAATCAACTGTTCTGAAAGATTTGGGATCAGCTAAGCGCATCCTCATCACCAAAGATAATACCACTATTATTGATGGCGCTGGCGACAAACGCGACATTCAAGATCGTATTCAACAATTACGTTCTCGTGTTGCCGATACATCTTCAGACTACGATCGTGAAAAACTGCAAGAACGTGTGGCTAAATTGGCTGGTGGTGTAGCCGTTATTAAAGTAGGCGCTGCTTCTGAAATTGAAATGAAAGAAAAGAAAGCTCGCGTTGAAGATGCCTTACACGCAACACGCGCAGCCGTTGAAGAAGGTGTCGTACCTGGTGGCGGTGTAGCTTTGATCCGTGTCATGCAAATTCTCAAAGCTGCTAAAGGTGATAATGAAGCGCAAACAGTTGGTATTCAACTCGTTAGTCGTGCATTAGAAGCCCCATTACGTCAAATTGTTGCCAATGCTGGTTATGAAGCATCCGTTATCTTGAACAAAGTACTTGAAGGCAAAGGTAACTATGGCTTTAATGCTGCAACTGGCCAATATGGCGATATGTTGGATATGGGTATTTTAGATCCAACTAAAGTAACACGTACCGCATTACAGCAAGCAGCTTCCGTTGCAGGTTTAATGATTACCACTGAATGTATGGTAACCGAACTACCTAAGGAAGAAGCCCCAATGGGTGCAGGTGGTCATGGTGGTGGTATGGGCGGTATGGGTGGTATGGATGGCATGATGTAATTGATTACAATCTTCACAAAAAACCCTCGCGATTGCGGGGGTTTTTGTTGTATAGCACTCGTGTTAGTGATAGTAAACTTAAATCCAATTTCGCCAACCATATGAAGTTAACAGCTCGTTATTGCATAAGGTGAGTAACTAAGTATTTATATTGAATTAAACTATTTCGATTAATTCTGAATAAGGTTTTAATTGCATGTCAGCAGTTAATAGTCGTAAAGGTTCACAAATACACTGCGCGACCAGGACTCTATCGAATGGATCACGATGATAAGGGGGGAGTTCTGTGACAAATCCAGCATGTTTAGCTGTTAATGGGAGTTCAATAAATCCCTCTTTTTCAATGGAGTTGATTAGATCAGCTATTTTAGCATCCAGCTTGCCGACTCGAATTTTTATTGCAGCCTCCCAGATTGATACACTACTAATATAAACTTCGTGTGCATTAAGGATAATGGAACATGCTTTTTTAGATAAATGGCGATCATTTTTAAGCCACCAAATAAACAGGTGTGTATCCAATAATATATGCATTATTTGCCTTCAAATGAATCAAGTATGTCATCAGGTAAGGGTGCATCGAAATCAGCAGAGATACGGATTTTGCCTTTGAGTGTACCAGGTTTACGTTTAGGCTTTGTTNCAATAATAGGAATTAGTTTTGCAGCGGGTTTCCCAGCTTTTGCGATNATGATTTCTTCTCCATGCATCACAGCATCGATCAGTTTTGAAAAATTGGTTTTCGCTTGATGAATATTGACTGTNGTCATCACCNTTCTCCTAGGACTAAACTAAGTCTAGTCTATTTTTAATCTAAGATCAATCACTATTTGTGATTATTCAGCATTTTCATTGATAGGGAAAAAGACGCACGCGGGCACGCACACGGGACAGCAAGCAGCTTCCGTTGCAGGCTTAATGATGACTACTGAATGTATGGTAATCGAACTACCTAAGGAAGAAGCCCCAATGGGCGCGGGTGGTCATGGTGCTGGTAGTGAACTTATTAAATCCAATTTCGCCAACCATGCAATTAATGAGCGAACTTCTAAGCCATTCGGATACGTTTTTTCGCGATGTAATTCTTTTACTAATTGGATTTTTTTAGTTTTTGGTAAAAACTGATTGAAATAATTGAAACTGCTAGCTGGATTGGCATCAGACCATTTGATTTCAAGTAATAATGTTGGCTGATGTTCAATGCTGATTAAAAAATCAATTTCTCTACCATCTTTATTACGCAAATAATGCAAGGTTGCGCTCACCCCTTGTATATCTTCCAAAAACTGCAATTCTTTTAATAATGCGCATGCAACTAAATTTTCTAATCGCGCACCATCGCTATTTTCGACATGCGCATGATCATAAAAATAATATTTAGGTTCTTTTAATAATGAGCGTGCAATATTTTGATGATAAGGTGTAACGCGAAAAATAACATACAAATTTTCAAGCAACTGTAACCAACGCTTAATTGTATTAGGATCACGTTCTAAATCGCGTGCTAAATTTGCGTATGAAACTGTGGCACCCACACGATTTTTCAATAGTAATACTAACGATTCAATTACTTGAATATCTCTGCCCGTGTAAAGATCAATTAAATCTTGGCGCAAAATAATATCTAAATGACTGCGGCGCCATCGTTTGTAATAAGTAATATTATTTTTTAAAAAAGGTTCAGGAAAACCACCACATTGCCAAAGCTGCTCAAATAATTTCTCTGTATCGTGTGCATAAAATTGCATAGCTTCTTTTAAATCTAAAGGATGTAAACGAAATTGAAAATAACGCCCTGCCAAAGAATCTCCCAATTTTTTACGTAAATCAAGCCGAGCACTACCTGTTACCACTATTTCGGGAGGAAGACCTTCGACATCATAAATTCCCTTCAACCAACGCTTCCAGCCATTCATTTTGTGAAGTTCATCAAAAATGATTAATTGCTTTTGTCTATCCCAGTTTTTTTCTTTTAAAGCAAATCGACTTTCTACCGAATCATAATTGAAATAATCAAATGAATCGCGAAGTTGTTTCGCTAAAGTCGTTTTTCCGCACTGACGTGGCCCTGTCAATAATATGATTTTATTGGAAAGGTCTTGCTGAATATAAGATTGAATATAGCGTTTCATCCGACTATTATGACATCAATTCCGAAATAGTCAAGACTAAAACGGAATTGATGTCATAATAGTCGTGTTTAAGAAAATCTTATTATCAATTAATTTAATCCAAAAACGTTACCAATCATATTAATTATCAAAAAAACGAATGGTTCAATAACGCGAGAAAGCATCCCTGAAAAGAGTAATAAAACGAGAATTAAAAACCCATAAGGTTCAAGAAACCCCACATGATAAGCCAAACGTGGGGGTAAAATGCTCATCAAAACCTTGCCTCCATCTAATGGTGGAATAGGTATTAAATTAAGCACTCCTAACACCACATTAATCATAATACCAGCCGTTCCCATATAAACTAATGGAATGCCTAACCAACCGTTGCCACCTCCTTCAAGCATCATGCCCGTTTTGGCAATCAACCCCCAACAAAAAGCCATCACGATGTTAGAAAGCGGACCAGCTAAAGCAACAAAAGCCATATCACGTCTAGGATGATGCAAATTACGTGGATCAACAGGAACTGGCTTTGCCCAACCGAAAATAAAATTGCTTACCATCAACATCACNAAAGGAAGCAAAACTGTGCCAATAGGGTCAATATGTTTTAAGGGGTTTAAGCTGAGCCGACCAGAAAGCTTGGCTGTTTGGTCACCAAACCAAGACGCTAGTAAACCATGCGCTACTTCGTGCAAGCTGATGGCAAATAGTATGGGGATAGCCCAGATAGCAATTTTTTGAGGTATGGTAAGATCCATAGAATGGAAAGTATCTATGATCTAAATAAGATGTACAAGGGAAAAATAGGGCTTTTTCGGTCGTCTATACACCCTCGTAGACGACCGAAATTTGACTTAAACAACCGCAAAATTAATACCAATAGACCACAAGTCAGTACTTCCTGTAGCATGACTACCAGCAGCCTGAGCAAATTGAGCTACAACATCAGCTTTTGTAGTGACACTATAAATAAAGCCCAACCCCCAGTAAAAGCCAATAACATTGCTGCTTTTCGCAACGCCTGATAGAATAGCCATTTTCTGGGCATAATTATATTCAACCCCTGCTTTACCTAATGCACTTAACGGGCCTATTAATGGATATCGACCAGTTAATGCAAGCGGAATCGCGTAATGTTCCGTCTTTGCAATAATTGTGCCGTTATTTGTTTCTTTTGAGTTGTAATATTGAGTAAAACCTAATTCTGCTCCCCACATACTATTGATTTGATACCCAGCCACAACACTGCCTCCAGGACCATTTTCTTTCACAGTATTTGCTGATCCAGAATTTGGTTGATCGCGTAAATGTGACAAGCCGATATTTGCACCCACATATAAATGTGGTGTATCAAGCGTATATGTCCCCATTTTTTGACGAGCATTGCTCATTTGATCAGTTACACTATTCGCATAACAAATAGAAGATAAGCTGAATAACGACAAGATAACGAGCGTTACAAATTGAAAATAGGATTGAATAAAAGATATTAATTTCATAATTATCTTCCCTGTAATTAGACGGACATGAAACCGTTCCAACATCCTGACACCATGATACACACTATGACTAATAAAAAAATTCGACCCATAGTTAGCTGCATAGCTATTATCCTTTTGAAGAGTACTCCTAAACTTTAAATGGTACTGTTTTATCAAAAAAGTGCAAATCTTTTTTTCAATTAGAGTATATTTAATATACAATATATGGTATATTTATAATAATTTTATACAAATCAGGTGCTTATATGTTAGGAGTGGAAGCGAAAAATTTAAAATCCGATAAAAGAAAAATTTTATTCTTTTCTAATCTAGTCATCGGGCGGCAACCAACACGAGATCATATAAATTTTTTTAAAAGCTCCTCGGAAGAGATTATAAAATGCACAGAAGCACATATCTACATTCGCGGGGTCATACCACCTAAGATTCTTCCATCTGAACTCACTATTTCTCAAAATCTTTCATTTTCCATCTCCAAAAAAAGAGTAGCGGACATATTTAATCAGATATTAACCATTACTTGTAGTCCGCATAACTTTGCAACATATCTGCAGCCATTAAACGATGAGTTATCTAGTTTAATGAAATCTAGAAATTTAATTATTGACGAGAGAATAATACCTGATGAATTGTTTGCGGGCCCGGGATTTTATATTCCAGGAAGCCCAACACTGAAAGGCTGTACCAAAAAAAATAGGTTGCTTGATACTTTACTTCTGATGAAAGAACAAGCAGAAGGTGTAAATATGAAAGGTGCTCCAAAATTGGCAGGTATTCTCACTAATGAAGCAGCCAATCAAATTATTATCGATGGCGAAATTTTCTCTGAAGAGGAACAATTTATAGGTGCTTTTTTCCATAGTTCTTACATCCACAGACTCCTGTTGCAAGCATTATGGGAAGCAGTAAAACAAGGCGCGATTGATCTCACTCTAGATAAGAAAACAAAACAAAAACTGAGTTTTCGCCAATTCCTTGAAATGCTAGTTTCAGTCCAATATTTTGGAGACACATTATGGACACATGGTTTTGATTCAACTCAAGATAGCAAATACGTATATGAATATCGTTTGCCAAGAACTTATGCTGATATACCACACGATCCATCATTTCATGTATTACATAAATTTGATCCATCATTATATACATTTAGCCCGCGATCACCATATGTTGCTTATACGCAAATCCTTTGTTTTGGAAAAGAATTAAAATTACCTGCTTTACAACTTTATCTTCTAGATAGTTACTATAAAGAAGCTGACAAAGCAGTGCGGCATGCAGAAGATCATTTGAAAACCCCTCATACAAAATTTGGTACGCNAGAATATAAAACATACTATATACGGTGTATGAATATGCTCGCTTCAATGTATGATAGCAACTTTAGCTCTGTAGATGATTATATTTTCTTCGCCGCAAACCCCGAGATAAATTGGGAAATACCTGAAAAATATTTTGTTACTAAAAATCAACCTAACGTGATGAGACGAAGAACTAATTTTTTAAAACCCTAAATCATCTCTATCCGTTGCACTCACGAATATTTTTTTATAATGCTTAGCGTTCCCTCTTCATAAGCAGTTGCTTTAGGTTGCAATGCCGCCTTGTATAAAGGTGGTATAGCCATTAGGTTTGTCTCTATTTGATCACCAAATAGAACATCTTTCTTTAATTCTTGACAGATGCCATAAGCAACCATTCCACAACATAATGTTATTCCAATAAAAAGAAAAAAAGAACTGCCAGACAAATAACCGAGAAATGCAGGCAACATGGCTAATGAAAACAGCTTCGTTAACCTTCCACAAGATGCATGGCGAAGTTGGCTGGATTGCTGCACGGCTAATTCACCTCGCGTAACTAACCGATTCCTTTCACGAAAGAAACTATTTATTTTAAGCGGGCTATGTTGCTTATCTTTAAGTAGTTTTGGTAAATCAGGAGCATCAAGAGCCGATTCATTTGTTGACCAATAGGTTAAAGATTCTATTAACAATTGTTTGGACATGGGTAATCCTCTGCATTCTTTGCTTAAACGCTCGTAAAGAATTAAATCTGCATGGTTGATGATGGTAAAAAAAAAGGACTTACATACTTGACTCACTTGCGCAAGTGCTTCTTCATCTAAGTAAGAAAATAGTTGAACGATTAATTCAATAGGTAAAATACTAAAATAATTTGACTCATCTTCCACTTGAATAATAATATCACCGTTGTTCTTGACTTCCATATCAAGCTCTCCAAGAGTTCCTTTTTTTTGCCAAAAATGCTATTGTTGAAAACAACGTTGAAGGTGTCTTCGTGTGATATTTATTGGCTATAAAACGATTGCAGCGTTACTCATTTTCCTCATCAGCATTGCAACTGCAATTTATCCACTCAATAAACTAAGAACCAATCATGAGATTGATCATAATGAATCTTTCGAATTAGGGGAAGCATTGGCAAGCGGAATATTTTTAGGTATCGCTTTTTTTCACATGTTACCGAGCGCCATTAGCATATTCCACCAACTTTTTAATCATATGAACTACCCTATCGCAGAAATAATTTCCATGTTTGGATTTTCTTTATTGCTATTTTTAGANAGATTATCACTNGATCGTTCACTCTCCCGTTCTCAAAGCATCATTCCTTACACACTTGCTCTTATTCTTATTATTCACTCCTTAACAGAAGGTGCCGCACTTGGAATAAGTGGTACGGGAACAGAAGCTTTAATTATTTTTATTGCCATCATTGCTCATAAAAGTTCAGATAGTTTTGTGCTCTGCATGATATTGATGCGTTATCATTTTCCTCTGTTACGCATCATCACCATTGTTACCATTTTCTCTTTGATGACACCAATTGGTATTGGTCTTGGCACAGGTTTGAGCTTGTTTACCCAATCCTTTAGCGGACAACTCGCAGAAGCCACATTTGATGCATTCGCTGCNGGCACTTTTTTATATATTGCCACTTTACATCATTTGCGCTTTCATCAACGCTTGGAAGAAGCACAAAGTTTGCTTGAATTTTCGTGCATGATGATTGGATTAATCGCCATGGGGGCAATTGCCTTACTGGTTTAGAT
>C687J35021_10000305_pt1 | contig 38684 bp, 34 predicted proteins | sample RifCSPhighO2_12_FD_35021 | JGI IMG/M metagenome (IMG submission 35021) | reverse complement strand
CTACCCGAGGCGGGTTAGCTGCACCTCATATAAAAACCAGAGGGCCTCACCATGTTTAGCAAGCACGACCAACTGCAAGGCTACGATGACGCCCTGCTCGCTGCGATCAACGCCGAAGAACAGCGCCAGGAAGACCATATCGAGCTGATTGCCTCGGAGAATTATTGCAGCCAACGGGTGATGCAGGCTCAGGGCAGTGGCCTGACCAACAAGTACGCCGAAGGCTATCCGGGCAAGCGTTATTACGGCGGTTGTGAGCACGTGGATGTGGTCGAGGCGCTGGCCATCGAACGGGCCAAGCAGCTGTTCAGCGCGGACTATGCCAATGTGCAGCCGCACTCCGGTTCTTCCGCCAACAGCGCGGTGTACCTGGCGTTGATCAATGCCGGCGACACCATCCTCGGCATGAGCCTGGCCCATGGCGGCCACCTGACCCACGGTGCCAAGGTGTCGTCCTCAGGCAAGCTCTACAACGCGGTGCAGTACGGCATCGACGAACAGGGTCTGATCGATTACGCCGAAGTCGAGCGCCTGGCGCTTGAGCACAAGCCAAAGATGATCGTCGCCGGTTTCTCCGCCTATTCGCGCACCCTGGATTTTGCCCGCTTCCGCGAAATCGCCGACAAGGTCGGCGCGCTGCTGTTCGTCGACATGGCCCATGTCGCTGGCCTGGTTGCGGCCGGTCTGTACCCCAACCCGCTGCCGTTTGCCGATGTGGTCACCACCACCACCCACAAGACCCTGCGCGGCCCGCGCGGCGGCCTGATTCTGGCCAAGGCCAATCCCGACATCGAGAAAAAGCTCAACTCGGCCGTCTTCCCCGGCAGCCAGGGCGGCCCATTGATGCATGTGATCGCAGCCAAGGCGGTGTGCTTCAAGGAGGCCCTGGAGCCTGGTTTCAANGTCTATCAGCAACAGGTGATCGACAACGCCCAGGCCATGGCCGATGTGTTCGTTGCACGCGGCTATGACGTGGTCTCCGGCGGCACCGACAACCACCTGATGCTGGTCAGCCTGATCAAGCAGGGCCTCACCGGCAAGGCTGCCGACGCNGCCCTGGGCGCGGCGCATATCACGGTGAACAAGAACGCCGTGCCGAACGATCCGCAGTCGCCGTTTGTCACCTCCGGCATCCGCATCGGCACCCCGGCAGTCACAACCCGCGGCTTCAAGCAGGGCGAGTGCCGCACCCTGGCCGGCTGGATCTGCGACATCCTCGACGACTTGGAAAACCCGGCGGTAATTGAGCGCGTTCGTGGTCAGGTTGCGGACCTATGCGCCAGCTTCCCGGTCTACGCTGACTAGGACGGCACGCAGTTTTTGCCACTATCGGCGCGATTATCCCGCGCGCCGCATCATCGCCGCCCCACAAGGGCGGCAGCAAAACACGCAGTCGGAGCAAGCATGTCACTAAGCGTTTTTGACCTTTTCAAGATCGGCATCGGCCCGTCCAGCTCGCACACGGTAGGGCCGATGCTGGCCGCCCTGCGCTTTGCCGAAGGCCTGCGCCGCGATGACTTACTGGCCACCACCGACGCAGTGAAGGTGGAGNTGTACGGCTCTCTCGGTGCCACCGGCAAGGGCCATGGCAGCGACAAAGCCGTGCTGCTGGGCCTCGAAGGTGAACANCCGGACAGCGTCGACACCAGCAGCGTCGACGCCCGCCTGGCGGCGATTCGCGCCAGCGGCGAACTCAATCTGCTCGGCGAAAAGCCCATTCGCTTCGTCGAGAAGCAGCACCTGGCGATGATCCGCAAACCCCTGACCTTTCACCCCAACGGCATGATCTTTCGCGCCTTCGACGCCGCCGGTTTGCAGATCCGCTCCCGCGAGTACTACTCGGTGGGAGGCGGTTTCGTGGTCGATGAACAGGCCGCTGGGGCCGACCGCATCGTCGAAGACAGCACCGTCCTGCAATACCCCTTTACCACCGGCAAGCAGCTGCTGGCGCACTGCGCCGAACACAAGCTGTCGATCAGCCAGGTGATGCTGGCCAACGAAGCCGCCTGGCGGCCGGAGGCCGAGACCCGCGCACGCCTGCTGCACATCTGGCAGGTGATGCAGGATTGCGTCGAAGCCGGTTGCCGCAACGAGGGCATCATGCCCGGCGGGCTCAAGGTCAAGCGCCGCGCCGCCGATCTACACCGCCAGCTGTGCAAGCANCCGGAAGCCAGCCTGCGCGATGCCTTGAGCGTACTCGACTGGGTCAACCTCTACGCCCTGGCGGTGAACGAGGANAATGCCAGCGGCGGCCGCGTGGTCACCGCCCCGACCAATGGCGCGGCCGGTATCGTGCCGGCGGTGCTGCATTACTACAGCCGCTTTATCCCCAGCTCCAACGACGACGGCGTGGTGCGCTTTCTGCTCACCGCCGCCGCCATCGGCATCCTCTACAAAGAAAACGCCTCGATCTCCGGTGCCGAAGTCGGCTGCCAGGGCGAGGTCGGCGTGGCCTGCTCGATGGCCGCCGGGGCCCTGTGTGAAGTGCTCGGCGGCAGCGTCAACCAGGTGGAGAACGCCGCCGAAATCGGCATGGAACACAACCTTGGCCTGACCTGCGACCCCATTGGCGGCCTGGTGCAAGTACCCTGCATCGAACGCAACGCCATGGGTTCGGTCAAGGCGATCAACGCCGCGCGCATGGCCCTGCGCGGCGACGGCCAGCATTTCGTCTCGCTGGATAAAGTGATCCGTACCATGCGCCAGACCGGTGCCGATATGAACAACAAGTACAAGGAAACCGCGCGCGGAGGCCTGGCCGTCAATATCATCGAGTGCTAAAGCCAACAACCATACAACCCTGTAGGCGCGAGCTTGTGACCTCCATGGATGGAGGAAATGCCGTAAGCCGCCGGGAGCAGCTTCGGCCTCGCGATGCTTTTAGCTCGCGCCTATATAAACAACCTTTACCGACATGGAGAACCGCATGACCACTGAAACCCTGGCGAAAACCCCGCTACATGCCCTGCATCTCGAACTGGGCGCGCGCATGGTGCCGTTCGCCGGCTANGACATGCCGGTGCAGTACCCGCTCGGGGTNATGAAGGAACACCTGCACACTCGCGAAGCCGCCGGCCTGTTCGACGTCTCGCACATGGGTCAGATCATTCTGCGCGGCCCGCAGGCGGCACAGGCCCTGGAGCGCCTAGTGCCAGTGGACATCATCGACCTGCCCGTAGGCATGCAGCGCTACGCCATGTTCACCGATGACCAGGGCGGCATCCTCGACGACCTGATGGTCGCCAATCTGGGCAACGACACCCTATTCCTGGTGGTCAACGCCGCCTGCAAGCACCAGGACCTGATGCACCTGCAACTGCAGATCGCCAGCCAGTGCCAGATCGAAGCCTGTTTCGACCGAGCCCTGCTCGCCCTGCAAGGCCCGAAAGCCGTCGACGTACTGGCGCGCCTGGCACCAGAAGTGGCCAAGATGACCTTCATGCAGTTCGCCCCGGTGCGCCTGCTGGGTGTCGACTGCTACGTCAGCCGCTCTGGCTACACCGGCGAAGACGGCTTCGAAATCTCGGTGCCGGCCGCCCATGCCGAAACCCTGGCNCGCAGCCTGCTGGCCGAACCGGAAGTGGCCGCCATTGGCCTCGGNGCGCGCGACTCGCTGCGCCTGGAAGCCGGTCTGTGCCTGTATGGCCACGATATGAGCACCAGCACCACGCCGATCGAGGCGAGCCTGCTGTGGGCCATCTCCAAGACCCGCCGCGCCGATGGCGCACGGGCCGGGGGCTTCCCCGGTGCCGAACGAATCTTCGCCCAGCAACAGCAAGGCGTTGCCAGCAAGCGCGTCGGCCTGCTGCCGCAGGAGCGAGTACCGGTACGTGAAGGCGCGGAAATCGTCGATGCCGATGGCAATGTGATCGGCAGCGTATGCAGCGGCGGCTTCGGCCCGACCCTGGCAGCCCCGGTGGCCATGGGTTATCTGCAAAGCAGCCATATCGCCCTGGATACCGAGGTATGGGCTATGGTGCGCGGCAAGCGCGTGGCCATGAAAGTGGCCAAGACCCCGTTTGTACCGCAGCGCTACTACCGCGGTTGAAGTAGCCAGTGCAGCGCCAACCAGCCGGCTGGCGCTGCCTGACTTGCGCGGTTAAGCCGCGCGAATATCGGTAAAGATCAGGCGATTGCCAAACGGATCGGTCACCGCCATATCACGCCCCCAGGGCTGACTGGTGATGCCCGGCCGCGCATTGCCATAGCCCCGCGCCGTCAGCTCGGCATGCAAGGCATCCAGATCCTCGACACCGATACGCAGCGCCGCACCGGGGCAGCAGGCGCTTCTGCTGATCCGTACGCCCGGCCAGGATGTAGAAGATCAGGTGAACGAAGTCCTCCTGGCTGCCGCCCACACTGAAATGCTCGTACAGACTCAGGCGCAGCTTGACCTCCNCNGGCNGGAACAACCCGGTGGCGGCCGCCGCGTCCTCGACAACGCCGAGCAACTCGGCCGGCGCAATCAGTTGCGTCAGGCTTTGCGAGCCCTCGACAAGGCAATGCGGCATAGGTGCCTCCACATCATGCAGTGGACATAAAGCGTCCAATTTTGTCGTACGTTATCGCACAACAAATTAGGCAACAACAGCCCTGTATACACGGCAGGGCGTCTGTATCCGGCAGACCGGGGTGGCCTTGGGCAGCGCCTGAGATAATCGAAAGCCCCCATCAAAGCCCTTAAATACCTGGACTCAGTGATGACTGCAGACCGTCGCCAGCAGTTTTTCTTATTGGACTTTCGTCTAGGGACGCGTTGACAAAGCTCGGCAAGGCTGTCGATAATCCAGCCATAGTTGTATGACAACATATGACCAACCATAAAAACAAAAACAAGGCCCAACCATGACGACTGTTGCCCTCGCCGCATCGGCTCGCTTCTCGCCCCTCCCGGCCGGCTCCGCTTCGCGGCGAGCCAGCAGAACGCCTCAGCGACACACGCACACACACCCCGCATTCGCCGACGGCTAAGCCCGAAGCAGAGGCGCGTTCCGACCTCGGACACGCCTGTCGCCCTGGCATGGGGCAACTCACCCGTTCCTTTCGCTCGCCGCTGGCTACCCGAGGCAGGCAGGGAACGGCTTGTTCAAAAATGGGAGCACAACAACAATGACTGCACGCAATGCCCTCTCGCTCGCCCTGCTCACCGCAGGCAGCATGGCCCTCGCCTTGCCACTCAGCAGCCAGGCCGCCGGCTTCACCGACGACGCCAAGGTCACCCTCGGCCTGCGCAACTTCTATATCAACCGCAACTTCGTCGACCCGGCTAACAGCCAGAGCAAGGCCGAAGAGTGGACCCAGAGCATGATCCTCGACGCGCGCTCGGGCTTTACCCAGGGCACCGTCGGTTTCGGTCTGGATGCACTGGCCATGGGCGCAATCAAACTCGACGGTGGCCGCGGCACGCGCAACACCAGCCTGCTGCCGGTGCATGACGACGGCCGCCCGGCCGACAACTACGGTCGCCTGGCCGTGGCCGCCAAGGCCAAGCTGTCGAAGACCGAGCTGAAGGTCGGCGAATGGATGGCGGTGCTGCCGATCCTGCGCTCCGACGACGGCCGTTCGCTGCCGCAGACCTTCCAGGGGGCCCAACTGACCTCCAACGAAATCGACGGCCTGACCCTCTACGGCGGCCAGTTCCGCCAGAACAGCCCGCGCAACGACGCCAGCATGGAAGACATGAGCTTCGCCGGTGCCAGCTCCGACCGTTTCAACTTCGCCGGCGGCGAATACCGCTTCAACGACAACCGCACCCTGGTTGGCCTGTGGCACGCCGAACTGCAGGACATCTACAACCAGCAGTACCTGCAGCTGCAGCACAGCCAGCCGGTCGGCGACTGGACCCTGGGAGCCAACCTTGGCTACTTTCAGGGCGAAGATGACGGCAGCGCCCTGGCCGGCGAGCTGGACAACAGGACCTACTCGGGGCTGTTCTCGGCCAAGATCGGCGGCAACACCTTCTACGTCGGCCTGCAGAAAGTCAGCGGCGACACCGGCTGGATGCGGGTCAACGGTACCAGCGGCGGCAGCCTGGCCAACGACAGCTACAACGCCAGCTACGACAACGCCCAGGAACGCTCCTGGCAGGTGCGCCACGACTACAACTTCGCCGCCCTCGGCATCCCCGGCCTGACCCTGATGAACCGCTATATCAGCGGCGACAACGTGCACACCGCAAGCACCAACGACGGCAAGGAGTGGGGCCGCGAAACCGAACTGGCCTACGTCATCCAGAGCGGCAGCTTGAAAAACCTGTCGATGAAATGGCGCAACAACACCATCCGTCGCGACTTCAGCAGCAACGAGTTCGACGAGAACCGCCTGATCTTCAACTACCCGCTGTCGATCCTCTGATTCACCGCTGTACCCGCGTCTGTTTACTCCTTGTGTGTGTAACCTTCAGCCCGTCCTTGCGACGGGCTTTTTTATACGCGTCACATGGAACGCCAGGGGAAGAGTGAAACTGCTGGAGAGCGCGCATAAGTAGGGTGCGCTGTGCGCACCAGGAATCTGTAGCCAGCCTCGGTGCGCACAGCACACCCTACGACGTGAGGGNCCTGAACGCCGCACAGTCCGGGGCATAGCGTTTTGTCTGNTACCTCAGCGCAACCCGCCCACCATCGCCGCCNCCACGCTCAGCACGTCCTGGCCCAAACGCATGGAGCGCGCGCCGTTCCAGCCGGTCTGCGGGNTGGGATTGTCGTCGTGGTCCTTGAACGGCATTTCGATGGTGAAGGCCAGGCAATCGAACTCCAGNCCGACGGCGTTGCAGGCCAGGCTGGTATTGGCCTCNCCGAACTGGTCGGGGGTGTAGCCGAAGGTGGTCTGGAATTCGGCACCGCTGTCGATCAGCAACTGCTTGAACTGGTTTTCCAGGCGTTGCAGGCGCGAGCTATAGCCGGGGTTGCCTTCGCAGCCGGCGACAAACACATGGGGGATTTCCTCGTCACCGTGGATATCCAGAAACAGGTCGACGCCGACCTGGCGCATNAGCTGCTGAACGAAGAACACCTCGGGGCTTTGCGCCGTGCAGGCCGACTGCCAGGCACGATTGAGGTCGCAACCGGCGNCATTGGTGCGCAGATGGCCNCGAAAGGCACCGTCGGGATTCATATTCGGCACCAGATACAGATCGGCCTGCGCCAGCAAGCTATTCAGCTCGGCATCGTCGNGCCGCTGCAGGCGCTCGATCAGCCCCTGGATAAACCACTCGGCCATATGCTCGCCGGGATGCTGCTGNGCGATGATCCAGATCCGCCGCTGGGCCGCGGGGTTGCGGCTGACGCGCAGCACCTGGATATCGCGCCCCTCGATGCTTTTGCCGGTGGCGAACAGTTCGGCACCGGCCTGGCTCAACGCCTGCTCGATCAGCCGGCCGTGGCGCTCACGGCTGTAGGGCTCGAAATAGGCGAACCAGATCTGCCCGTGCTGCGGCTCGATGTCGAAATTCAGCGCGCCATCTTCAAAACGGCTGGGCACGCGAAACCAGTTGAGCTGGTCGTAGGAAGCCACGGCGTGATAACCGTCCCAGGCGCGGGGATAGGACGACTGCCCGGCATTGCCCAGGCTGAAGCCGTAGCGCTGGCCAGGCTGCAGGCCCTCGACCTTGAAGTGGAACCACTGGAAGTGCCCGCTGTTGAGATCGGGACGAATGGCCAGCCGCACCCGCTGCGGGTTGCTGGCGTCGATAACCTCGATATTGCCGCTGTCGAAGTCGGAACTGATCTGCATACATACCTCGGAAAGCTGTCGGCGCATCGCACCTGTCCGCCAAGAATCGCAGCTCCGCGCCGCCAGGGAAACGCCCGAGGCGACAAACTGCGATGAATTCTGGTCGCCCNCGCCGCACACACCAGCGGCCNGCGACGCAACTTGCGCCCGCAGCCGAGGTATTTTGCCCGATACTGCCTGCAGCGCCGCCAGACGGCAGCCGCACGGACCTACGCCCGCCAACCCGCACAAGGAATGCCCATGACACCTGCCCTCAGGCCCATCGCCCTGTTCTGCGCCGTCCTGCTGATGGCCGGTTGCGCCAGCCAGACTACCGCTCCGCAAGCCCCCGAGATGGGAAAGGCGCAACCACCCACCACTGTCGATGCCAGCGACCAGGCGCGGCTGCAGGCTCAGGCCAATCGCGGCGATCTCGACAGCCAGTTCCAGCTCGGCAGCCTGTACTTTGTCGGCAAACCGCAGAAGGACCTCAAGCAGGCCGAGTACTGGTGGAAGCTGGCCGCCGATAAGGGCCACGCCATGGCGGCGGTCAGCCTGGCCTATCTCTATACCGGCCGCGACAATCCCGACTTCGCCAACCCGGCGCAGATGCTCAAGTACCTCAACCAGTCCGCCGCCGGTGGCAACCCGATGGCCCAGCATATCCTCGGCAACCTCTACCTGCGTGGCGAACAGGGCGTTGCACACGACCCCGCTCAGGCCCGCCGGCTGTTCCAGAGCGCCTGCCAGCAGAACTACCCGGCCAGTTGCGCGGCCCTGGAGAAGCTGCCCTGAGCAACCCGCAGAAGCGGCGAGGAGGCCTCGTTATTGGCCGCGATGTTTCTCTATTCACTTCGGTTCGCGGGCAAGCTCCTGCATGAGCGGAGCATGTCGACAGCAACCTGCTCAGGCATAGCCCAAAAAACGGCGCGCTTGTGGCGCGCCGTTACCGGGATGTCGAGAACGACTTTAGAGGGACCCGGCGCAGGCTTGTGGCCCAACCGGGTTATAGGCGAGGCGGCGACAGCCGAAACGCATATGGGTTACAGCAGCTGCTCACAGGGGCGTGAGCAGCTCGCCGTGTTCGAGAAAGGCCTGCAGATTGGCCAGCACCAGCTCTTCCATCTGCAAGCGGGTTTCTTCACTGCCGCTGCCGATATGCGGCAGCAGCACCAGGTTATCCAGCTCGCGCAGCGCCAGCGGCACCTGCGGTTCGGCCGCGTAAACATCCAGCCCGGCAGCGCCGAGGGCACCACTGCGCAGGGCGGCGATCAGCGCCGGCTCATCGACCACCGAACCGCGCGCGACATTGATCAGAATGCCGTCCGGCCCCAGAGCCTCGAGCACCTCGCGGCCGATCAGCTGCTGGGTAGACGCACCGCCGGGGCATGTCAGCACAAGAAAATCCGCCCAGCGCGCCAATTCGATCAGATTGGCCTCATAAGCATGGGGGCAATCGGCCAGCGGCTTGCGGTTGTGGTAACGCACCGCCATGGCAAACCCGCTGGCGCGCTGCACCACTGCCTCGCCAATGCGGCCGAGACCGACGATCCCCAGGCGCTTGCCGCTGACCTTGCGCGCCAGTGGAAACGCACCATCGAGCCAGTTACCGGCACGGACGAAGCGGTCGCTTTCCGACATGCGCCGCGCCGTGTCGATGATCAGGCCCATGGCCAGGTCGGCCANGCAATCGTTGAGCACNTCCGGGGTGGTGCTGAGGGCGATGCCGCGCTCGCGCAACAGCTCCAGNGGATAGGGGTCGTAGCCCACGCCAAAGCTGCAGATGGCGCGCAGGTTCGNCAGACACGCCAGCTGCTCGGCGCTGCAACCAAAGCGCGCCGAAGACACCAGCAACTCGAACTGCTCGCCCTGCTCTTGCAGGAAACGCAGCGGATCNGCCTGCTGCCATAGCGCAGTCACCTGATAGTGATCAGCCAGCGTGCGGTTGAAGCGTTCNCTTAGCGGGCCGATCTGCAGTANCTGGGGTTTGTTCATGTCGGCTCCTGGGATGGCCTTTATCTCGGTGGAAGTTGGTGCGCACGGCGCACCCTAGAGTCCGTACGCGCCTGTTCCGTAGGGTGCGCCGCGCGCACCAGCATTCAGGTCACCGGTGCAGGGTTGAACAGCACCAGGTCGTTGTGCAGCCTGTGCTTCTCGGCCCAGGTCTGTTGCTTGCCGCTGGCGACATCCAGGTACAGCTGGAAGATGTGCCAGCCCATTTCGTCCAGGGTCATGCGCCCGCTGGTGATCTGCCCGGCGTCGACGTCCATGAGGTCGGGCCAGCGCTCGGCCAGCTGGGTGCGGGTGGCGACCTTGATCACCGGCACCATGGCCAGGCCGTAGGGCGTGCCGCGGCCGGTGGTGAAGATGTGCAGGTTCATCCCGGCGGCGATCTGCAGGGTGCCGCAGATAAAGTCGCTGGCCGGCGTGGCGCAGAACCACAGACCCTTGCCACGCACCCGCTCACCCGGTGACACCACCCCAGCGATGGGGCTGGAGCCGGACTTGGCGATCGAGCCCATGGCCTTCTCGACGATGTTGTTCAACCCGCCCTTCTTGTTGCCCGGGGTGGTGTTGGCGCTGCGGTCGGCCATGCCGCGCTGCAGGTAGCGGTCATACCAATCCATCTCGCGGATCAGCGCATCGGCCACCTCGACGCTAGCGGCACGGGGGGTGAGCAGGTGGATGCCGTCGCGCACCTCGGTGTTCTCGGAGAACATCACCGTGGCACCGGCGCGCACCAGCAGATCGGCGGCCACACCCAGCGCCGGGTTGGCGGTAATACCGGAGAAGGCGTCGCTGCCGCCACACTGCATGCCAACGGACAATTCAGACGCCGGCACCGTCTCGCGGCGACGCCGATCAAGCACCTGCAGGCGCGCCTCGATCATCGCCATGATCTGCTCGACCATGCCGGCGAAACCGTTGCTGGAGTCCTGCAGGCGGAACAGCCAGTCTTCCTCGTCCATGCCGTTGATGAGCTGATCGCCATCCATCAACTGGCTGGCCTGCAGCTTCTCGCAGCCGAGGCTGATCACCAGCGCCTGACCGCCGAGGTTGGGGTTACGGCTGATGTTATAGAGGGTGCGGATCGGCACCACCGCATCCGGTGCGTTGATCGCCACGCCGCAGCCATAGCTGTGCGACAGGGCCACCACGTCGTCGACGTTGGGATACTTGGGCAGCAGCTCCTTGCGCACCCGCTCCACGCAGTGGTCGAGCACGCCGACCACACACTGCACGGTGGTGGTCACGCCAAGGATATTGCGCGTACCGACGCTGCCGTCCGGGTTGCGAAAACCCTCGAAGGTATAACCCGTAAGCGGCTCGACCGGCGCGGCGGCCAGGGTCGCCTTGGGCAGGTTGTCCAGGGCCGGAGGCTCAGGCATGCGCAGCTGCGCCTCGGTGACCCAGCGCCCGGCGGCGATGGGCTCCAGGGCGTAACCGATGACCTCGCCGTAGCGCACCACTTCACCTGCGATGGCGATGTCCTGCAACGCCACCTTGTGGCTCTGTGGAATGCCTTCGACGGCCTCCAGGCCATCGGCAAAGCGGCCGCCCTTGGCCACGCCCTGCTCATTGACCACCACACCGACGTTATCGGCCGGGTGCAGGCGGATATAGCGCGGCGAATCCTGATGGGAAATCAACTGCATGGACATGCTCTCCTCTAGTTCGGATCAGGATTTCAAGTTGGACGCCGCCACGGCGCTTGCAGCCGCCAGGCTTGGCGGCTCGTCCAGCTCGATCCGGTGAATACGGCCGACGATAAACAGATAACTGATTACCGCCAGCACAGCGTTGGCACCCACATAGACAAGCGCCGCATCGAACGAGCCCGTGAGACCGACCAGGTAACCGACCACGATAGGTGTGGTGATCGCCGCCAGGTTGCCGAAGGTATTGAACAGCCCGCCGGAAAGGCCGACGATCTGCCGCGGCGAGGTGTCGGCCACCAGCGTCCAACCGAGGGAGCCGAAGCCCTTGCCGAAAAACGCCAGGGCCATCAGGCCGATCACCGCCGTATCACTCTCGGCATAGACACACAGCACGATGCTGCTCGCCAGCAGCATGCCGACGACGATGGGCAGCTTGCGCGCCAGGGTCAGGGAATAGCCGCTGCGCAGCAGGCCGTCCGACACTAGGCCGCCGAGCACGCCGCCGACGAAGCCGCTGATGGCCGGCAGCGCCGCCATAAAGCCGGCGGTAAGAATGCTCATGCCGCGCGCCTGCACCAGGTACACGGGAAACCAGGTGAGGAAGAAATAGGTGATGGCNTTGTTGCAGTACTGGCCCAGGTACAGGCCGATCAGCGTGCGTTGGGTCAGCAGCAGTTTGAGAGAGCGCCACTGCGAGCCGCCCGCACCGGCAGGCCGCGGGGCCATATCGATCAGCGCGCCGCCGTCTTCGATATGGGCGAACTCGGCCGCGCCCAGGCGTGGATGTTCACGCGGGCTGTGCATCAGCTTGAGCCACAGGCCACAGAGCAGCAGGCCCAGGCCGCCCAGTACGAAAAACACATACTGCCAGCCTAGGTCCTGCACCACCCAGCCCATCAGCGGGGCGAATACCGCGGTGGCGGCATACTGCGCCGACGTGGACATGGCGGTGGCGGTGGCCCGCTCGCGAGTCGGGAACCAGGCGGCGATGATCCGTGCATTGCCGGGAAAACACGGCGCACCGGCAAAGCCTACCGCCAGGCGCAGACCAAACAGGGTAACGATGGCCCAGGCCAGCGGCAGCATGTCGACCAGGCCCTGCAACAGGGTAAACAGCGACCAGCACAACAGCGTGATGAAATACACGCGCCNGGCACCAAAGCGATCGAACAGCCAGCCACCGGGAATCTGCCCGATCACATAGGCCCAGCCNAACGCGGAAAAGATATAGCCGAGCATCACCGCATCGATGCCCAGGTCCGCCTGCAGCGCNGCNCCGGCAATCGACAGGCTGGANCGGTCGGCAAAGGTGACCGTGGTGACGAGGAACAGCATCAGCAGGATGGAGTAACGCACCCGGCCTGGTTTGACTGCATGCATGGGGCGAGCTCGACAAGAATTCGAATAAGGCGGGGCTGCCGCGCGCTGGCAGCAGCCCCGCTGGACTAGCGAACGAGACAGGGGCGCTTGTTATCGAACTGCCAGCCGGAGATCAGGTACTGCATGGCCACGGCATCGTTGCGCGCGCCCAGGCCCATGCCCTGGTACAGCTCGTGAGCCTTGGCCAGAGCATCCCAGTCCAGCTCCACGCCCAGGCCGGGGGTCTTGGGCACCTGCACCAGGCCGCCTTCGATCTGCAGCGGATTGCGGGTCAGGTGCTGGCCGTCCTGCCAGATCCAGTGAGTGTCGATGGCGGTGACCTTGCCCGGCGCGGCGGCGGCCACGTGGGTGAACATCGCCAGGGAAATGTCGAAGTGGTTGTTGGAATGCGAACCCCAGGTCAGGCCCCATTCGTTGCACATCTGCGCCACCCGCACCGAACCCTGCATGGTCCAGAAGTGCGGGTCGGCCAGGGGAATGTCCACCGACTGCAACTGGATGCAGTGACCCATCTGCCGCCAGTCGGTGGCGATCATATTGGTCGCGGTCGGCAGGCCAGTGGCGCGGCGGAACTCGGCCATCACTTCGCGGCCGGAGTAGCCGTTTTCCGCACCGCAGGGGTCTTCGGCATAGGCCAGCACGCCGTGCAGGTCGCGGCACAGCTCGATGGCTTCCGCCAGGGACCAGCCACCGTTAGGGTCGAGGGTCACCCGTGCCTGCGGGAAGCGTTCGGCCAGGGCGCGGATTGCCTCGACTTCGGCACCACCACGCAGCACGCCGCCCTTGAGCTTGAAGTCGTTGAAACCGTAGCGCGCATGGGCCGCCTCGGCCTGACGGACGATGGTCTCGGGGCTCAGCGCCTCCTGGTTGCGCACGCGGAACCAGGCGTCATCGGCATCGGCTTCGCTGCGGTAGCCCAGATCGGTCTTCTCGCGGTCGCCGATAAAGAACAGGTAACCGAGCATCTCCACTGCGTCACGCTGCTGGCCCTCGCCAAGCAGCGCCGCCACCGGCACGCCGAGGTGCTGGCCGAGTAGGTCGAGCAGCGCCGCCTCCAGGGCGGTGACCGCATGGATGGTGATGCGCAGGTCGAAGGTCTGCAGGCCGCGCCCGCCCGAGTCGCGGTCGGCGAAGGCCTTGCGCACCTGGTTGAGCAGGCCGTTGAAGCTGCCGATGGACTGGCCCACCAGCAAGGGGCGGGCATCTTCCAGGGTCTGGCGGATGGCTTCGCCACCGGGAACCTCGCCGACGCCGATGCGCCCGGCATTGTCCTTGAGAATGAGAATATTGCGGGTAAAGAATGGGCCGTGGGCACCACTCAGATTGAGCAGCATGCTGTCGTGGCCGGCAACCGGAACCACCTGCAGCTCAGTGATAATCGGCGCACCGGCGAAGGTGCCGGCAGTGTTAGCTGTACTCATGACCGTTCCCTTTTTGTTGTTAGGCGGGTTGGGTTACTGCGAGGAAGAAAAAACGTAGCGAGCGAAGGCGAGGCAAGGCGGAAGCAGGCTAAAAAAGCGGAGTTTACGTGCAGTAAATGAGCATTTTTTAGACTGCTTCCAACGCAGCATCGCCGAGCGCAGTAGTTTTTAGCCGATGTAGGTGGTCTTCACCGTCGTATAGAACTCCTGGGCGTATTTACCCTGCTCGCGGCTGCCATAGGACGAACCCTTACGGCCGCCAAACGGCACGTGGTAATCCACCCCGGCAGTGGGCAGGTTGACCATGACCATACCGGCCTGGGCATGACGCTTGAAGTGGTTGGCGTATTTGAGCGAGGTGGTGCAGATACCGGCGGACAGACCGAACTCGGTGTCGTTGGCCATGGCCAGCGCCTCGTCGTAATCGGCCACGCGGATGATATTGGCCACCGGGCCGAAGATCTCTTCGCGGCTGATGCGCATGTCCGCCGTGCAGTCGGCAAACAGGGTCGGGGCCAGGTAGTAGCCGTCCTGCGCGCAGGAGACGCGCTCGCCGCCGCAGACCAGGCGTGCACCTTCCTGCTTGCCGATCTCGATATAACGCAGGTCCTGATCCAGCTGCGCCTGGGACACCACGGGGCCGATATCGGTGCCCTTCTCCAGGGCATTGCCAACTTTGATCGACTGCATGCGCTCGGCCATGGCCGCGACGAACCGGTCGTAGATACCGGCGGTGACGATCAAACGGCTGGAGGCGGTGCAGCGCTGGCCGGTGGAGTAGAAGGCGCTTTGTACCGACAGTTCCACAGCGGTTTTCAGGTCCGCGTCATCGAGGATGATCTGCGGGTTTTTGCCGCCCATCTCCAGCTGCACCTTGGCACCACGCGCCACACAGTTGGCCGCGATGCTGCGGCCGACGCCGACCGAGCCGGTAAAGCTGACGCCATCGACCTGCGGGTGCTGCACGATGGCTTCACCGACCACCCGGCCGCTGCCCATCACCAGGTTGAACACCCCGGCCGGGAAACCGGCGCGGGAGATGATTTCGGCAATAGCCCAGGCGCAGCCCGGCACCAGGTCGGCCGGCTTCAATACCACGCAGTTGCCGTAGGCCAGGGCCGGGGCGACTTTCCAGGCGGGAATGGCGATGGGGAAGTTCCACGGGGTAATCAGGCCGATAACGCCCAGCGGCTCGCGGGTCACTTCCACCGAGACGCCGGGGCGCACCGAGGCCAGCACTTCGCCGGCCTGACGCAGGCATTCGCCGCCGAAGAACTTGAAGATATTGCCGGCGCGGGTCACCTCGCCAATGGCCTCGGGCAGGGTCTTACCCTCTTCCCGGGCCAGCAGCGCACCAAGCTCTTCACGGCGCGCGAGGATTTCGCTGCCGACCTTGTCCAGCGCGTCGCTGCGCGCCTGGATGCCGGACGTCGACCAGGCCGGAAACGCGGCGCGGGCGGCGGCGATGGCCTGATCAACCTGGGCGGCGTCGGCCTGAGCGTATTCGCCGACCACATCGGAGAGATCGGACGGGTTGATATTGCGCGAGTAGTCGCTGCCGGCGAGCCATTGGCCGCCGATATAGTTGTCGTAACGCTTGTTCATGATCCCTTCCTAGCTATGTATGGCTTGCGTAGGGTGTCGCGGGGCCGCCCAGGCCGCGCGCACCAATGACGGCGAACGGCTGGTGCGCACAGCGCACCCTACGGCGGCTTGGCCCGCCACATTCAACTGCTTATTGCGCGCCCTGGGCTTCGATCAGGGCGGCGAGCATTTCGTACTCTTCCGGCAGCAGATCGGTCAGCGGGGTGCGCACGGGGCCTGCGTCATGGCCGACAATCTTCGCGCCGGCCTTGATGATGCTGACGCCATAACCGGCGCAGCGGTTGCGGATGGCCAGGTATGGCAGGAAGAAGTCATCGATGATCTTGCCGACGGTGGCGTGATCGTCACGGACCATGGCGTGGTAGAAATTCATCGCGGTTTTCGGGATGAAGTTGAACACCGCCGAGGAGTACACCGGCACGCCCAGGGCCTTATAAGCCGCGGCGTAGACTTCGGCGGTCTGCAGGCCGCCGAGGTAGCTCAGGCGATCGCCCAGACGNCGGCGGATCGACACCATCAGCTCGATATCGCCGATGCCGTCCTTGTAGCCGATCAGGTTCGNGCAACGCTCCGCCACCTGCTCCAGCAGCGGCGCATTCAGGCGGCAGACGCTGCGGTTGTAGACCACCACACCGATCTTCACCGATTTGCACACGGCTTCNACGTGCAGGGCCACGCCTTCCTGGCTGGCTTCNGTCAGGTAGTGCGGCAGCAGCAGCAGGCCCTTGGCCCCCAGGCGCTCGGCTTCCTGAGCCATTTCGATGGCCTGACGGGTCGGCCCACCGACGCCGGCGAGGATCGGCACGCTGCCGGCGCAGGTGTCGACAGCGGTCTTGATCACCGCCGAATACTCTTTGCCAGTCAGGGAGAAAAACTCCCCCGTACCACCGGCGGCGAACAGCGCCGAAGCACCATAGGGGGCCAGCCATTCCAGGCGGCGCGCATAGGTATCGGCGCGGAAATCGCCGGCAGCATCGAAATCGGTCACGGGAAAGGACAGCAGACCGGAAGAGAGGATGGACTTCAGTTCTTGTGGATTCATTGTGCGAACACCCTGTAAAGCGAATGGTGGAGAGGAGCAGCAGCCGAGACTGTAGAGATACGTTATCGTACAACAATGGTCAATGCTATCAATTTTCTCGACCGGCTATCGCCCAAGCTGCCCCCCCCACCTCCGCCAGCTGCTACCGCAGCGACGCCACGGCTGCGCGTCAGGCTCGGCGCTAGAAGCCTTGCCATGGTCATTGCAGAGCCAGTATGGGTTACTACGATTTAAGTGGTAGAGGCACACCGCAGCCATAACTGATGGTCACCGCCGGTACTTTTCGCGCAACGGCGCGTTGACAAGCTCGTCAGACGCTGTTGATAATCCGGCCAAGTCATACGACAACGTATGACACTCTAAAAACAAAAAATCAGGCCCAGCCATGATTACCACTCGCAAGACACACGTGCCTTTCATCTGCCCGGCCGCTGTCGCCAGCCAGGGCCCATTCGCCTTGTNCGCCGNGCCCCCGCGGAGCGCTCTGCACCTGCTGCGTAGCNCCGCACCGCACCACCGCCCTCATTCCTGCTTGCGCACCCAGCACTGCGCCCGGCCTGCAACGCCGCGCCTTGGTGCGGCCGACGCACGGCTCCGCGCCCCAGCTGCCCTGCCCCTGGAGAACCCTGTCCATGCTTGAACAAGCCCATACGCACAGCCCGCGAGTGGTGGAAATGCAGGTCATCCCGGTGGCCGGCCACGACAGCATGCTGCTCAACCTGTGCGGTGCCCATGCGCCCTACTTCACCCGCAANCTGGTGCTGCTGAAAGACAGCGCCGGACGCAGCGGCGTCGGCGAAGTGCCCGGCGGCGAAGGCATTCGCCAGGCCCTGGAGCGCAGCAAGGGNCTGGTCATCGGTCAGCCGGTCGGCCGCTATAACCGCGTACTCAACAGCCTGCGCCAGGCCATCGCCGGGCGTGATGGCGGCGGGCCCCAGGCCACCGTGCATCAGGTGACGTCCGCGGCCGAGGCCGCCGTACTCAAGCAGCCCCACGAGATCAATCTGCGCCTGGACAACGTGATCACCGCCGTCGAAGCCGCGCTGCTCGACCTGCTCGGCCAGCACCTGGAAGTGCCGGTGGCTGAGCTGCTCGGCAACGGCCAGCAACGCGACAGCGTGCCGATGCTCGCCTACCTCTTCTATATAGGTGACCGTCAGCGCAGCGACCTGCCCTATCTGGCCGGCCAGGGCTCGGGGGAAGACTGGCACCACCTGCGCCATCAGCCCGCCGTTACCCCCGAGGCCGTCGCACGCCTGGCCCAGGCCGCCAACGCCCGCTATGGCTTTACCGACTTCAAGCTCAAGGGCGGGGTGATGCGCGGTGCCGAGGAAATGCAGGCGGTGGCCGCGATCAAGGCCTGTTTCCCCGACGCCCGCGTGACCCTCGACCCCAACGGGGCCTGGTCGCTGAGTGAGGCCATCGAACTGTGCCAGGGCCAGGGTCATCTGCTGGCCTATGCCGAAGATCCCTGCGGCCCGGAAAATGGCTACTCCGGCCGGGAGATCATGGCCGAGTTCAAACGTGCCACCGGCATCCCCACCGCCACCAATATGGTCGCCACCGACTGGCGGCAGATGGGCCACTCGCTGCGCCTGGAAGCGGTCGATATCCCCCTGGCCGACCCGCACTTCTGGACCATGCAGGGCTCGGTGCGGCTGGCGCAGCTGTGCGAGGAAGTCGGCCTGACCTGGGGCTCGCACTCCAACAACCATTTCGATATTTCCCTGGCCATGTTCACCCATGCGGCCGCCGCCGCACCGGGGCGCATCACCGCCATCGACACCCACTGGATCTGGCAGGAAGGCCAGGAACGCCTGACCCGCGAACCGCTGCAGATCATCGGCGGTCAAGTGCAGGTGCCACAGAAACCGGGACTGGGCATCGAGCCGGACATGGACCGCATCATGCTCGCCCACGAACTCTATCAACAGGTCGCCGGTGCTGCCCGCGACGACGCCATGGCCATGCAGTACCTGGTGCCAGGCTGGCAGTACCACCCCAAGCAACCGAGCCTCGGCCGCACACCGGCCTAATTAATCGCTTCGCCGCAAGCCCACTCACCGGAGAACTCCAATGAAAAAAACAATCCGCGCCTCCCTCCTCTCTGCCCTGGTCGGTATGGGTGCCCTCGCCGCCCAGTCGACCGCCTTCGCCGCCGACGAGGTCAACTGGCCGACCCGCCCGGTGCAGGTGGTGGTGATCGCCAACCCCGGCGGCGATACCGACTTCAACGCGCGCATGATGGCCAAGTACTTCAACAAGATCACCGGCAAGAACATGGTGGTCACCAACGTCGCCGGCGGTGGCGGCACCCTGGCCGCCGAGCAGGTCAAGGGCGCGGCGGCGGACGGCAACACCATCCTCTTTACCCACACCGGCCAGCTGATCGTCAACGAAGTGGCCGGCCTGTCGGATGACAGCTTCGAAGCCTTCGATATTGCCTGCATCGCCGGCGTGGACAAGGGCGCGATCTTTGTTTCCAGCGAGAGCGCCGGGGTCAAGACCCTGCAGGAACTGATCGACAAGGCCAAGGCCAACCCGAGCAGCGTCAGCTACGGCACCGAGATAGGCAGCTTCTCGCATATCCAGGGGCTGATGTTCGAACAGCTGGCCGGGGTGAAACTGAAGATGGTCGACGCCGGTACCGTGTCGGAGAAGGTCGTCGCCCTGCTGGGCGGTCGTATCGATCTGGGCGCGATCAGCTACGGTTCGGTGCAGGACTACGTCACTGGCGGCCAGATGTTCGCCCTCGGCCAGCCCAACAGCGAGCGCAACGCACTGCTCGGCGACGTGCCGACCTTCAAGGAGCAGGGCGTGGACTTCACCATCGACAAACCCTATGTGGTCGCCTTCCCGAAAGGCACCGACCCAGCCATCGTGACCAAGATGGCCGGCATCATGCAGCAGATCACCGAGATGCCCGAGTACGCCGATGAGCTGAAGAAGTCCTTCAAGCAACCGGTGGCCTACCATGGCACCGAAGAAGCCATCGCCGTGCTGAGCAAGACCCGCGACGATTTCATGCAGTACAAGGATGCTCTGCGTAACAAGTAACAGGTGATCCGGTCGGTTTGACTATCGACCGGTGGCGGCCCCATCCCTGAGGTTTACCGATGGCTACCAGCAAGAAAAAGGAGCTGCTGATCGGCGTCGCCATGCTCGGCACCGGTCTCGGCTACCTGTTAATGACCACCCAGCTGCCGCGCCACGCCGGCATCGACGCGGCCTTCGTGCCCAGCCTGCTGTCGGCCATGCTCTGCCTGCTCGGCGTGCTGCAACTGCTGAGTGTGCGCGGCCTGTCCACGGCCGTGGCTGAGGGCGAGGGCGAGGGCGAAACCCCGGCCAGCAGCGATATCAAGACGGTGGTCAAGACCCTGGCGTTGATCGTCGGCTATATCGCCCTGCTCAACCCGGTCGGCTTTCCGATCATGACCGCGATCTACCTGTACCTGCAGTTCATCGTCCTGACCCCACTCGATCATCGGGTCAACCACCTCGTCTATGCCCTGATCGCCTTGGTCACGTCGGCCATCACCTATCTACTGTTCCGCGAGGCCTTCGATCTGATGCTGCCTTCCGGGCTGCTGCCGTTCTAAGGAGGATCGACCATGCTCGAATTACTGCAGCAAGGCTTCGGTGCCGTCTTCACTGTCCATATCATGCTGCTGATGGTGATCGGCGTCGCCGTCGGCATCGTCTTCGGCGCGGTGCCCGGCCTGTCGGCGACCATGGCGGTGGCCCTGTGCCTGCCGCTGACCTTCACCATGGGCCCGCAAGCCGGCCTGTCGCTGCTGGTCGCGCTGTTTATCGGGGCCACCTCGGGCGGGCTGATCTCGGCCATCCTGTTGAAGATTCCGGGCACGCCCTCCTCCATCGCCACGGTGTTCGACGGCGGCCCGTTGATGGAACAGGGCCATGGGGTCAAGGCCCTCGGCATCGGTATCGTGTTTTCCTTTCTCGGCACCATTTTCAGCATCGTGGCGCTGATGTTTATCGCTCCACAGCTGGCCAAGGTCGCCCTGCGTTTCGGTCCCCACGAGTACTTCGCCATCGCGGTGTTCTCCCTGACCCTGATCGCCACCCTGTCCGCCGGTTCCATGGTCAAGGGCCTGTTCGCCGGGGCCCTGGGCTTTGCCGTATCCACCGTCGGCATCGCCCCGGTGGAGGCGCTCCGCCGCTTCACCTTCGGCGTCGCCGAGCTCAATGGCGGCTTCGCCATGCTCACGGTAATGGTCGGCATGTTCGCCGTGGCCGAAATCATCAAACTGGCCGAGACGGGCCGCCGTGCCCATCAGGACAAAGCCAAGTCGGTCAGCCTCAAGCACATCAAGGGCTTCGGCTTCTCGCTCCAGGAGTTTCGTGAGCAGCTGCCCAACGCCGGGCGCTCCGGCCTGATCGGCCTGGGTATCGGCATCCTCCCGGGCATCGGTGCCGGCACCTCCAACCTGGTCGCCTACATCATCTCGAAGAAGCGCGCGAAGAATCCCGAAACCTACGGCAAGGGCAATATCGGCGGCATCGTCGCCAGTGAGACGGCCAACAACGCCGGCATCGGCGGGGCCATGCTGCCGCTGATGACCCTGGGTATTCCGGGCGACACCGTCACCGCGATCCTGCTCGGCGGCTTCCTGATCCATGGCATCCAGCCCGGCCCGCTGCTGTTTATCAGCCAGGGNCCGCTGGTGTACACCATCTTCGCCGCGCTGATCGTCGCCACCGTGCTGATGCTGTTTATGGAGTTCTACGGCCTNCGCCTGTTTATCAAGCTGCTCGACGTGCCCAAGCACATCCTCCTGCCGATTATCCTGGTGCTCTGCGTGGTCGGTGCCTTCGGTCTGAGCAGCCGGCTGTTCGACGTCTGGTCGATCCTGCTGTTCGGCCTGCTCGGTTACCTCTTCGTCAAAGCCGGGATGCCCGCGGCCCCCTTTATCATCGGCTTTATCCTCGGGCCCATGGCGGAAACCAACCTGCGCCGCGGCCTGATGCTCTCCGACGGCAACTTCGGCGCGTTTCTCAGCAACCCCATCGCCGCGGTATTCCTCGGCCTGGCCCTGGTCTTTATCCTCTGGCAGGTGGTCAGCTCACTGCGCAGCAAGAAAAGCCTGGTGAACGAGATACTGCGTACCTGAGCCCGCCCCCAGGGCACGCTTAAGCCAGCATCTCGCTGATCCAGCGGGCGTGCTGGGCAACCTCCCGCACCTTCGCCTCGGGCACGGCCTGCCGTGCCTGGGCGAAGTCGGCCAGGGTGCGTTGCTTCAAGCGCAAGATTCGCTGCCACTTGGTCAGAAATGCCGGGCTGCGTTGCTGCAGCTGCCGCGGTCCGAAGTACAGCTCCTCAGCGCTGTACAGCACCGGCCTTATGCGCTCGGCGACTATGACTTCGTAATAGAAGCGGTTTTCCCGCAGCACGTCCTCGCAGAGGATGCAGTAGCCGTTGTCCATCAGCCATTGGCGCAGGGGCTGCTCACCACCGTTGGGCTGGAGGATCAGGCGTTCAGCACCGCTCAGGCGGGCCTTGCCGCTTTCGAGAATGTCGCGGATTCTCTCGCCACCCATGCCACAAAGGCTGATCGCCGTGATCCCGTCACCCGGCTCGATTGCCGCCAGGCCATTGGCCAGGCGCACGCTGATGCACTGGCTCAGTCCGTTCTCGCGCACGGTACGTTCAGCCGCGTGAAACGGCGTCAACGCCACCTCGCCGGCCACCGCCGCCGTGATCACGCCACGCCGCAGCAACGCCACGGGCAGGTAACAATGATCCGAGCCAATATCGGCCAGCCGCGCACCCACCGGTACATGAGCCGCTACGCGCTCCAGGCGCATGGACAATGCCCGTTCGTTCAACTTCAACCCCTTTAACCAGCAACGTCCGGCTCGGACGGCTGGATCGGCGGGCGATTCTGCCGGGCAGCGTGGGGGATGGCAAATGCTTGCGGGCTGCGCTCGCGGTTCGACCGATGCCTGGCTCCGAGGTACGGCGCATGACAGATCTTGGTGAGGGCGTTGCTTACGCACCGAAAAGCTGCGGGGCGTGACAGACAGCTAACGGCCAGAAGCGGACATTAGACATGTGTCTAGGAAAGAGGGAACGACTCAATCACTCAGATAAATCTATCGGGAAAAACAGCACTAAATCCGTGCCTAAATGGCTACTGGTGACACTGACTTTTCCCCCATGGGCTTGCATGATTGAGCGCACTATTGCCAACCCAAGCCCACCCGAATCATCGGGCTGGTTGCGCGAAGGGTCACAGCGATAAAACCGCTCGAAAAGATGCGGCAGGTGTTCGGCAGCAATCACATCACCCTGGTTATGCACACTGACCTCAAGCCCATTAGTGGTGTGTAAGGAACGGATTGTCACCGGTGTATCAGGCGCGCCATAACGCAGCGCATTTGCTAGCAGATTAGCCAGCGCCCGCCGCAGTAACTCCGGGTCAGCGTTCAGCGTGTCGCTGGCCATATTGATCAGCTCAATGCCACGCTCCTGCGCCATTCCTTCGAAATATTCGCAGAGCTGCCCAACCAGGCTCTGCAGATCAACAGATTCGCGTTTGATCGACGATCCGGGCTGCTCCGTTCGTGCCAGAAACAACATGCTGTCGATCATCCGGGCCAGGCGCTCGTACTCCTCCTGATTGGAGGCCAGCAGATTCTGGTATTCCTCAGTCGAGCGACTGCGATCAAGCGTCTGCTGGGTTTGCCCCATCAGGTTGCTCAGTGGCGTGCGCATCTCGTGCGCGAGGTCTTCAGAGAAGCGCGAAAGCTGGGCAAAACCCTGTTCCAGTCGGCCAAGCATCTGATTGAGTGCATGGCTTAGCGCACTCAATTCGCGGACATCCTTGAACGGCTCCAGGCGTACATGCAGGTGCCGCGCATCAATAGTGGCGGCGCGTGTCGCCAGCTGACGCACAGGCTTAAGGCCACGCTGGCTTACCAGCCAGCCGAGCAAAAACGCCAACAACGCCCCCACCGTCACTGCCAGCACAACTTTCAAACGATAGGCACTGAGCATCTGCTCACGCTCGCCAAGGTACTTACCCGCGATCAAGGTAAGGCGGCTGTTTGTAGTCGATATATCGACCCAGGCAAGACGCAGCGCTGGACTATCCGAGCTATCGGCAAGCTTAGCCGCAGACGCTGGCGAGAGACTCGGTAATGGCAGGGCAAGTGGGTTGATTTCGATCAGACGCTGCCCATTCTTGTCGATAACCCATAGCAAGTTATCGCGATTGCCCAGCATGTTTTCGTACAACTGAGGGCGGCTGCGCAGTAAGTCGACACTCTCACTGTCACCGATAAGCGTCTGCATGCGTAGCAGACGACCGAGCAGTGCCTGATCATCACGCCAGGCGATTTCGCGCTGCAACGACTGGTACAGGTAAAGCCCCACTGCGCCCAGCAGCACCGCGCTGACCAGGGCAAACATCAGTGCCAGTCGCAGGCTCAGTGTGCGCGGCCAAAGGCTCATACCTGGGCATCCAGCATGTAGCCCATGCCACGCACGGTGTGAATCAGCTTGATCGGATACGGATCATCAACCTTGGCCCGCAAACGTCGAATAGCGACGTCCACGACATTGGTATCGCTATCGAAATTCATCTGCCAGACATGCGAGGCAATCAGCGCTCGTGACAGCACCTCACCCTCGCGGCTTAGCAAAAGGTGCAGCAGCGCGAACTCCTTGTTGGTCAGGATCAGGCGCTCACCATTGCGGGTGACCCTGCGTTTGAGCAAGTCCAGATGCAGATCGGCAACCTGAAACTGCTCCACCTCTCGGGGTGGCCCGCGGCGCAGTAGGGTGCGCACGCGAGCCAGCAACTCTGCATAGGAGAAGGGTTTGATCAGGTAATCATCGGCACCCAGTTCAAGCCCTTTGACGCGGTCTTCGATGGCATCTCGCGCCGTCAGGAAGAGCACAGGCGTTTGCGATTTTCGCCGGATGATCTGCAGCAATTGCCAGCCGTCCAAACCGGGCAGCATGACGTCGAGGATGATCAGATCAAACTCGCTTTCCTGCACCAGGTGCTGGCCATCCAGGCCATTCAAGGCGACTTCAACCAGATAGCCGGACTCACCCAGGCCCTTGCGCAGGTAATCCGCCGTCTTTACTTCGTCTTCAACCACCAGGATACGCATCAAGTCCTCCAGCACAGGCGCATAGCCTAGGCCGATAAGCCGCTTCGTCCCATTACAAATTGGTAATGCGCAGGCAATCAGTCTGAGCGCAACGCTTGTGCAGTATGGCCGGCAACTGCTCAGCCGAGCTTGGAACGGGAGGACTTATGCAAATCGGAAAACGCTTCACCACGTCATGCCTGGCGCTGGCCATAGCTTCAAGTGCCGTGTGGGCCGAGACTCCAAAGGTTGCCCAGCGTGCGGATGTCACCCTGGCCATGGCCAATCAACTTCTGGACGCCACCTTGGCAGCCTGTCATGCAGACGGCCGAACCGGCGTAGCGGCGGTCGTCGACCGCGGCGGCAACCTGGTCGCCGTGCAGCGCGATGACAATGTCGGGCCACACAACACCCTGGCCGCGCAGCGCAAGGCTTTTACCGCCCTGTCAACGAAGACAGCTACCGGCCTGCTGGCAGAGCGTGCGCGCAGCAATCCAGAAGCTGAAAACCTCAACACCCTCGATGAGCTGCTGCTGTTAGGCGGTGGCGTACCGCTGAAGGTGGGTGACGAAGTTATCGGTGCCATCGGCGTTGCCGGAGCCGGTGGTGGCCAGATCGATGAAGGCTGCGCGCTGAAAGCCATTGCACAAGTTTTACCCACCCTCAAGTAATCAGGAGATCACCATGAATACACTGAAAACCCTTTTCGCAGGTGCCGTACTGAGCGCACTTTCCTCCGCAGTTTTTGCGGCAGGTAACCCACTGAGCGTCCATGTGCTGAATCTGCAGGACGGCCTTCCCTCACCAGGCGTGAGTGTGACCCTGGAAAAGCAGGACGGTGAGGACTGGAGCAAGCTGAACACCGGCACCACCAATGAGCAGGGTCGCATCACTGCACTGTATCCGGAAGGCAAAGCGCTGGAGAAAGGGACTTATCGCGTCACCTTCAAAACCGGTGAATGGTTCAAGAGTCATCAGGCGGCAACTTTCTTTCCCGAGGTGCCGGTGATTTTCGCAGCGGATGGCAGTGTGCCTCACTACCATATTCCGTTGCTGCTCAGCCCGTATGGCTTCTCAACGTACCGCGGTAACTAAATCATTGCTTTGGCTTTACCCCGTTTCGCGGGGTAAAGCATTAGCTTCGAGCAGAACTGTTGGAGAGTACCTATCGATGTAAACATTGGATGACCGCTAATGGCCGATAGCAGCCGACTACTGGTGACGGCATTCCCCTTTCCAGCGAAGGCTTCACCATCGCCTCAATCACCGCACCATATAAAACCGGGGTCACAGAAAGCACCATCAGCAACAATCGGGGACAGACCACGGTATTGATGCTGCTGCACCAGCAGCTTCTGGCCGGCTCATCCCTGTTGCGAGCATCCACGTTCCCAGAGGTTTACTCTCCGCCTTCGGCTTCAAACATAAGCGAACTCAAAGATCCCGCAGCATCAACCACTGCTCTTTGCCCCAGGCCTGAAAACACTCCTGCACCTGCCATCCACGCTTGGCGTAGTAGTCGCTGCGATCATGGGTGTGCAGGTACAGCCGTGTGGTGCCGTTGGCCTTTGCGGCGGCGCAAATGCCTTCTATCAGCTGTTCCGCCAGGCCTCGTTTGCGGGCCTGCGGGGCGATAAAGACGCAGGCGAGCCAAGGGCTCAGCTCCGGGCGTTCGGGCAAGTCGTTGGCGGCGAGTGCAGCACCGCCAAGTAGCTGGTCATTCTCCAGGGCGATCAGGCATTGCCAGTCGCCATTGTCCTGGCCTTCGGCGAANTCGCGCTGCCAGTCGGCCAATGGCTGCTCGATAAACTCGTATGCGAACTGCTGATGCAGCCACTGCGCCAGGGTGTCGCTGTGTTGCATGTGGTCGCGCAGCCAAACCAGGCGGGGCATGTGGGGTTCTTCCTTGTTCATTTTTGATCAGTACGCGCATGTGGCCGGAAGGAGGGAATAGGGTCAAGCACAACGGTGAAAAGCGGTGAAAAGGGGATAGGTTTATTCGGGAATGACCGCTCCAGGTCGACTTCTGCCCTTCATGACCGACAGCTGTCGGCCCGCAACAGACCGGCTAATGGGCGTCCCTTTTTTTGCTCAGCCATCAACATCCCGGCCTCAACATTGGTCGAACCTGGCACTGGGCGTAAGATGCACACATGACTACCCACATCCAACGCTTCTCCCTCGACCACCCGCGCCTGCTCGATTCCCTTCTCGCGACCGACAAACTGCTGATCATCCAGGACCTGGATGGCGTCTGTATGGGTCTGGTGCGCGACCCGCTGACCCGCACCCTCGAACGCCGCTACGTGCAGGCCGCGGCGCGTCTGGCCGGGTGTTTCCAGGTACTGACCAACGGCGAACATATCGGCAGCCGCGGGGTGAACGGCATAGTCGACAAGGCCTTCGACGACCCCAACCATGCCCGCGAACAGGGCCTCTACCTGCCGGGGCTGGCCGCCGGTGGCGTGCAGTTGCAGGACCGCTTCGCCAGAGTCAGCCACCCAGGCGTCAGCGAGGCGGAGCTGGCCTTCCTGCAAGGCGTGCCGGACAAGGCCACGCGCTTTCTCACCGAACTGCTGGCCGCCCCGCCCTACGCCCTCGCCGCCACCGAGATCACCGCCCTGGTGAGTGCCAGCGTGCTGGATAACCTCGCCTCGCCGACCCTCAACCTCAACAGCCTCTACCAACACTTCAGCGCCCAACCGATGCTGTACCGGCAATTGCAGCAGGCGGTCGCCGACTTTATGAGCGCCTTGCAACAGCAAGCCAGCCAGGCCGGCCTGGGAGACGCCTTCTTCGTCCACTACGCACCGAATCTCGGGCAAGACACCCAGGGCCACGAACGGCTCAAATACAGCGACGGCGACGATGCCGGCAGCACCGATTTCCAGTTCATGCTCAAGGGCGCGATCAAGGAAGTCGGCGTGCTGCTGATCCTCAACCACTATTACCAGCAACGCACCGGGCACTACCCGCTGGGCGAACACTTCAACGCCCGCCAGGCCCCGCGCGACCAGGACGCGCTACTGCAACGGGCCCGCGAGCATTTCGACCCGGCGCTGATGCCGCGCATCCTCGGCGTCGGCGACACCGTCACCTCCAACACCCGCACCCTCGACGGCAGGCCGCAACAACTGCGCGGCGGCAGCGACCGCGGCTTTCTCAGCCTGGTGCAGCGACTCGGCGAAGCCTTCGACAGCAACAACACAGTGGCCTATATCGACAGCAGCAACGGCGAAGTCGCCCGCCCCGGCGTCGATATCGCGCACCTGCAACGCAGCGCAAACGACCCCAACCTGCCACCCTGGCCAGCCTTCGAAGGCATCAGCGACAGCGAAGACCCGCTCAGGCTGGATGTGGTTTTTTGCGGCGGGCATAGGCAATACGTGGAGTTTTTCTGTGCGTTGGCTGAGGGGTACGTGGGGCAATAGGACGCTGGCTGCTGTTGATGGTGAAATCCGAGGGTGGTCGTGGTCTGTTCCCGATTACCTCAACAGCCCTCACTGAATAGCGATGGGCACGATTCCCATCCGGCCCGAATCGCGGGTCAGTTGCCCTTCTCGCCCCCAGAAAGCCATGGCGTTTCAATGTCGGCGGTTTAGCCCTTGCGCACGCCAGCCCGGAAACAGCCCGGCGCGATATCGAAGAACTCACGGAAGCAGCGGCGGAAATGCGAGATGCTGACGAAGCCACAGGCAACGGCAATATCGGCAAGGGATTTATTGGTCTGCTGCAATAACTGACGCGCGCGAGTCAGGCGCAACTCCAGGTAGTAGCGTGAAGGCGTGGCGTTGACGTGACGGCAGAATTGGCGCTCGAGCTGGCGCACGGAAATCTCTGCGCAGGCAGCGATCTCATCCATCTTCAGCGGCTCGTCGATATTGTTGTGCATCAGCTCCAGGGCCAGCTTCAGCGGCTGCGGCAAGGTCGGGTCGCGATCTACGGCCACCACCGACACGTCCATCACCTCCTGCAGCTTGTCGCAGCTAAGCACTTCTTCCACGGCTTGAACCAGACTGTCACCACAGTCGCGCTTGACCACCGCAAGCATCATGTCCAGGGAACTGCTGGCACCGGCGCAGGCTATTCGCTCGCGATCCAACACAAAGGAATGTCTGGAGAGTCGCACCCGGGGAAACAGCTCAGTCATCATTGACCGGCCATCGGGGTGAAATGCACAGTCGTAGCCATCCAGCAGCCCGGCTTCAGCCAGAAAATAGGCACCGTTCCACAGCCCGCCGAGCATGGTCCCGGCATGGTCGGCCGAGCGCAGCTTGGCCCTGAGCAGCGGGTGCGGCTGCAACGGCACCCGCAAGCCACCACAGACCACGATCAGCTGTTGCTGGCGCTCCTGCAACTCGGCTAGACGACAGTCCGCCGAGATGACGATACCCAGGTCACTGACCACCACATCCTCGACACCGACCACCAGCACCTCGTACAACGGCAACGCGCTCATCAGGTTGGCCGTGACCAACGCATCCACGGCACCGGTAAAGGCCATCATCGAGAAGTGATCCAACAATACGAAGGCAACCCGGCGCTTGGCCACCACCGGCTCGTCACGCCGTACTCGCTCGAGATGCAGCCGGTTCTTGTCCTTCAGAACACTTTCGAATGACGATCTCATCAAAATGACACCTTGTGCTGGCGAGTGCTGAGCAACGCTTTCTAGCCGCTAAACAATCTGGAAAATAACGCATCGCAACTGGCGCAGCCAGGCGGTTCGGCAACCGCTTGTTCGATGCTCCGGCGCGGCCGCGAGCAAGACCACCTCCTGTCGCGGGGCGGGGACGGCCCAGAATGCGGGACAGGGTGATGGGGAAACGCTCACCACCCTGGCCACGTCGATCAGGGTCGGCGCGGCAGCGGCGCGCAAGTCGGGTGATTTTCTGCTCATGCCATGCCCTCGAAAGCCCACGCACTTTAGCCAGCGCCTCCACTCGAATCACACGAGATACGTTGTCATACAACTTTAGTCGGTAGTGCCGGAACGCACATTTGCCGAACAACCGACCGGAGCCTGGAGAGAGCCGCTCAGGCGCTTGCCAAACCGCCCTGAAGATGGCGTTATAGAGGCCTTTAAGCCGAATAAAACCACACAACGCAAGGGGTTTAGCGCCTGACAAATCGCGGTATCGAGCAGACGAATAACCGCATGTGGTTCCTCTTGCGCGTTGACATCTGCCCACTGGCCTGATGATAATCGGCGCAAGTCATACGACAACAGATGACACACCCAATAACAACAAAGCAGAGCCCTGCCATGACCCCAACAGCCAACGCCCCAGCTCCCTTCAATCGTCTGCTGCTCACCGGTGCCGCTGGCGGTCTGGGTAAGGTACTGCGGGAAAGCCTGCGGCCTTACGCCGCCATCCTGCGGGTCTCCGATATCGCCGAGATGGCTCCCGCCGCTGGCACCTATGAAGAAGTCCGGATCTGCGACCTGGCCGACAAGGCCGCGGTGCATCAGCTGGTCGAGGGCGTGGACGCGATCCTGCACTTCGGCGGGGTGTCGGTCGAGCGCTCGTTCGAGGAAATCCTCGGGGCCAATATCTGCGGCGTGTTCCACATCTATGAAGCGGCGCGCCGGCATGGCGTCAAGCGAGTGATCTTCGCCAGCTCCAACCACGTGATCGGCTTCTACAAGCAGAACGAATTNATCGACGCCAACGCGCCGCGCCGGCCGGANAGCTACTACGGNCTGTCCAAGTCCTACGGCGAAGACATGGCCAGCTTCTACTTCGACCGCTACGGCATCGANACCGTGAGCATCCGCATCGGCTCCTCCTTCCCCGAGCCGCACAACCGCCGAATGATGAGCACCTGGCTGAGCTACAGCGACCTGACCCAGCTGCTCGAACGCGCCCTGTACACCCCCAACGTTGGCCATACCGTGGTCTACGGCATGTCGGATAACCACAACGTCTGGTGGGACAACCACCTGGCCACGCACCTGGGCTACCAGCCCAAGGACAGTTCGGAGCAGTTCCGCGCCCAGATCGAAGCCCAGCCCATGCCCGCCGCCGATGATCCGGCGATGGTCTACCAGGGCGGTGCCTTCGTTGCCGCCGGCCCATTCGGCGACGCCTGAAACACCCCTGCGCTGCAGAACCACCAAGGGAAACCAGCTGCCATGCAAGCCGAACTGATTGTCGACGCACGCAATGCCACCGGTGAAAGCCCGGTGTGGAGTACCGAGGAACAGGCCCTGTACTGGGTCGATATCCCGGCCGGCCAGTTGTACCGCTGGAGCCCCGCGGATAATCGCACCCAGCACTGGACGGCTTCGGAAATGCTCGCCTGTATTGCCCGCTGCCGTGACGGCGGCTGGATCGCCGGCATGCAGAGCGGCCTGTTTCACCTGCAGCCCGGCGCGGACGGTAGCCTGCACAGCCGCCCACTGAGCAGCGTGGCGCACGCCCGCCCGGCTATGCGCTTTAACGATGGCCGCTGCGACCGCCAGGGCCGCTTCTGGGCCGGCAGCATGCTGCTCGATATGAGCGCCGCCGCGCCGGTCGGGGCCCTGTACCGCTACAACGGCGGGCAAAACGAGCCGCTTGCCGTGCAAATCAGCGACCTTATTGTGCCCAACGGCCTGGCCTTCAGCCCGGACGGGCAGACCATGTATCTGTCCGACTCGCACCCGTCGGTGCAGGCCATCTGGGCCTTCGATTACGACATCGACAGCGGCACGCCGCATAACCGCCGGCTGTTCGTCGACATGCATCAGCACCCCGGCCGCCCCGATGGCGCGGCGGTGGACAGCGACGGCGGCTACTGGATCTGTGCCAACGACGCCGGGCTGATCCACCGTTTCAGCCCCGATGGCCGCCTGGATCGCTCCCTCGCCGTGCCGGTGAAGAAACCAACCATGTGCGCCTTTGGCGGGCGCAATCTGGACACCCTGTTTGTCACCTCGATCCGCCCGGCCGGCGACCTCAACGACCAGCCACTGGCTGGCGCTGTGTTCGCCCTGCAACCCGGTGCCAAGGGCCTGGAGGAAACCTGCTTCAACAACTGAGCGGCGACTCGCGATTGGTCGCGCGCTCGGTTTTCGCAACGCTGCACTCCCAACAACAACAAGACTGGAGCTTCACCATGACCTTCAAACGCAAGTTGCTTGTCGCCGCCCTGCCCTTTGCCTTCTGCCTGTCAGGCCTGGCGCAAGCCACCACCATGAAGATGGCCGAGATTCATCCGGCCGGCTACCCGACCGTTGTCGCCCAGGAAGCCATGGGCAAGAAGATTGAAGCGGCCACCCATGGTGAGCTGAGCTTCAAGATGTTCGCCGGCGGCGTGCTCGGTTCGGAAAAGGAAGTGGTCGAACAGGTGCAGATCGGTGCCGTNCAGATGACCCGCGTCAGCCTGGGTACCGTTGGCCCGGTGGTACCGGACGTCAACGTGTTCAACATGCCGTTTATCTTCCGCGACACGGCGCACATGCGCGCGATCATCGACGGTGAAATCGGCCAGGAAATCCTCGACAAGATCACCAACTCCGAATTCAACATGGTCGGCCTGGCGTGGATGGATGGCGGCACCCGCAACATCTATTCGAAGAAGCCGGTACGCAACCTTGAAGACCTCAAGGGCATGAAGATCCGCGTGATGGGCAACCCGCTGTTTATCGAAACCTTCAACGCCATGGGTGCCAATGGCGTGGCCATGGACACNGGCGANATCTTCAGCGCCTTGCAGACCGGCGTNGTCGACGGCGCGGAAAACAACCCGCCGACCATGCTTGAGCACAACCACTACCGCACGGCCAAGTACTACAGCCTGACNGGCCACCTGATCCTGCCGGAGCCACTGGTGATGTCCAAGNCCAGCTGGAACAAGCTCACCCCCGAGCAGCAGGAGATCGTCAAGAAGTACGCCAAGGAAGCGCAGTTCGAAGAGCGCAAGCTGTGGGACGAGAAGTCCGCCAGCAGCGAAGCCAAGCTGAAAGAAGCCGGCGTCGAGTTTATCGAAGTCGACAAGAAGCCCTTCTTCGACGCCACCGCGCCGATTCGCGCGAAATACGGCGCGCCCTACGCTGAGCTGATCAAGCGTATCGAAGCGGTCCAGTAACTCGCTCTCTCTGAACAACCCCGTGGCGGCGGCTCAGGCCGTCGCCACGCGCGCGGTGAAGTCTCATGAAAAACTTGCTGTTACGCATCAACGACGTGATTTACCAGGCTTGCATCTGGGTCGCTGGCAGCGCCATCGTCGTGATGGCGCTGATCATTCCGTGGGGCATTTTCGCCCGTTACGTGCTGGGCAGTGGTGCCGGCTGGCCGGAGCCCATTGCGATCATGCTGATGGTGCTGTTCACCTTTATCGGTGCCGCCGCCAGCTATAGGGCCGGCGCACACATGGCCGTGACCACCTTTACCGACCGCCTCTCGCCCGCATGGCAACCCNGCATCAACCTGCTGGTGCAGCTGCTGATGGCGGCCATCGCCCTGTTTATGACCATCTGGGGCATCAAGCTGTGCGCNGCCACCTGGAACCAGTTCATGAGTACGCTACCGACACTGCGGGTAGGNATCAGCTACTCNCCCATTCCGATTGGCGGTTTTATCACCCTGATCTTCGTTCTTGAGCGCCTGTTCCTCGGCGACCAGAGCCACCGCCGCGTGGTCAACTTCGAGNTGGTTGAAGACAGCAAGGAGGCCTTGTAAATGGATGCGCTAATCCTGCTTGGCAGCTTTCTCGTGCTGATTCTGCTGCGCGTACCCGTGGCCTACTCCCTGGGCATATCGGCCTTGCTCGGTGCCTGGTACATCGATATTCCNCTCCACGCGATCATGATTCANATCAGCGGCGGCGTGAGCAAATTCTCCCTGCTGGCCATCCCGTTCTTCGTCCTGGCTGGCGCGATCATGGCCGAAGGCGGCATGTCGCGGCGTCTGGTGAACTTCGCCAACGTGCTGGTGGGTTTCGTCCGCGGTGGTCTGTCTCTGGTCAACATTCTGGCCTCGACCTTCTTCGGCGCGATCTCCGGCTCGTCCCTGGCCGATACCGCCTCGGTCGGCTCGGTGCTGATTCCGGAAATGGAAAAGAAGGGCTACCCGCGTGAATACTCCACCGCGGTCACCGTCAGCGGCTCGGTACAAGCGCTGCTGACCCCGCCCAGCCACAACTCGGTGCTGTATTCACTGGCCGCTGGCGGCACGGTGTCGATCGCCTCGCTGTTTATCGCGGGCATCGGCCCGGGGCTGCTACTCAGCGCAGTGATGATGGGCCTGTGCCTGTACTTTGCGCGCAAACGCAACTACCCCAAGGGCGAGGTCATCCCACTCAAGCAGGCGCTGAAAATCTGCGTGGATGCGTTGTGGGGCCTGTTCACCATGGTGATCATCCTCGGCGGCATCCTCTCCGGTATTTTTACCGCCACCGAGTCAGCCTCCATCGCCGTGGTCTGGGCGTTCTTCGTGACCATGTTTATCTACCGCGACTACAAGTGGCACGAGCTGCCCAAGCTGTTGCACCGNACCGTGCGTACGCTGTCGATCGTGATGATCCTGATCGCCTTCGCCGCCAGCTTCGGCTACATCATGACCCTGATGCAGATTCCGTCGAAGATCACCGCGCTGTTTCTGACCCTGTCGGATAACCGCTACGTGATCCTGATGTGCATCAACTTTATGCTGCTGGTACTCGGCACGCTGATGGACATGGCCCCGCTGATCCTGATCCTCACGCCGATCCTGCTGCCGGTAGTGGTGGATATTGGCGTCGACCCGGTGCACTTCGGCATGATCATGCTGGTCAACCTGGGCATCGGCCTGATCACCCCACCGGTGGGGGCGGTGCTGTTTGTCGGCGCGGCCATCGGCAAGGTGACCATCGAGAACACCATCAAGGCGCTGCTGCCGTTCTATGCCGCGCTGTTTATGGTGCTGCTGGCGGTGACCTATATCCCGGCTATCTCGCTGTGGCTGCCGAGCGTGGTGCTGTAACACTCGACAATGGGTCACGATCACCTGGAGCCGCCGACCTGGCGGCTCCTTGCTTTGTAAGGACATAACCCCCGCCATGCCAGCCGCCACACCCTTCCCCCGGCATATCGCCGCACTGATCCTGGCTACCCTGGCCTGCTCCTTCGCCGGCAACCATATTGCCGCGCGGATCGCCTTCGACCACGACACCGGCCTGTTGCTGGCGATGCTCTGCCGCTCAGGGGTAACCCTGCTGGCGCTCGCCGCCCTGGTGCTGTGGCGCAGGGAATCGCTGAGGATGCGCCGCCAGACCTGGGGCTGGCAGCTGATGCTGGGCCTGCTGATTGCCGTGCAGAGTTTCTGCATCTACTCGGCGGTGGCGCGGATTCCGGTGGCGCTGGCGTTGCTGGTGGTCAACCTCGCGCCGATCCTGCTGGCGCTGCTGACCTGGGCCCTCGGCGGGCCGCGACCGACTCGCCGCGCGGCCTGGCTGATGGGGCTGATTCTGCTAGGCCTGGTGTTTGTGCTCGACCTGCCGCAGCAGCTGTCCGGTCCGGCCGAGATCGATCAACGCTGGATCGAAGGGGTGCTGTTCGGCCTGACCGGCGCGGCGGCATTCGCCTGCGCCCTGTGGATCACCGAACACCGGCTCAGCGGCATGCCGGGCGCGGTGCGTAGCATGCTGACCATGCTGGTGGTGTTCGCCGCCTCGGCCCTGGCCGGGGCCGGCGGCCTGTTGCCGGGCGGGATGGATCTGCCCAGCGCCACGGCCGGCTGGCTCGCCCTGGGCTGCCTGGTGTTGCTGTATGGGGTGGCGTTTTCCGCGCTGTTTATCCTGGTCACCCGCCTGGATATCGCGCGCAATGCCCCGGTGATGAATATCGAACCGGTGGCCGGCCTGCTGTTCGGCTGGCTGATTCTCGGCCAGCTGCTCAATGGCCTGCAGATTTTCGGCGGGGTGCTGGTGGTCAGCGGTATCGTCCTGCTGGCTTACAAACGCCAGGCCTAGGGCCTGGCGGACTTAATCACGATGGACGCTAAAGCCGAGCAGGATGCCTCACCATCAACCGTGCAGGGCCTGCGCTTCCGCCGCTTCATGGGCCTGACGCAGGCGCTCGCGGCTGTTGGTCAGGTGCAGGCGCATGGCCGCGCGGGCCGCATCGGAATCCTGACGGGCGATGGCCTCGAAGATCTGCTCATGCTCGCGACTCAGGCGCGCCATGTAATGCTCCTGATCGTCCTGGGCGATGCGCGCCGAATTCAGCCGCGTGCGCGGGATGATGCTGGTGCCCAGGTGGCTCATGATGTCGGTGAAGTAGCGGTTGCCGGTGGCCTCGGCGATCAGCAGATGGAACTGGAAGTCCGACGCCACCGCGTCACCGGAGTGGGTGACATTCTGGCTCAGGGCATCCAGGGCCTCGCGCATGGCCGTCAGCTGCTCGGCGCTGCGCCGTTGCGCGGCCAGCCCCGCCGACTCGACCTCGAGACTGATGCGCAACTCGAGAATCGCCAACACATCGCGCAGGGTGACGATGGTCGCCGGGTCGATGCGAAAACCGCTGGGGCTCGGTGTGTCCAGCACGAAGGTGCCGATGCCGTGACGGGTCTCCACCAGACCAGCCGCCTGCAAGCGCGACAGCGCCTCGCGCACCACGGTGCGGCTGACGCCCTGCTCTTCCATGATCGCCGACTCGGTCGGCAACTTGTCACCGCGCTTGATCACACCGTCGCGAATCCGCTGGGACAGCTCGGTCACCAGTTCCTGGGCCAGGCTGCGATGCTTTCTGCGTACGCGCGGTGGGCTGTTCTGAGTGTCCATATCGGAGATCTTTCTCGGCTGACGGCTAGGCTGCCATCATATCCCAGCAGTTGTACGATGACACCCCCGGTCACGCATCGGCCGTGTGCGGCAACGACAGCACCCACTTTCAAGGCCGCTACTGGCCAAGGCGGAACCCGATGACAACGACACTCCTCAGCCTCGACGACGGCATCACCTGCCTGAGCCTGGCCCCCGAACTGGGCGGCAGTATCGTCAACTGGTCGGTCATCGCCACCGGTCAGGCGCTGCTGAGGCACAGTGGCCAGCAAGCGCTCGACGCCGCCACGCCACGGCGGCTGGCCTGCTACCCGCTGGTGCCCTGGTCCAATCGCATCGCTGGCGGCGGCTTTGCCGGCCCCGATGGCTGGTTCGACCTGACCGCCAACAGCCCCAGCGACCCCTTGCCGATCCACGGCAGCGCCTGGCAACAGCCCTGGCAGGTGAGCGCACAGAGCGCGACGGAAATCGTCCTGCAACTCGACAGCCAGCTGCCCTTTGCCTATCGCGCGGTGCAGCGCTTTCGCCTGCACCGCGGGCGGCTCGACATCGAGCTGCAGGTCACTCATCTGGACGAACGCGCCGCCTGGCATGGCCTGGGCTGGCACCCCTATTTTCCGCGCAGCCCCCACACCCGCCTGCGCGTCGCTGCAGAGCAATTCTGGCAGTGCGACCCCAGCCGCCTGTCCACAGCACTCGCGGCGCTGCCGGCCGGCTGGAACTTCGCCGAGCCCCGGGAGCTGCCCGCCGAGCAGATCGACAACGCCTTCAGCGGCTGGAACGGCTACTGCGAGATCATCCAGGCCGATGCCGGCTACCGCCTGCTGTGCCACAGCCAGGGAGCCGATTACTTTATTCTCTACACCCCGGCTGGCCAGGATTTCTTCTGTTTCGAGCCCGTCACGCATCCGGTCAATGCCCATCACCTGCCCGGCCAGCCAGGCCTGCGGCTATTGCGCCAGGGACAATCCAGCCAACTGGCCTTCCGCCTGCACTATCAGCTATTGGCAGCGCCCCTGTAACGGCGCTAATAATGTCGGACAAGATGTCGTATCGAGTTTGCCAGCCTTTATTACTAGAAAAAACGCTGCACGAACTTAGGGCAGCCAAGGAAACACGCAGTGCTGATACGCATGACGCAGTTCATATTCGCGCTGTTGCTGTGCGGTGGCCAGGCGGCCGCCAACGACTTGCACTTCGTCACCGAAGAGTTTCCACCCTTCAGTTATTCGCGCGGCAATAACGCCGGCGGTGCATTGGCGGACGTGGTCAATCAGGTCTGCCAGGTTTTGAACTACCACTGCAGTATCGAAGTCCTACCATGGCGTAGAGCATTGCAACTGGCGGAAGACGGCGAGGTCGACGGTATATTCACCGTGATCCAGTCCCCCGCACGCAGCCAGGCTTTTTTTATTACACCGATGCTGGTCACTTCCGGCTACGACTTCTACACCCGGCGCGGCAGCGATTTCACCTACCAGCGCCCCGAGGATCTGCGCGGTCGGCAGATCGGCGTATATGGTCCCTCGGGCACCTCGTTCGTACTCAGCGAGACCCTCAAGGGAGTGGCCGATGCCGAGGTCAGACTGGTGACCGATAACCAGCGCCTGATGTTGATGCTCAATGCCGGACGCTTTGGCCAGGACGGCCTGGTGTTGCTTAACCGCGATGTGGCCCGACACCTGGTGGATCATCATCAACTCTATGGCGTGCGCCCGGCGGGGCATCTGGCGGCCATTGCCTACGGCATCGGCTTTTCACGCAAGAAGGTCAACGAAGTGCAGTTTCAGGCGTTCAATGCCGGGCTGACAACGCTGATAAAAGATGGGCAACTGACGGCCATTCTGCAGCGTTATGGCCTGCAGCCCGTTAATTAGGCGGGCTGGACATTTAATTCGGCTTCGCCATAATTACCTGGCTGATAAAAAGCCACCGGTTCGAACCGCCTGACAATTGCGCCAAACAGTTGTTTTGGCATGGCAAACATACTTTCAGCAGGCT
>C687J35021_10000303_pt1 | contig 38756 bp, 45 predicted proteins | sample RifCSPhighO2_12_FD_35021 | JGI IMG/M metagenome (IMG submission 35021) | reverse complement strand
GCTTTACGGCCAGCTTCGCGACCAGCTTGGCGACCAGCTTGGCGACCAGCTTCGCGACCAGCTTGGCGACCAGCTTGGCGGCCATCTTGGCGTCCAGCTTTACGGCCAGCTTTACGGCCAGCTTCGCGACCAGCTTTACGGCCAGCTTCGCGACCAGCTTGGCGACCAGCTTGGCGACCAGCTTCGCGACCAGCTTGGCGACCAGCTTGGCGGCCATCTTGGCGACCAGCTTGGCAAGTGCAAACCTCTTATTTCAATTTGGTGGTCTTGGCTGGCGGCAGCCTACGAGATCGCCTCCGAAGTTGTCGTAATGGACGCAACTCGACTGAGCCTGTTCGTTGACTGGATTCGTTTTGCGAAGGTAGCTGTCATCACAAATAAAGCATGTTTTGTTTCTGCGAATCCACTGACTGTGGCGTGGGATGGTGATCGCCGAATGTTGCATAATCCAGTTGGTCCCGCCGTCGAGTATCGAGATGGATGGAGGTTGTGGTCGATTCAGGGCGTTGCTCTGCGAACGGATGGCGAACAGATCGTTATGTGTCCTGAGTCGCAGACTGTTGATCAAATCAAGTCGGAGTCCAACGAGGAAGTTCGTCGCATCCGAATTGAGAGATTCGGTTGGGAGCGATATCTCATCGAATCAGGTGCCAAGATTCGACATCGACGATTTAACGAACGTGATCAACAATGGGAGGAGCTGAGGACGCTCGCAGACGGGACACAGCGCATTCTGCTGAGTGATCCTTCAACAGGAAGGAAGTATGCTCTCGGTTGTCCGAGAGAGATTGAGACGTGCGAAGGCGCACAACATTTTTTATCGCACGGGCTCGACGCCCTGGCGATTCACAGATCGTAAACTGGAGAACTGAAAAATGAAGACTGCAACAAAAACGATTCGGCGAGAAGTAAATCGCGAGGCGATTGTCAACGACGAGTCGAAGTATCTTGTCGCATTTGGAGTCGGCGACGTTTCACACCAAGGCGACTTGACGATCGTAGGAATTGCCAAACTCCCAAAGTCCGCCAAGCCTCGTTCGAGTCGGCAGCTTACTGACGGCAGGACGCAAGGTAGTCGGCATGTAATGGAACGCGGCAACGTGTACGATTGCGACGACAACGAAGTGGTGCAGGCAATTAAGGCCGCAACGAAAGTGACCGTTGATGCTCGATACATCGGGCCAGTGTTTGTGTCGCCCGAGAATCCGACGGCGGATGATTTGAGCCATCCTGAACACGGGAATCAGGGCTTCCCTGCCGGTACGATCTGTGCCGTCGTGATTCAGCGGAGCCTTGACGCAGAGGAGCGTGAGCAACGAGTTCTTGATTAACAGTTGTGGCCTGTCGATTTCTTTACTTTCATCGGAGCAATACGCATGTCAAACGAGTTGGAGCAAGCAGGTACTTTTCGCGGGCAGATCATCGAGTACGGACTGTCAGAGGCCCAATCAGGGGCCGTCGCGGTCAACGTCAAGGTCGCTATCAACGACATCTTTCACGAGGGCGAGTGGCACGACTGGCGCGAACACGAGTTTGTAGTTGGTGGGCAACTGTGGATCATCAAAAAGGACGGCAAGTTGAACAACTCGCAATGCGAGGCTCTGATCTTGCACGCCGGATGGAACGGCGACATAACGTCGATCGCCCAGGACACATGGAAGCCGACCGACATTCAAGTGAATGTTGAAGCGGATACGTACAAAGACCAGACGCGGTTTCGTATTTCCTTCATCAAAGGCTACGACAGCACGCCCGGCGCGTCGACGATCAGCCAAGCCAAGGCGAAGGCGTTGCAACAGAAGCTTGGCGGCGAGCTGCGGGCGATGGCCGGCAACAAGAGCCGCAACGACGCGCCGGCAGCGGGCACCCCGGCCAAGCCGAAGCCCGGCCCGGCGGCGAAGAAGCCTGAGCCGCCAGCCCCAGCCGCTGAAACTCCACCTGACGACGATATCCCTTTTGAAAGCTAGTCGATTCCCACAAAAATGGATATCTGCCCCAAGTGCGGAAATGCGACCACGGAAACCGCTGGTCTGTTCAACAAGAACCTTCGCTTCACCGCCAGTAAGAAGCAACGCTGGTACATCCGCACCGTTTGCATGAAGTGCCGAAAGTTCCTTGGATACCGTCCGACAGACCCGCGGAAGCTGAAAGGGAAGCCGAGCCATGCCGAAGACAGTTGATTGCCCCGGCTGCGGCCGTTCGCAGCCTCAGCGCACGGCGGACACGATCTATTGGTGCGACGTGTGCCAATGCCAGTTCGACGACTCGCCCGACGAGGGCGGCGATTACGGCACCGACCCGACGCGCCGCATCCAGCGACAAGAGGAGCGGGCGGAGCGGGAACGTGAACGGAAGGTGAGGCGACGGTAGATATGGCAAAACTTCCAGCATTTCAGTTCTACCCAGGTGACTGGATGAAAGACCCCGAGCTGCGATCTTGCTCGACTTTTGCTAGAGGTTTGCTTGTCGATTTGCTTTGCCTCTTGCATGAAGCAAAATCTCGCGGACGCTTTGTATGGGCTACCGGAGATCCGTGGACAGATGAGGAGATCGTACAGGCGTTGCCTGGCGCTGATCCGATCGACGCGAGACTATTAGCGCTGACTGAACTACTAAAACGTGGAGTGCTGAAGCGAGATTCTGAGGGAATTGTGCATTCTTCCCGCATGGTGAGGGATGAGCATATCCGCACAGTACGAGTCGAATCAGGAAGCAAAGGTGGTAGCAAAACTCAAGCAAAACTAAAACAAGGCTCAAGCAAACGGTCAAGCAAAGCTCAAGCAAAATCGGGGTCTTCATCTTCATCTTCAGCTTCAGCTTCATCTTCACTTGCATCTACAGTTGCAGTTGCAACTTCACCTTCAGCCTCGGCTGAAGAAAACATTGTGCCTAACGGCACGGCGCGCGGCGGTAAACCCGAACCGGTCGGAACGTACTCGACGGACTTCCTGAAATTCTGGGAAGGATTCCCAGACGGCCGCAAGAAGTCCAAGGGCGCAGCCTGGAAGTCGTGGCAAGCGGCGATCAAGCTGGCGGACGTCGAAACGATCGTGACCAAGGCTGGTGAGTACGCGATGAGTGCCGAGGGGCGCGGCGATTACGTGAAGATGCCGTCGACGTGGCTTAACCAGCGATGCTGGGAGGACGATCCGGCGGCATGGGCGGCGAAGGACAGTAACGGTAAGTCCGTAACATCAGACGCCGTGAAATCCCGCACCCGCGACGCGATGGTTTTTAACCCGGAGGGTAAACCGTGACCGACGAAGAACGACAACTCGCCGAACTCCAACAAGAACTCAATCGCAAGCAGGCTGCGAGTCCGCCAGACATCAAAACGCTAAACGAACCACTTTCAAAGAGAATCAACGAGTTGAAGATCAGTCCGGAGCGGCAGGCGGCAATCGACGCTCGTATCAAGGCGTCCGAACGCGCGCAGCAACGCAGCGACATCGAATCCCGCATGGGCGGCACTCGCAAGAGCCTTGGAAAGTATGCCGATGCGAACCTGACGGATTACGAGGTCTACGCCGGCGACGATCAGCGACACGTCTTGGACCGCGTCTCGCGAATGTGCGATGAGATCGACAAGGTTATCCGCCAGCGGTTGAAAGTCGTGCTGTGGGGAACGCTCGGCACAGGCAAGGATCATTTGGCGGCGTGCTTGCTCCTTGCGGCAGCAAGGGCAGGCGTCAACGCCAAGATGCTTTCCGGCCGCGTGTTTTACGACGAATCGGCCGCTGCGTTCTCCGCGGATTCGACGCAGTTGGAAGTCTATCGCCGGTGGACTGTTCCGCAGATACTTTGCCTGTCTGACCCGGTATTTGAAACTGGCTGGTCGCCGAAGTGGGGAGAGTACCTGAACCGGCTTCTGAGGATGCGGTACGACGCAGGCAAGCCCACTTGGGCGACCGTGAACGCCCGTAGCGAGGAACATGCTCGCGAGATGTTCGGCTTCGACGTGTGGGACCGGTTGATCGAGAACGCCGTGATAATTCCAACCCGCTGGCCGTCGTATCGCCAGCGACACAAACAGGAAGAATTTTAATGCCACTCAACGACAAACAAACGATGTGGGCGAAGGAAGGCTTTCGCCGAGAGTTAGAACGGCTGCAACGTGCCCAGTCGATCTTCCAATCGGACCCCGAGACGGCTGCGTTGATGGTGAGTAAGTGCCGTACCAATCTGCGGTCATTGGCGAAGTCGCTGCTGTCGCACGGTAGCGAAACGGAGGCGGATTGACATGGGACTTTCATCATGGCCCGAGAAGTTCATCGACAAGAACCGGGACGTTCGTTACGTTACGGTCCCTTACGACGAGCCAATGGAGATTGCTATGGAAACTGACAAGGCGATCGGCGTGCGTACCGTTGGAACCCGCCATCAGCCCGTGTGGATTCCGCGGTCGGTGCTCGAGGAAGTTCCTGACGACGTGTTCGAGGAGTTGCGGATTGCGAAGTGGTTCGCTGACGACCGAGCATGGGAATACGAGGATTAGAGCCAATGAAGCGATTCTTACGTCGAGCTTACTGGACATGGATCATCTGGAGCGGAAACGCTCGGAAGTGCAACCGCGTTTACTGGGGCTGGGTCAAGCTGCGAACTGCGTGGGCGGCTGCAAAGTGTTTGATAAAGGATTCTAACGAGCGATGAAACATATCAGCGAGATCATCGACCCGCGGCGTTACGCCGCGCCCCAGGTAGTCGGCATCGACCCTTCCTTGACCAATACGGCCGTTGTGATCGGGGACGGCGTGACATGTACGCTGGGTGAGTTCGGATCGAAGAACGCAGGCGACAACATTCGCAGCCGTGTGGCTCGTTACGACGCGCTAGTTGCCGGCGTGGTCGAGTTCATCGAGTCGCACGGGCCGTCAGTTGCCATCTTCATCGAGGGCTATTCGTTCGGATCGAACATGCCGGGAAAGAACGGCACGGTCGAGTTCGGCGGGCTCCTGCGTTGGCACTTAGTGGACCTGGCCCCTCGCGTCTACGAGGTTGCGCCGACAACGCTCAAGAAGTTTGTGACGGGCAAGGGCAACGCCAAAAAAGAGCAAATGCTCGCTCATGTTCAAAAGCGATGGGGCGAGATGTTCGAGACCAACGATGCGGGCGATGCGTTTGGACTTTACAAGCTCGGCTGCGTGGTCGAGCGACTAACCGAAGCGGATACGGACGCTCAGCGTGAGGCCGCCGCGAAGGTTGCAGGTAGTTTGTCTTAGTGGGTAAAACGATTTTTAACTAAGGCTTTAACGACGGAGGTTTAACGAGATGGCGAAGAAACAAGCAGGTGAGGCGGCGCGGACAACGGCTACGAAGGCACTGCCAACGATGGAAGATGAGTTCGACGTGCCCAAGGAACTGGTCATGGACGCCGAGGACTATGCGACCGCGCTGAAGGCCAAGGGCAAGGCCAACGGCAAGTTCAACTCGGCGCGCGACAAGGTAATTGCGTCCATGCGCGACTTAGGGGTCGAGCGCATCCGCATCCAGACGGACAAGGGCGAGAAGACGCTCGTCCTTTCGAACGAGGACAAGCTGAAGTTGGAAAAACTGAAGAAGCCGGATGTTGACGAGGAGTAGTGTTTACCGGCCCGGCATGGACTGCCGGGCTTGCACCTTGCCCGGCCGTCGAACGGAGGCGACGGCGGGCGGAGAGAAAGTGATTCTGCCTTGAAGATCAAAGCCGTGGCCCCGTGGTTCGGAAGCAAGCGTAATCTCGCTCCTCGCATCGTTGAAATGCTAGGCAAGCACGTCTCATACTGGGAGCCGTTCTGCGGGTCGCTCGCGGTCTTGTTCGCGAAGCCGGTATCAACAATCGAGACGGCGAACGATCTTCATGGTGACCTCATCAATCTCTGCCGCGTTCTCAAGTGTGAAAAAACCGCGATCGAGCTGTACGGACGTGCGTCGCGAATGGTGATGCACGAGGATCTGTTCACCGAAGCGGCGCAGCGATATCGCGATCGCGGAAACAATCCAGCGGATGACGAGCCTGATATCGATCGCGCCGACGACTTCCTTGTTTGCAGTTGGTATGGCCGCAACGGTGTTGCCGGCACAAAGAGCTACAACCAAGGGTTCTGCTTGCGGTTCACTAAGAACGGTGGCCACGCAGCCAAGCGATGGCTGTCCGTCGTCGAATCTATCCCCGATTGGCATTGGCGGTTGCGTAATGTGACTATCCTGAACCGCGATGCCTTCGAGCTGCTTGAGCGCATCGAAGACGCAAAGAGAGTTGTGATTTATGTTGACTCGCCATACATCGTGAAAGGCGCGAAGTACATCCACGACTTCACTGCCGACGACCATGCCAGGCTCGCTGCGGCGCTATCGAGGTTCAAGAAAACGCGAGTGATCGTTAGCTACTACGATCATCCGCAGTTGACCGAACTGTATCCAGGCTGGCAGCGACGAACGATCGAAGTTACGAAGTCGCTCGTGAATCAAGGGATGCGAGATTGCAGTGGCGCGAAGAAGGCCCAAGAAGTGTTGCTGAGCAATGAACCTGCCGGGCTGTTTGCATAATTGCAAATCGAGCTGTCCAAGCGTCGAATCGCCGAAGTCAGCCACGATTCCGCCAAAACGGGCTCCTGAGAACGCCGCTGGAGCACGATAACGCCCCGATTGGTGTCCAGACACCCTGGAATCAGCGCGGCGTCCCAGGCTTCTCCCAGACGCCTTCCCGCACCAAAATCCGCTTGATCTGGTTGTGATGCCAGATTTGCCCGCTACGGTTGGGGGTTCCTGCCTCGTTCAAATGCCGCGATATGGCGCGCAGTGGCTTGCCGGTGGCCCAGATCTGCTTGATGACCTCGATAACGGCCCGCTCGTCGTCGTTGGGCACGAGCCGGTCTGTATCCATGGGGTCGATGGACGTGCCGTAAGGCGGCTCCTTGCTCATTCGCCGGCCGCCGCGCTGGTGTTCGAGCATCTTGGATTTGGTCCGCGCCCTGGTCAGCTCGCGCTGATACTCCGCGATCCACAAGAACACGAAGCGGATCAACTTGGCGTTCATGCTGTCGCCGTTGGCACCGGGCTCGGTGATGCTGCGGACCTCCGCGCCCTTGGCTTCGAGCATCGCGCGGAACATCGTCGCCTTATCGATGTCGCGAAACAATCGGTCGTACGACCGCACCAGGAACACCATGCCGCGGGTGCAGGCGTTGGCCGCGTCGAGCATTCCCGGCCGCGTGTCCCAATCGCTGCCGCCTGACAGCGCTTTGTCCGAAAATTCTCCCACGACTTCGTGGCCGTGCTGCACGCAGTAGGCTCGCAATTCGGCGAGTTGGGATTCGACCGATTCGCATTCCGAGGCAAGTGGGCGAGGTGAAAACCTCGCGTACAAAATAACTTTCATTGCTTGTTCCACCGCACTAGGTAAGCGGCGGCCTCGTGTAAGAGAGATGGCGAATCTTTTGCATGTCCTAGAAGAAGATTGCAGTCATTACAGACCAAGCCGCGAACCATACCTGTGTCATGGTCGTGGTCAACCAGTAAGTTTTTAAAATGTGCTCCGGGCGAGGATGTGCCACAAACGGCACATGAACCGCCCTGAGCGAAGAGCATGTCATTGAATTGGGCAAGTGTTATCCCGTGAATCTTCTGGAGTCTCCAATCTCTCGAATAATCTGGTCGCCGCTCTTTAAAACGACGGTCCTTTTCCTTGATTTGTTCTGGATGCCTACGCGCGTACGCCTTATTTCTCGCTCGCGTCTTATCTCTATTTTTGGCTGCCCATTTTCTTTGATACTCACGGTGCTTATCTTTGTTCGCGTGATACCATTCACGAGACTTCTTGATACAACAGACCTTGCACCAGCAATGCAAACTACCGTCTGTTTTCTTGGTCGAAAACTCATTGGCGGACTTAATCTCCTTGCAGAGAGGACACCGCTTTTCAACCCGCTGCTTTTCGAATAGTTGGCGTTGTTTCATCTCGTAACCAATTAAATGCCGCCGCGCGGTTGTCGTATCCGAATAGCCAAGAATGGCCAAGCGAATCCGCGCGGCGGGTGTTTGATTAGTTGGGAGATTCGGATACGACGCACGCATTAGAGCAGTCTGTCCGCTGGCGGTCAATTGCGTGAAATAGTTCCAATAACGTGCCGACCCCAGATCCAACAAGGTCGGCACGCCGTTGGCGCTACGCCGCGCCAGTGGCTCGATTCACTTCATCATCACGCCCGCCCTTGCCAGCGTCCGCTTTTTATGTCGGTACGCACACAGCGTCGAGCAGAACAGCGGGCTGTTCGGCAAGTCGTGGCGAACGCCCTTAGTCTTATCGAACACTTCTCTGCATCCGTATTCGCAGATGCTCGGCCGTTCGATCTTGCTCCGGCGAGTCTCGTCTATGCGTTCCGTCTCGTCGTCGGCTTGGTCGCCGCCGTTGACCACATGCTGCACGTATTGCGTGGGTGTCCGGTACACGGGTTAACTCCTTGGGTTCGAGGTTCACTAACGGATACTATGACCATGCCGCGCGCGGCGGCATGGATTGGGACTCGTTAGCCTTCGAAGATCGCGATGCTGTTGGCCAGCTTCAATGCGGCATCGACAAAGCCTTGAGCCTTCAGGTTGCGGTCCCACTGGGACGCGAACGATTTCAGGTCTTTGAGAAGCCGCGGCCGAGTCCACGCCTTGCCGCTCTCGTCGAACCACATCGCGCCGCGTTCGCCCTCTTGGTAGATGCCTGCGTAGTCGTTGCGGAACGAAACCGGCGTCCACAACCAGCCTTTCAGCGTCCGGCTGACAACGAACGTTATCTCGGGGTCCGCCATCAAGTCACCGTTTTGCTCGCCGTAGTGGCACACGCTGAACATGGGCAGGTTGTTCGGGCCAAAGGTGCCGATGCGCTCGATGCTGAGCGGCATGAACCCGCCGCACTCCAGCTTGACGTGTCGGAAGGCGTCGCCGCCAAGTAGGTCGATGATCTTTTGCACGTTCTTCATAAATCTAACTCCTGAGTCAGCCGTCAGTCACGATCACACCCGGATCGTGTTCAGCCCCGCGACCGTGAACGCCGCTGACAAGGGGCCATGCCGGATTACGCGCCGGCCCGCGGGGTGAGCTAGGCGGTCGCTTAGCTCTTGACAATGACTCCGTTGACCGCGTAACGCTGATCGGCCGGCCGGATATCCTCTATCGCTCCGTCTTCCCAAACAATCTGATTGCCACGACGCTGGCCGATTCTGGCCCCCTTGTCACGCCACCAAGCCATCCAGACGGACAACGGCACGTAGTCAAACGACTCCAGGGAATCGATGACCGTGGCGGCCTTGGCCAGCGTTGCCAAGCCACCGAAGCAGCCGGGATCTGCCAAGATGTCGAGCATGAACGTATCCTGGCCAGCAACCTTGTCCTTGAAGCGGTTGACTTCCCGAGTATGAGTGTCGAGCATCGGGGAGCGGACAGACAGCGATGGGTTGTTGTCCAGGACATCGTGACGGTCGATTGCGTACCCGCCGTCCATAAGGCAGCCGTAGTAACACGATAAGCGGCTGTCGTAAGCGTGACCACCCATCGACTTGCCAAACTGAAGGTCCAAATAGGTGCCGAGTTCGACGCAGTCCTTGGCTTCTTGGTAGTTGGTTCCGGCCAATGTTCGGTCAGCATAACCCCACGGTTTGCTGTCGTAGCGGATCATGTCATCTCGCCACACTTGGGAGAGCGCGGCCTCGGAGACTTGAACGGCCGTCAGCTTCTGGTCACACTCAGCACGGGCCACGACGACGGCGGCCTTAATGGCTGATTGCAACTCTGGCGGCAGTTTGCGGAACTTGGCCGAGCGGACTTTATGATCACCAGTGCTGTCACTGAGATTGAACGTCTCGACTGTGGAACCGTCGTGTTCCATCCAGACCGAGACATTGAAACCACTTCCCCACTTTGAACCGTATACAGCAGACATGATTAAACTCCTAAATGTTGTTGGTTTTTCATTCGTGGCACACATCATTTATTGCCACGGTGCCATATTACTGTCGTTCACGTAAGCGAGTCAAGTAGGATATCGTCAGAATTCTGCGGAATGTTCGCTCAATCCAGTAAATTGCAACGCCAGATCGTGGACGTGGCACAGTGTTGGACACGTGGTATCGCGGGACAATCGGCTTGACACAACGCCCGCCAGGCGGTCAGAATCACGGCGAAGGAGAAACAACATGACGCTCAAAGTAAAAAGAATCGTTGTCGGTTCGCTCGACGACAAGCCGATCTTTACCGACCAATGGCAGGCTGTCGTGATGGACGGTCGCAAGATTGTCTTTGCGTCCGCCGGCCGCCATTACGCCACGGAGGCTCGCCAAGCAGGAATTGACTGGATCGAGCGCCAAGCAGCCTAGCGCAGTTACAATTCGAAGTGGCGTCTCGCGATGCCAAGCGACACGAGGCGAAAGCACAGGTCCGAATCGCGAGTCTCCGGGCGATAGGAAGCCCACTTTATGGCCTACAGCCTTGCGAAGCTCACGGCCACACGTCGAAAGGGATGTAAACCATCGGGACGACGAGCAGTGACGTGGTCACATACTCCGACTCAATTGCCGCGACGTTAAACAAAGGGCGGCCACCTGGAATGCGATGCGCGCTCGCCCACTCGTCTTGCACTCGCACTCCCGCTCCCGCTACCATCACGACATGCAACCAGTCGCCTCGCCAATCCCGCAATCGCCACTCGCCAGGGCCAGACGACAATCGCCGCCAGCTCCCGCGGCGGATCCAGTCGAGAAGGTCGAGCAGACGACGTCCGAGCCGGTCGCCATCGCCGACGAGCTGCCGGCCGTCGACGACAGCACATCGACGGTTGACGATGCCGGGATCCCCGCTGCGGTCGCCGAGCCCGACGCGACGACCGCCACGACCGAAGCCGACGACCCCAAAGCCTTCGTCGCCGCGGTCACACAACGACTGCTCAAGGAACGCCGTTGGCGCGATGTCGAGCCACTCAAGAACGCCATGATCAAGGAAGCCCGCGCCAAGGGCATGAAGCGGGACGATGCACAGCTCTGGGCTTACGGCGAGGTCGATCGACTCTATCCGCCATTGCCCCAGGCAGCGGACAGCGAAGGGCAGCCGGGGGTCAGTTGCGAGGCGAACGGCGACGCATCGCCAGGCGAGTCGTCATCGGCGCACGCGCGAGAGCCCGGCGAGTCGTCATCGACCGTAAATGGCCTCGCCGGAACTGAGCGAGTCACACCGTCCATACCATCGAGCCCAGAAAACTCTGGTGTTCGCGGTCTCGGCGACGTGCCCGCGGCGTGGCTGCCGCTGACGGCGAATGCCTCGCTCGCCGCCGAGATCGCCTGGGTGCAGGCCAATCGGCTGTGCGTGGTGGACGAATCGCGATCCGGCCAGACGGTGGTGAGGCTGGACAGGGCACATGAGCCCGCGCCATCACGCGCAGCCATAGGCTGGCTTGAGACTTCGATACGTTCATACGCGAAGTTTGTGGACGTCGCAGCCAAGTGCATGGGGTACGAGACCGATGAGTCGAGCCAGGTGCGACGCGAACGCATGGCGATCGAGGACATTCGCTCGCTGCTGGACGAGATGCACTGCGATTGAAAGCGCGCGCGAGGTCGCACCGGAAAACGAACCGCGACCGGCCGTCCCCGCGACGGGTCCCATCTGTATGTCCATTCCTCACGAGCTATAAAAACGGGTGTTAATATAGGCAATCACCATAGTCACAAGTCAGATTGCCAATCGGTTGCTGATGTTGGACAATGCCGTTCGTTGAACTGTGTCTACGAAAGGGTAGTGTGATGCTGGCTCAAGTGATTCTGAGCGAGCCCGTGAATTTGGCGATTGTTGCGGCGATGACATCGCTTGTGACATTGGCGATCACGAAGGGGGTGGATGCAGTAATTCGTTGGCGGCGATCGGAGGGGCAGATGGAAGGTGAAAGCGAAGACAAGTTAGTCGCTAGAATTTTGCATTTGGAAGGCGAGGTTGCGAGGCTTCAGTCTGAGCTGGCGGCTTTGCAGTACAAGCTTGGCAGGAGCGACGCACATATCGAGATACTTCAAGGGCGCTGCGACAAGGCATCGTTACCGCAGGCGGAGAGGCTGTCATGATGAAAGAATTCCATGCAATCGTAACGCACGTCCGCTGGATGGTTCGACGCGATATGCCCGAAGTGCTCGACATCGAAGGCCAAAGTTTCGAGTTCCGGTGGTCGGAAGAAGATTTCATGCGCTGCCTACGTCAGCGGAATTGCATCGGCATGGTCGCGGAGTTCGAAGAGCAAGTCGTCGGCTTCATGATCTACGAATTGCACAAGACGCGATTGCATTTATTGAACTTTGCGGTGAATCCCAGCTTCCGCCGCCGGGCCGTCGGCCAGGCAATGATGGGCAAGTTGGTGAGCAGGTTATCGCATCAGCGGCGCAATCGCATCCTGCTCGAAGTCCGCGAGACGAATCTCGCCGCGCAGTTGTTCTTCCGGAATATCGGCTTCCGGGCCGTTTCCGTATTGCGGGACTTCTACGAAGATACGACCGAAGACGCCTACTTGATGCAGTTCACTTACGATGGCTCGCAGCAAGAGTATGCTGACCTATGCGACGGGCTGCTCGCATGACTGCTTCCCGCCAATACCTGCACCGCGAAGTCGACGGCGAGCATTACTTTCTCGGCTACTACGGTGACGAGAACGGCATGATGAAGGGGCTGTTGGCGCTCGACTCGTGGCGCACGCATCAGTGCCTGAACTTTGCGAGAGAGGACATGGACGCGATGGCGAACATGATCGACGAGCCTGTCACGCCGACGCGGTTCCAGTTCCCGATTGACACCTCGGGCTGATCCGGCAACAATCGCTCTCGGACACCGCCGCCCTGCTCGCAATCTCGCGGCTTTCGTCGCGCGGTGTCCCAACGACTGGGCGGCGTGTCCGCTTTCAACTCAAAAGGAATCCTATGAAACGCCTGCTCATCATCCCGCTCTTGCTGTTCGCCTCGGTGGCGAATGCGGAACCGAACGAAGTTCAGCAGGCGTATGCAAGAGGCATCTTGCGGGTGCGACTTGCCGACATTCGCGGGATGCAGGTCGATGACGCGATCAAATCCGACTTGGCCGACCGCGAGATCGGCGAGGGGCTGACATGCTCATTCCCGGACGAGTTGCAAACGGAATTGCTGACTGTACCGATCCGGGAAATCTCGGACGCTCTGTCGATGAGTGAGGCCGACGCGCAGCGGCTGCAAGACTTGCATTTGGGATTGGCGGAAGCGATCGTCGGGCAGGCGACCGGCAAGGGAGCTTATCCACCCGGTTGCAATCCGGCCTATCCCGGAATTCATGCCGTTGCTTATTACGAGGATACGAACCGGCCCGCACATCTGAACCGCGTGCTGACTGACGCAGAGTTTGAAGCGATAATCAAAGCTAAAGTGTGGGGACCGACTGGAGATCCGCGAGGGCCTCCGTTCACGATGGCGCAGCTCAAGTCCGCTTGGGGCGCAAAGCCGCTCTGGCAAGTCGTCAACGACTTCGCCGAAGAGACGTATCGACGCTGGGGCGTGATTCTTTATCCGGTATTCACCGGACCGGACGGGCAGCACAACATCCACGTCACGTTTCCGACGATCCCCGGAAGTGTGATTGGAGTTGGCTGGTTTCCTGATGACAAGGGTTGTCCTGGAGATCACGTTAATCTCCACATCGACCAGTCTTACACGGCAGGATTTCAAGGGCAGTTTGGGCTCAAGATCCACGAACTGGGTCACACCCTTCAACTGCAACACCAATTCAGTGGGCAAGGCTCGCATCAAGAACCGATGTCGTACTCGTACTCGAATCACTTGGTTGTTGGCTACTCGACTGGCGATCCGGTGTTTGGCATTCCGAAGTCACCCAGCGTGTCGCATCTCACGTCGCTGTATGGCGGGCAGCCTGTGGGCGTCCCGTGGAAAGGCAAGTTCGCCACAACGCCGCCGCCAGATCCGCAACCGCCAACCGGCGACAAGCTGCAACTCGACCTAAAGATTGAAATCATCAACGGGTTGCCAGTGATCAGAAATGAATTCAAAATCCGCGGGCGAGATTTTATCATCGTTCCCAAACCAACCTTTTGAGAAAGCCGAGTCCTATGAAACCTCGAATGCTACTACTGGCGTGCATCGCATTGTTACTCGCAACGGTCAACGGCGAGTGCGAAGAATGGCAACTTGAAGCGGGCGATAGTGCTCCGCAATTCGCGAAAGAGAAGACGTTGCTCAACATCACTGACTTTGCGCCGGGAACCTACCTGCTGACGATCTTGCCATCGGGACAAGTCGAAGCCAGTCGCGTGAGCGTGATCGAAGTTGGTGACGCGCCAACCGATCCTGGAACAACTCCGCCCGTGACCGTGAATCGAGTCGCGGCGATTAAGAAAGTTGTCGATCAGATCGACGATCCCGAGATGACAAAAAATCTCGCACCGCTTTTTCGAGGCATCGCCATCAAGTCCCGTCCGCCGAACGCACTGTATACCACGCCGGAAAATCTTAAGAAGGGTGTTCAGGATTCGCTGAATCTGTTTCTATCGATCGGCGGCAGCGAATCGGAATGGTCCCCGTTCAAGGATGCCCTGACGTCCGAATGGACGAAGATTGCACAAGAGGGCGGCAAGCTGGAAGACTACGCCAAGCTGGTCGATGATGTCGCCGCCGCTCTTTCGCAGTCAGCGAACCTCGAAGAGTCCGCGTTTGACATTACCGTCGTGTTCAAGATCCTGGAGATCATCGGCAACCCAAATCTGACGCGGTTTCAGAAGCTCATTGCCATTGCGCCGTTGATCTTTTCGATGTTCATCTGACGGGTCAATCTTGCGTTCTGCCGGCCGATCGGCAACAATTCGTCGGTAACGTGAACGTGAATCGTTTTTCTAACCCAGAAGGAAGGTGATCCAAGTGAAGAATCTCCTAATCGCCGTCGTGTGTGTGTGTGCCTTGTTCGCGATGACTCCGTTGGCCGATTCGGTTGCCATCGATCCGCCCGGCGTCAACCAGCAAGACGACGTGGCGTGTCGTCCGCTGCGTGCAATCGGTCGCGGCTTGCGCGGCCTTGGCCGCGGGCTCGGTCGCGGGCTCGGCTTCGGTCGGGCGTGTTAACTCGCTGAAACTACTTCCGATCCTCTCGGACTTGAAGAAACGCTCGGCTTCGGTCGGGCGTTTTTTATGCAATGACTCCCTTCTACGTCAACTACCCAAAAGATCCCGAGGCGAATCTGCGTTGGCGAATCGCCTGCCGCGAACGGGCGTTGAAAGACGTTCGGTTCCGCGAGGCGTTGTGGCAGGCGTGCATGGATGACTTACTTTTTTTTATGGCGTTCTGCATGTGGTCATACGAGCCGCGAGCCAAAGTCAAACTCAGGCCATTCATCCCGTGGCCACATCAGGAGGCAGTTTTCCTGAAGATGGATCAGGCGGTTGACGACGCCGAGCGGGAAGAAAAGCCGATCGACGTTCTGCTCGACAAGGCTCGAGCCCAGGGCGGGACGTTTGGTTATCTGTGGATCGACCTTCGCCGCTGGCTGCGGGATCGGATGTTCTCGGCAGGTTACGTGACCCGCAACGAAGATCTTGTCGACTCGAAGACCGATTCGAACACGGTATTATGGAAGGTCGCTTGGGCGATCGAGAAACTTCCCTTCTGGATGGTTCCGGAAGGCTTCGAGATGAGCAAGCATCGCAATCTATCGCAGCACACGTTCACGAATCCGGCCAACGGAGCCTTGCTGGCGGGCTATGCCGCGGGGCAGGACGTGGCGGCCGGCGGCCGGGCCACAGTGTTCACATGCGACGAGTTCGGTGCCAAGGACTTCATCGCCGGCGGCAAGGACGTGGATGTCATGGAGTCGCTGCACGACGTAACCAACTGTCTGCGGCTGGTGAGTGCTCGATACGCCGATAGCGGAGTGTTTCACGAGGCGTGCGAGAACCCAGATAGCGCCCGCAACGGCGTGCATTTGGTCCTCGACTGGAAAGACAACCCGATCCACGGCAAATACTCGTACGTGGTTCGCGACGGCAAGCCGGTTGCGACAAGGCCGGAAGATCAGGCGGCGGTCGATGCCTACCATGCCAAGAGTCCGGACTTGCGTGTTCGACTTGAGCGTAAGGGGTTCAAGTTCGAAGGTATCGTCAGAAGCCCTTGGTACGACATGCGATGTCTGCGACCGACGTCGACTCCGCGGCTGATCGCCAGCCAGTTGGACCGCGACCCGCGCGGAGCCGTGGGCAAGGCGTTCGAGACCGAGCTGCTCGACCGGATGAAGCACGACAAGTGCAAGCCGCCCGTGTGGCAGGGAGACCCGGTGTTTGACTCCGAGACGCTGAAGCTCAAGGGGCTGATTCCCCGTCAAGGCGGCAAGCTGAAGTTGTGGTTCAAGCCGGGCATCGACAACATGCCGCCGCTGGGACCGTTCACGGTCGGCTGCGACGTGGCCATGGGTTCGGACGGCGCGTACTCGTCGAATTCCTGCGCTTCTGGCATCGACGATCGGACCGGCGAGCAGGTACTCGAGTACACGGTCAAGGGAATGCCCGCTAGCAAGTTTGGGCGCGTCGTCGTGGGGCTGTGCATGTGGCTGCGGAATGCTTTTCTTGGCTGGGAAGACAGCGGCATGATCGGGCCGTTTGCCAAGGAGATTTTGGAAGTCCTGTACTACGGCAACGTGTACTATCGGGACGTTCCGGAAATCGGTTCAAAGCGGAAAACCCGCAAGGCAGGCTGGTGGAACGGCAAGGATTCCGACAAGGCGGATCTGTTCGAGCAATTAGCCCTGGGCATGGAAACCGGGCGGTATGTTCCCAGGTCGGAAGAGATGATTGTCGAGTGCGGCGAGTACGAGTGGGACAAGGGCAAATTGATCCACATGCCCACCAAAAACCGTGGTTCGAAGGAGAAAGCACACGCCGACCGTTGCATTGCCAGTGGCGTGTCGTGGCTGATCTACTCGGAGGGCACCAATCGCGATCACGTTGACAGCGACAAGTCAACTGGCGAGAATCCTGAGTACGGCAGCTTCCTGTGGCGAGAGCAACAGGAGCGGCTGCGAGTGGATTCAGGCGGACCTGAGTTCGGATTACTGGACGTGGTAAACTTCTAATTCGGAGCTAGAACCCGATGAAAGACAAGATTGACGTGGCGATTGGAAACTTACTGGCAATGGTCCGTACAAACTGCAAACCTGACGAGGCGTTGAAGTTCACGCAAGCGGCGTTGAACTTGGCACACGTCAAGGGAACACTGGCGGCGATTGAATTGCATCCTGATCACGCAAAAGCTATGGAGAGATTGCGAGATCACGGAACGAAAGCGTCGGAAACATCCGCCGTCGAAAATCACGATCCGAAAGTACCGAAACCCAAGGGGGCTGGCGCGTAGGCGTCGGCTCGACAAGGCATAGGCGGTTGATCCCCGCCGAGATGCCCTAACATCGCAGCCTTAGGGGGCTGGCGCAATACCGCCGCCCCCTTTTCGTTTACAGGCTGTAGATGATCGACCTGCACGACAAAGAGAAACGCGGCCGGCTGCTGAAAGCCGTCAAGACTTCTAGAGAGTCGCTCGAACCGTTTCGCCGCATCCGTAAGGAACTGATCCGCGACTACACCGGGTCTTGGTACAGCGACGGCGGGGCTCGCAACAAGACGCTCGTCAACCTGATGAACCAGACGGCTCGCATCTACACGATCGCCCTGGCCGCGAACAATCCCCAGGTCATGGTCTCGACGCCGCTGGTCGAGAACTGGCCCTTCGCCATGCGGTTCGAGGTCAACCTGAACAAGCTCATCGGCGACATGGCCCTCGATGCCACGTTCCGGGCGATCGTCTTGGACGCATTCTTTTGCATCGGTTGCGGCGTCGTGATGATGCGAGACACCGACACCCGGTTCCACGGGCTCCTGGAATCCGAAGAGGACGTCTGGCTTGATCCGGGCGAGCCGTGGCTGAATCGGGTTTCGCTCGACGACCTGATTCTCGATATGTCGGCCAAGGAACTGACGAAGATGCGGTACTGCGGGCATCGGTATCGCGCCGATTACGAAAAGGTCATGGACGAGCCGGGCTACGACAAGAAGGTCAAGGATCAACTCACATCGACCAAACGCACGCAACAGGAAACTACCGGCGCGGCCCGCGAGATCGGCTCAGGGGACGCCGAAGATGACGACCTGAAGGACATGGTTTGGTTGCAAGACTTGTGGATCGCGGAAAACAACACGGTCGCCACGATGGCCGTCGATCAGGACTTGCCGCCGTTGATCGAACGCGACTGGACGGGCAGCCAAGCCGGCCCCTACAAGTTCCTGTCCCTGGGCAACGTACCGGACAACGTGATTCCGGCCTCGCCGGCCGTGAACCTGAAGGGGATGCACGATCTTCAGAACCGCTTGCATCGTCGAATGGAGAAGGATTCGGATGCCCATCGGGTGATCAACGTGTATCCACCCAGCGCCGCCGATGATGCCGAGAAACTTCGCACTGCTGAACGGAATTCATGGGTCCGGTTGAATGATCCCAAGTCAATCAATCAGGTGGAATTCGGCGGCGTCGATCAGCGGGACATGGCGCTGGCCACGTTCATCCAGGACGAATACGATCGGTTTGCCGGGAACCTGCTGGCGATGGGCGGCTTGGGCGCGCAGGCGGCCACTGTTGGCCAAGAACAGTTGATCCACGGCGCGGTGTCCCGCTCCGAAGCCGACATGCGGATGGCGGTCGTGTCGTTTGCGTCGGATTGCATTTTGGACCTGGGGCGGTTGATGTGGGAGGATCAAAACCTTGAATTGCAATCTTCGATGCCGGTTGGCAATTCTGGTATCCACGTCCGCTCCAACTGGACGCCGGATCATCGGGTCGGCAGCTTCGAGGACTATGACTTCAAGGTCGAGCCGTACTCGATGGTGTTCAAGACTCCTGAACAAAAGCTCCAAGAGCTTTTCCAGGTGTTGCAGCAGATTGCCCCGCTGTGGCCGATGTTCCAGGCATCGGGCGCGACGCTCGACGCGGAAGCGATCGTCGACGAGATTGCCCGCCTGAAAAATCGTCCCGAGTTCAAGCGGTTCATCACCTTCGCCTCGCCCGCGGACATGCTGGGCGGCGATCAAAACACCGTCCGGCAATCGCCGGTCACGTCGCGCGAGACCGTTCGGCGAAACATTCCCACCGGCGGCACGCAAGAGGCCCGGTCGGCGGCCATGATCCAGTCGCTGTTGGGCGGCAAGCCACAACAGAACGGCAGTCAGAAGGCTGCGATGGGGAGGCGACCAGCTTGAGTAACAAAGTCACCTACAAGTTGGACGGCAAGGAAGTTAGCTTGCAGGAATTCCAGGCGGGCGGTAAAGATAACTGGTTGGACGGGCCGCCGATGACGGCCAATACTTACACCGAACACGACCCGCTGATTTCTGACGGACTCGGTTGCATGAAAAGTCAAGTTCCTGAAATGCGAGAAGCCATTAAGCGGCACGGCATTCAGGGAGTGCAGGTCAAAGACAACGGACAACTGGTAATCACAAGCCGTCGTGGACGCAAGGAAGTGGGGCTAATGCGTCCCATTCCGTTGCATGACGCAGACGGCGGATACGGAGATTGACGATGCCAACAGAATTGGCCGACAACGCGACTCACGATGAAATCACTTCCTACGTCGACAAGGTCGTCGCGGACGTGGAAGCCGACCGCGCTGGTGACGACACCGCGGCATCGTCAACCACCGACAGCGGCAAACTCGCCGCCGAAACCGATCAAGTGTTAGGAGACACGTCTGCCGACGAGAAATCCGGCAGCGAGAAGCCCGCCGACAAAGGCGATGATGCCGGCAAGCCGGAAGGCCGTGAGTGGCTGGACGACGAGCTGAAGACTGAAGTTGCCGCGTATGGCATCGACGAGAAATTACTCGCCGACTTCGCCAGCCGCGAGGAAGTTGAACGGGCGTTGCGATTGTTCGACCGCAACGCGCTCGAGGTCGGCCGCAAGGCATTGGCCGAAAGCGAGCCCGGCAAGCCCGACGAATCCGGCAAGGCTCGCGATGAGCAAGGTCGGTTCGCAAAGCCGGAAGGCAAGAAGGAAGCGAAGGCTTCTGAAAAACCTTCCGATGGCCGCTATGAAGTCGCGCTGAGCACGGATGAGTTCGACGATCGCTTGGTCGGTGAACTCGAGCGCATGCGCGATCACTACGAATCCCGCTTGGAAGCCTTGGAGTCGCGATTTGTCGCATCCGATGCCAGAGCGGAAGAACAGCGGTTTGACTCCGCCGTCGATGCTCTCGACATGCCCAAGCTGTTCGGCAAGACCGGCAGCGAAAGCGTCGACGAGCTGCAGCGCCGGGAAGATTTGCTGGTCCAAGTCAAGGCCCAACAGATCGGCTTGAAGAAGCTGACGGGTCGCGACTCGGCACTCGACGCCTTGGTGGCTCGCGTAGCGCCGATGGTGTTCGCCGAAGAGTTTGACAAACACAAACTGAAATCCAGAACCCGCAAGATCTCGAAACAGTCCAACGGCAGGCAGGGCGGCGGGACGACCCGTCCGACCGATCCGCCAGAAACTGTCCGGGATGAAATGCGACGGCTCTACGAAGAGTTGGAAAAGGCATAGGGTTCATTACACATAAGGGAGTAGCCGCATGGCACTCGGGATTGAACAACTTGATGATTTTGTAGCGTCGTATCTACAAAAGTACCCAATGGGGAAGTGGCAAGACATCTCTTCGCCGCTCCAAGAGTATTACTTCGCATCGCGTCTGTTCGACAAGGCGATGAAAAAGGAAATGTCGACGTCACAATGCAAGTGGAAGCTGAAGGTTCGTAACAACTCCAACTTCCAGGTTGTTGGACTTTATCACCGGGATTCGTCCGATCGAGTGAACGTGATCGACGAAGGGTCGATGAAGTGGGGTCTTACGACCACCAACTACCACTACGACATCGACGAAGAGATTTTCAAGAAGGGTGCCGACCAGATCGTCGATTACATGAACCTGCAAGAGCAGGGACTCATGCAAGACTTCTTCGAAGGCATGGAAGATCTCATGTTTGGTCCTGGACCGGCGAGCCCGACACAATCGCCGTTCCCGCCCGTGTCGCTGTTGTGGTGGATTACCGCAACGGATGACAGCACCACGGAGAATAACTCCGAAGAAGGCTTCGACGGATTCGAACCGTTGGGCTGGGGCAGCAACGGTGTTGGTGGAATTTCCTGCGCCACGTATGACCAGTGGCGCAACCGGACGTTCCCATACACGGTGGTCGATCGAGACGACTTCGTGGAGAAGGTCATCAACTCGATGGACCTTTGCACGTTCAAGCCGCCGGTTCAACGGTCGGACATCAAACCGGAAGGCAACCACCGTTGGGAACTGCTGACCACGCACAGCCGAATTGCGCAAGCTCGCCGCTTGTTGCAGTTGGGCAACGACAACATCCGCGACGACTTGGCCGCACACAGCGGTTCGGTCTTCATTCGGGGTGTGCCGATGACGTGGGTGCCGGCCTGGACAAACTCCGCCAGCGCGAATGTTCGCACGGACGGGATTGTTCTGGGTGTCGACTGGAACACGTTCGACTGCTACTACGCATCCGGGCGCAGCCAGCGCAAGCGAAAGCCCTACCAGCATCCCGAGATGAGCAATGTTCGGGTCCGCTGCATGGACGATTCGTTGCAGGTCGTCTGTTACAACCGCCGGGCAAACTTCCGGGGTTACTGCACGGAGACCGTCACGGAAACCACGTAGTTTCTTCCGTACCGTCGTTGGCGGGCGCGACGTAAACAGTCGCCCGCCATTTTCCAATTCAGGGACATCACTCACCCTTAGCTGAGAATTCCCGCTATCACAAGGAACGATGATCATGTTACTGACCTTCGACGATTTCGATTCCAGGCTTCTTTCCGGGCGACTCTGGAAAGGTTTTGCCCCTCCGTCCGCAATGAGTCCGCTGGGAACTACCTGGCAGACGCCGAGCGGGAATCCCGCCTTTGGGTTCTTCGACCACTTTCATTCGTTCCAGGCATCGACCTTGGAGGGTCCGTACAAGATCCTTGAAGGTGCTGGCTGCACGGTCGAGCAGATTGCCGACACGGCCACCGAAAAGGGATTGGTGCAATTGGCGTTGGACGGCAACGCGGACAACGACGAGGCGGTCCTGCAATGGGGCCGCGGACTCGGCGCGCCGTTCAAGCTGGCCGACAAAGATCTCGTGTTCGAGGCCCGGCTGGCGGTCAGCGCCATCACGGCCGCGAAGTTCAATTGGGGCGTTGGGCTCGGTGAAGTGGATATGGCCACAACCGACCTGCTGTTCACGGACGGCAATGCCCTGGCCGATCGGAACTTCCTGGGGTTCGTCAAGCTGGTTGCCGAGGGTGCCGCGGTTGATGCGGCATACAAGGCGGACGGTCAAACGTACCAGGATGGAGCGACCAAGACGAAGCTGAACGCCTTGGCGACGATGGTGGCCGATACCTACGTCAAGGTTGGGTTCCGCTATCGTGCCCATCCCAAGACGGTTGAGTTCTACGTCAACAACGCCTTGCCCGGTGGTACGATCACGCCGGCCCGGCTGACGACGGCGGAGATCGATGCGGCGACTTTCCCGGACGACGTGTTCCTGGCTCCCATCATTGGCGCCAAGGACCATGCCGGCGATACGGCGTTGAACGTCAAGCTCGATTGGTGGGGCGGAGCCCAAATGCTGTAAACATCGCGTAGCCTCCGGGGGCGTGCTTTTGCGCCCCCGGAGGCGTGCTTTTGCGCCACTGACTGCGGACGATCTGGATATGGCAACGCGAACAATATCGAACATCGGCGGCGATTACGCATTCGGGGCGTCGTGGGATGAATTGGCCGTGCCTACAGCAGCGGACGACGTGGTGGCCCGTGTCGACGGGCTGAGTGGCAATCTGACGATCAACGTCAATTCAGCGTGTCGGTCTCTGGACCTGACGAACTACAGCACGCAGTCATTAGTTTTCAGCGGACTGAGTCGCCTGCTGAATATTGGTGACGCGGGCGGCGGCAGTTTGAAACTTGTCTCGGGCATGACGCTGACATTGGCTTCGGAGTGTCGAATCAATTTGTTATCGACCGCGACCGGTAACCAGATCACGACTGCCGGTAAGACGATTCGGCGGCTGGGTGTGCAGGGTGCCGGCGGTTCGTGGCTGCTGCAAGATTCTTTGACTTCGGACGATTTGTTGTCACTCATAGATGGCACGTTGGATCTGAACGGCAACTCTGCGACTTTCAAAAACCTAGTGACCAGTGTCGGAACGAAGACCTTGGCATTGGGCAGCCAGACATTGACGTTGACTGCGACCAGCACACCGGTGACAAACTCAGAGCCCGCTGGATTTTCGATTACCGGTACGGGCACGATCCATCTCTCAGACACATCTGCGAACGACAAAACATTCATCGGTGGCGGCTCGACGTTCCCGAATGTCAGCTTCGCAACCGGCGGTGCGGGAGCTGCGAACAAGATCACGTTCAGCGGCGACAACACCTTCTCACGGCTCGTTGCGACAGGCGGTTTGGCCAAGGTGCTTGAGTTTACTGACGGCACTACGACCACGATCACGGGCGGTGTGAACGGAATGCCGAGTGGAACCAGCGGCAACCTTATCACCCTCCAGGGCACATCGACCGGCGGCTGGGCGATCAGCACATCGGTCGATATCGAAGTTGACTTCATTTCGATTTCACGCTGCTCGGTCAGTGGCGGCGGGAAACTGTACTGCGGAAATAATTCGACGGACGGCGGGAACAACAATGCGAACGTGATTTTCAGCAGCGCGCCGTCTTCTTCGCCATCGACTTCGCCATCAGGATCTGTCAGTTCCACGCCGAGCACATCGGTTTCATCCAGCCCCAGCACTTCGCCATCAACGTCCGTTTCCTCGACACCATCTTCGTCCGTATCAAGCTCGCCGTCGGAGTCTCCGAGTTCGAGTCCCAGTCCCAGCGCCAGTCCATCAGCGTCAGTTTCAGAGTCTCCTAGTACAAGTCCATCGGGTAGTGTCAGTTCGAGTCCAAGTGAATCGCCGTCAAGTTCGCCATCGTCGTCACCTTCGGAATCGCCATCGGCTTCAGTCAGCGCAAGCCCAAGCGATTCGCCTTCCTCCTCGCCGAGCGCTAGCGTCAGTGCCAGTCCTTCGGAATCACCAAGTGCCAGTCCGTCGAGCAGCCTTAGCGCGAGCCCAAGCGAATCCGTATCAAGTTCACCCTCGGCTTCTGTTTCCTCGTCGCCTTCCTCGTCGCCCTCGGCATCGCCCAGCAGTTCACCGAGCGCATCGCCCAGCAGCAGCCCGTCAAGTAGCGAGAGTTCCAGCCCCAGTGCCTCGCCTTCTTCGACGCCATCCGCATCGGAATCATCTTCGCCGTCGAGTTCGCCGTCGTTATCGCCGTCTGCGTCGCCTAGCAGCAGTCCTTCGGAGTCACCCAGTACGAGCCCCAGCGCATCGTTGTCGTCATCGCCTAGTGCAAGTCCCAGTGCCGAAGATGCTATCATAACGATCGAGGTCCAGTGCTTCACCATGCAGGCGACTGGAGTGGATGTCGACAGCGGACGGCAGGTTAACGTGACATTCCGTTCGGCAGGAAGTGCTAACTACGTATTCGAAGAAACGCAGGTGAGATGATGGATCGGACTATTTCCCAGACGTTCAAGGTTGCTGGCGTTCTCACTAACGTAACCTCGGCCAAGCTCTCCGATCCGACCGGCACGTTCGGCATCAAGCGAAACGACACCAGCGGAGTCGTGGTTGCTGACGGCACGAACATGACTCAGCCCGCCACGGGCACGTATGAGTACACGCTGGATGCGGAAGTCAACGTCTCCTATACCGCGTACATCGAGTTCGTCTTCGATGGCGACACGATCTACATCGCGTTCGACGTTCCGGCGGTTGCCGATGACTACGGGATGGTCATCAGCTATTCGACTTTGCTCGAACGAGTCGGCCATTACCTGTTCGGGATACGGAGCGGGTTCAGTACCGATCAAACGTCAGACATTCTGGATTGCATCCGGGACGGCTTGCACGACGTCTACACGGCGCATGCGTGGAGTTTCTTCCGCCCGATCTCCGAGATCACGACGACGCCCCCTTATGCCACGGGAACGATCACTGTCGCGGCAGGCATCGTGACACTCGTCGGCGGTACGTTTCCCTCTTGGGCGGCCGTGGGAGTATTGAAGATCGACGACAACTACTACGACGTAAACACTCGCGACAGCAACACGCAGATCACGCTGGAAGATACGTCGGTCGCGGTGGCAGCGGCGTCGGCTTATGAACTTGGGAGACAGGAATACGACTTGCCCGCGGCGTTCGAGGCGATCTCGGACGATAGCGACTTGCACTACGAGCCGGGACAATCAGACTTCTACCCGCCAGTTCGGCAGCGGCATGACAATGTGATTCGCCATACGGCGCAAGGTGACCCGTATTACGACCGTCCGATCTACTACAGCGTTCGGACGGTCGAGTTCGATCCTACGGTTGGTTCTCGCAAGCGACTGGCGTTCTATCCGACGCCGGATGCCGCCTACGTGCTCAAGGTTCCCATGATCCTGCGTCCGACGATGATCGACGCGAATAATCCGTACCCGGTTGGCGGCGAAACACTGGCTCAGATCATCATCGAGGCGTGCTTGGCGGCTGCCGAACGCAACTTCGAGGAGCAAGAGGGGCGGCACACCAAGCGATTCATGGAACTTTTGCCGTTGGCGATCATGGCCGACCTGGAAAAATCTGTCCCCACCAGTCTTGGGCCTGACTCGCCGCGCGGCGAAGGTTATCATGTTGGCGTGTGCGACAGTGACCACACGGCCCGCGCGATGCGAATGGGAACTCTTACTCTCGACGGAGACGTTTTATGATCATCGAAGTCTCAACTGCTATCGTGACGGACGCCGCCGGGGCCGCGACCGTTTACCTCGGGACGAAACTGCGAGGGCGCGTTCACGCGATCAAGTACACCAAGGGCACGTTGGACGCCGGGGCCGACTTGGTGATCACCGGCGAAACATCTGGCGTGGCCATCCTGACCGATAGCCCGAGCGATAACGAATGGTTCTACCCGCGTGCGTTTCCGAATAAGGTGACGGACGGAGCCGCCGGAACGGTTCCTTCGGAAGCCGTGCAAGTCCTGAAAGAACGAATCAAGGTAGTCGTCGCGCAGGGCGGCGACACGCTGACGGGATCGATCACTGCCTATATCGACACGCCGGACACTCCCGGCTAAGCTACCCCTTTCCTCTTCCTTTCAAGAAAGGATGTTCCTCCCATGTCTCAACACCGCATTCACAGCGACTTGTACCGCGTTGACAAATCCATGCCGGACCCCGGCAACGGCGGCGAGATTCGCGTTACGCAGGATCTCCAAATCCTGGAGATGGTTTCGGCGGCTGCCGAGACCCGCACGCTTGTCGCCCCCACGAAGCCCGGCATCAGATTCGTGCTGAGACTCATGACCGACGGCGGGGATGTCCTGGTAACGGCTGAAAACGGCTTCAATGTCGACGGTGACACGGTTGCTCGATTCGCCGATGCGAGCGACCTCTTGTCGTTGATTTCTGTTGAATATGAGGCCGGGCCGCCCAAGACGTATCGTTGGGAGTTGGAGTCCGGGAACACAGGCGTCACTCTGGCTTAGGGCCGCAAACACGTTCCTCGGGTGCAACTAGCACCTATTCCTCCTTTTAGAAAGGGTTCCTCATGTCAACTCCTGCTCACAGAATCCACCACGATCTTTACAAGGGGCCGAAGCTGCTGAAAGATCCCGGCAACGCTGGAATCATTCGCGCCGCTGCGGATTTGCAGATTTGCGAGATGGTGACGGGGGCTTCCGGTGAAACCCGGACGCTCGCCAATCCGACCAAGCCGGGTATTCGGCTCGTCTTGCGACTGAAGACAGACGGCGGCGGCAACGCTGTGGTGACGGCTCCCGCCGGTCTGAACGTGGCTCTGGAAACGGAAGCTACGTTCGCGGACGCCAGCGACATGCTGTCGTTGATTAGCGTTTCACTGACAGCAACCACTTACCGATGGGAAATTTTGTCTGGTAACGTCGGAACGGTCGTGTCTTCGTCGTCTCCGTCCGCGTCGGCATCGAGTTCCCCGTCGACTTCACCTTCGACGTCGCCCTCGACCAGCCCGTCGACTTCTCCGTCCGACTCGCCATCAACATCGCCGTCAACGTCACCGTCTGACTCGCCCTCGACGAGCCCATCCGACTCGCCGTCTTCGTCACCGTCCGATTCACCTTCGAGTTCACCGTCCGCGACGTAACCATGTCCGACCTGACCGTAATTTACCTGACCGTCAACCAGATGCCCCATGTGTGGCAAAATTTCCACATGGGGCATCTGTTGCGGGCGATCGAGGACAGGCCGCTGGTGATCATCTCGAAGGAAGTGATGGACTTGCGCCGGGCGAACACGAAGTACCTCATCCAGTCTGGTCCGTTCTGGGATTGGAACGTGTATGTCCAATTGTTGCGTGGCGCAAAACTGGCCGAGACAAAGTACGTGGCCGTGGCGGAGGACGACACGCTGTATCCGGCTAGGCACTTCAGCGACTTCCGGCCGCCGGACGACGCCGTAGCTTACGACATGTCGCGATGGTCCGTGTTTTCATGGTTGGAGAAGCCGTTCTTCTCGGCGATTCGTCGGCATGGCAACTTTACCATGATCGGGCCTCGACAATTGGTGATCGAGGCGCTCGAAGAACGAGAGGCTAAGTATCCAGACGGGAGCAGATTCGGTGGAGAGATTGGCCGGGATACGGTTGAAAGAAATTTGCGGGTAACGCGCCGCAAGCGTGTCGAGTGGTATTGCATTGAACCAATGGTTAACCTCTGCCACCCGCAAGGCTTGTCCAAAACCTACATTGACACGCCTGGATTGGAACGCAAAACTGGCGAACTCAAAGCGTGGGATATCCCGATCTGGGGCCGGGCGTCCGACATCACGAAATTTTACAACCAAGGAATCGAGGAGGAGCGCCGTGCTGGACTTACGAAAAGCTCTTGAGAAACACTTCCGCTTTCAAGGTGGACTGGATAACCTGCCGATTCTGGCGACATCCCTCCAGCGAACAGGAAGAAGCGGGATGGGACGCGAGTCCCTGGCCCTCGTCATGCGGGACATGGGGGTGAAAAGGATGGTCGAAGTGGGCACCCGCTACGGGCACTCAGCGATTCTCTGGCGCGAGCGAATTCCCGACTTGGAACTCACCTGCATTGATCCCTACCGGGCTTATCACCGGGTCTCCCAGGAGAGTCAGGACAAAATCTACGCTGCGGCCATGATTCACGCCGAGAAGTACGGCTTCACGATTCTCCGGAAGGCTTCCCTCGACGCGGTGGACGACTTCGAGGACGGTTCGCTCGACGCGGTGAACATCGACGACGACCACACGTTCGACGCTTGCGTTCAGGGAATCATTCGCTGGGCTCCGAAGGTCCGCGCAGGCGGGCTGGTACTGGTTCACGACTACTGTTCGTTCGGAATGTCCGGCGTGATTAAGGCGGTCGATGGTTACACCCACTGCCACCGGATCGACCCGTGGTACGTGACGCGGGACATGGAGCCGACCGCGTTTTGGCAGCGTGGAGCGGAAAGGGCTGGGTTAGGATCGTGATCAAGCTAAGTTTGATAATCCCCGTATTAAACTCGCACGAAGTCGTGCGACGTCAGCTCTTGCACTTCGAGCGAATGGGTTTGCCGGCGGATACCGAGCTGATCTTGGTCGACGACGGCAGTGACCCGCCGATCGAGAACACGTCCAGCTTGCCGGTGACGATTCACCGCACCAACGACAAGCGGCCGTGGACGTGGGCGCTGGCCCGCAACGCTGGAGCCCGGATTGCCCAGGGCGAGTACCTGTTGATGTTCGATATCGATCACATCGTCCCGCGGTTCGCGATCAACTTCATTCGGAACTTTGACGGCTTGAAGGTGCAATTCGTCCGGGAGTTCGGCGTGCTGGACCCGAACGGCGTGTTGACTCAAGACCGTGACGCTCTGGCCGAGTACGGACTGCCGCGCGAGAAGGGATTGAAGATCGGACCACTGCCGAACAACTTTGCGATGCGGCGGGATCTGTTCTGGGAATTGGGCGGCTACCGGGAAGATCTGGTCGAGAAACCCTACCCGCAGGGCGAGGACCGGGCCTTTCGCAGCGTGTGGCGGACGTTCGACCCCACGGGCGCGAAAGTCTGTGTGCATCGCCCGCGGATCTTCATGTTCCCCAACGGCAAGTACCTGGGCGATGTGGACGCCGATCCGAAGGGGCTGTTTCACGGTTTGACGCGAAAGACGAACCGCAACTTCTGGTATCAACAGCAAAGGCAAGATCGTGTCGAAAGCTAAGGCATTGTCGGTGATCATCCCCGGCCGCAACGAGCAGTTCATGCGGCACACGGTCGAGGACGTGCTGGCACACAGCGGCGAATTTACCGAAGTGATTGCAGTTGCGGATGGCTATTGGCCGGAGCCGCCGCTGGTAGATCATCCGCGACTCCAAATGATCCACTTCAGCGAGCCGATCGGGCAACGGGCTGCTACAAACGCCGGGGCGATGCTCAGTCGTGCCAAGTACGTGATGAAGCTCGATGCTCATTGCAGTACCGACGAGGGCTTCGACGTGAAGCTGCTAGCCGACATGCAACCGGACGTGACCATGATCCCGTCCATGCACCGGCTGCACGTCTTCGACTGGCATTGCAACGGCTGCGGAGAACGGGTGTATCAGGGCGCGAAGCCAAAGGAATGCCCGGAGTGCAAGGGCACTGACTTCACGATGGCGATGGTGTGGCAGCCACGGTTTCAATACGCTCCGACGGTTTCATGGCGATTCGATCGCTCGCTGCATTTTCAATACTGGCGGGGGTACAGGCACCGTCCCGAGTTCAAAGAGCAAGAGCCTACGGGCCTTGTCGAAACGATGAGTTGCATAGGCTGCTGCTTCCTGATGGAGCGGGAGCGATTCTGGGAACTGGGCGGGATGGATGAAGGGCATGGCTCGTGGGGACAATACGGGACGGAACTGGCGTGCAAGTCGTGGCTGTCCGGGGGTCGGATGGTCACTTCGCTCAAGACTTGGATTGCCCATCTTTTCCGAACCGGCAACTTCGGCAGTAACGGCGAATCGTCTTGGCCGTACCCGATTTCCCAACGTGACATTGACGCGGCGCGTAAGCATTCGCGAGAGTTGTGGTTGCAAGACAACTGGCCGGGGGCGAAACGTCCGCTTTCGTGGCTGATTGAACATTTCTCACCAGTGCCAGATTGGGAATAACCGGACTTTTGGTATCAGCAGCAAAGGAAAGAAAAGCCATGAGCGTACGATTAGTAGCTACCAAAGACATAGCGTCGGAACCCCAGTGTGCGTTTTCGGCAAAAAAAGGAGATGTGATTGAAGTTGAAAAACGTGAATGGGACTCCAAGAGACGCATCTATCGCATCCAAACTGGGCATGGAACGAAGTTTGACATAGAGGGATTTGTAGAGGCTGGCAAAAATGTCCAGATAGCAAAAGGGGGCAACCAAATGAAGGTGCTGTGTCTGTGTCAGAAGGGAAACAGCCGGAGCGTAGTGCTGGCGTGGTTACTGAAAAAAAAGTTTGGGCACGAAACGCTTGCGGCTGGGATGACCACGACCAGCCGCAAAACTCGCGACATGCTGTATCAGTGGGCAGACAGAATAATCCTCGTGGTTCCTCGCTATCAGCACTGGGTGCCAGAAGAGTACCGCGACAAATTACGGGTGATTGACGCAGGAGGCGACCCGTTCAAGGGTCACGACGAGGCGCTGTTGGAACGATATGCAGTCCAGTTCGATGCGATGGACATTGTTGCCCCGCGGGACGAAACTTAGGGAGTTCTCGCCGATGCGCCGCAAGACGTTGGATCTTCAGTTCCCGCTGACAGGCGTTGTGAGACGCTTCGGGAATCGTGATTCGACTTTCGGCAAGGGGCCGTTCCCATCGCCTTGGGGCATGAACGTACGGCTTGAGGACTCCTTGACCAATCGCCTTCGAGGCGGCTCCTGGGTTGCTCAAGCGGCGGGAACCAAGGCCGATCCAGTCTATCGCGATCGCGCGATCACTTTCGCCGACAATGCGATCACGGCGGCTCGCCAGGGGGACGCTGCGGACACATCGTTGAGTACCGACATTTCCGATACGCGACGCCCGATTCTCCTGCAACTGTCGCTGGCCGATGCCGTTGGCGGTGACGTCGTAACCGTCGTTCCGCACAAAGACGCCTACCTGCTCTGCTTCACGGCCGGCGAAGTCTGGGTGTTGTCTGGCGACCCGGCGACGGGAGCCCTGCGGCGAGTCAGCGATGAAATCGGGATTGTCGGAGCGAGTGCGTGGTGCGTGAACCACGACACTGTTTACTTCCTCTCGTCGCATGGCTTGTACTCGGTGGGCGCGGACGGAAGCGGTTTGGCTCCCGTATCGGAAGATCGCATCCCGGAAGAATTGACCGGTGTGGTCGATGCCGCTTGCGTGCTGGACTACAATCACGCCGATCGCGGCGTTTACATTCACTTGACGGACGCCCCGTCCTGGTTCTACGACACGGCTCGCCAGCAGTTCTGGCCGTTCGACAGGTCCGAGACGGACAGCCATGTTTTGATTGGTCCGTTGCAGCTCGGGCAAGCCAACAGTTTCGGGCGAGTTCTGCACTTGCACGGGAATATCGCCGCAGGCAGCGCCGACGTGACGTGGCGGCTGGTGACGGGCGACACGGCCGAGGCGGCGGCGGCCAATGGCAAGGCCGCGATCACGGCGGCATTGGCCGGCGGCAGCTATTCGAGCTACGTGTCTGCCACAGGAACTTGGTCGGCGGGGCGGTCGCATCGGTCGTATCCGCGGGTGCGAGCGGCTTTTGTGGTATTATGGCTATCCAGCGAAGGCAGTTGGGCCTACGAAAGTTCTTCGATCGAAGCGACTCTCAGCGGTAATTGGAGATAGTCATGGCCGATCCAGTACCAGAAACAACTGGTCATCCAGTCCCGGAACAACCGTGTGGCCAGTATGCAATCGCCCATGAACTCCAGGGCACTCCCTACTCGCCGGCATGGTGGGTGACTCAGAACATCACGCAGATTCCTTCCGATTCTGTTGGTTGGCTCGTCGCGCAGGGGTGGCAGATTACCGATATCACTTACGACGCCACTACGGTTCCCCCGACGCCCTACTACTCGATGACTCGCCAGTCGCTTCAGAACTGGATGATCCTTCAGTCGCTTCTGGAAGAATATGTTCGGCAGAAAAACATCGCGGATACCAATAACACGACTCGGTACAACGACGTCATTGACAGTTGGTGTACCATGCTCGAAACAAGTCACGACCAGTTCGAGCAACAGTCGGAAAACCACGCAGCACATCTAAACCTGTACTTGGGTAATCTCGAAACGTACATGGACGAAGTCGACGCTTTGATCGATTCAAGCGAGACTCAGCTTGTCCTCGATGCGGCCGAGGCGACCACAAAGCTAACAGAGATGGACGCCAAGCTCGGCGACTTGGAGACGAATGTCGCCGCCAGTACGACGACGATTGAGTCCTTACTGACAGATCAGAGTGGATACCTTGCGACGTTTTTGGCGGACCTTGCTGCCAAGCTGGCTGAATTGGAGATCGCTTACACATCGCACTTGATCGAGATCGAGACGCTCCTCGCTCAGTCCGACACCGATCTGTCGGCCTTCGCGGCAAATCAAACGGTACACCTGGACGCCTTGGAATTGCAGTACGAAGACTACGCTCTCGAACTCGATGCACTTCTGGCGTCCGCCAACACGGACATAGCAGACGTGACGTCGGCAATCGATGCCGTTCTGGATGGCTTGCAGGGCGAGTATGACAGCATGAACACGGAGGTTGATGCGTTGCTTTCGTCCGGCACGACTGCGCTCGGTGACTTCGCTGCCGACTACGGAACAACGCTGGATCTGCTGGAGTCCGACTATACGAGCATTGCGACAGAACTGGATGCCGAACGTACGGCATCGAACAGTGCTCTGAGCAGCCATGTCGTGGAATACGACGTGGAACTTGACAACTTGGAGCCCGAGTACGTCACTCACGCCAGCACGGCCACGGGCTTTCTGGTCGACCTGGGGGCGACGGAACTGGCGAGGATCAACGAGAATTTCGCCGCGACACTTTCACAGCAGTTGCAGATGCTGACGGATCGTGGGCTTTACTCCAGCGCCGTCGCGGCGGACATCACGGAGCGAAATACTCGGGACCGAGACCAAGAGATTGCGGCCCTGAACGATCGCTTGATGCGCGAGAAGTTGGAGAATCAGCATCGCGTTTATGACAAGCAAGTGTCGATGCGGGATCGCCTGTTGAATGGAGAGGATCGCTTGCACACGGTCAAGCAAGAGGTTTTGCGAAGCAACGTCTCGCAGCTAACCAACCGATTCGGCCTGCTCCAAAGCGCTCGCGACAGAACCATGTCCGGCATCGATCGGCTGAATGCGGTTCAGCAGGAAGTGTGGCGATTCCAAGCCACGACGATCACCGGCCAATACCAATTGCTGTTGGGTGTTCGCGACCGTACGATCTCCGGACGGCAGGGGCTTTATGCCGTGCGAGAAGCGAACACCAGGCTCAATGCTTCGCTCCAATCGCAACTTTACGAGGCCACTCGCAACATCAAGCAATTGCTGACCGAAGAAGCGGCAAGACTTCAGAACCTTCGTCAGTCGGTTACTCAGTCGAACGCCGGCCAGCGGGATAGGCTTTTCGAGCAAGTGCAACAAATCCAATCTCAGCATTTGGCCGGAATTGACCGTCAACATGCCGCCAGCCAAGACGTATCCCGAATCGCGGTTTCTGAACGAGAGCGGTTACTGGGTTTGCTTCAAGATGCCGTGAATGGCGTCATTGCAGGGAAGGAGCGGTACGCTTCGGCAACAATGCAAAAGGCCGCTATTCTGGTCGAGCAGAAGAATCACATCATCGTCGAAAAGATGAGCGTGGCGGTTCAGCGTCTTGCAGGTCTGACGCAAACGCACGAGGAGTGCATGCGCCTGATGGCCTATCAACTCGACGAACGCAACAAGATCCTCGTCGGCCTGTACGGTTTCGTTGAACGGCGCGATGATGTTCCGCCGAATTTCGAGGCGCTTACTCAGTTGACGACTGGACTAGGGGATGCTGGCGGCGGCTGGGTTACACCTTAAAGGGAGAATTCAAATGGCTTTCGACAAGACACCAGGCGTATGGTTAACGAATTGGACTGAGGACGGGACGTACATCACCGTTCCATTGGGGACGTTCCCAGAACTTACGGCGGCTGAGGCCGACGCAAGTACAGGCGATATTCGCGACATCATTTTTGCGTTCCTCGAAAAGTTCTGGACAGTTTACAACGATCTGCCGGCCGCGGATCGTCCCGGCAAACTTGTGATTATCAAAACCGCATCAGCGGACATGATTCGTGGCGTTCTGAAAAACCGCTATATCTTCAATATTGAGACGAACCTCCTTACGCAGTCAGTCCGAGACGAGGCTTCGAGTTCGCCATCGGCTTCGGTATCGTCATCGCCTTCGACCTCGCCGTCCGCGTCGACATCGAGTTCTCCTTCGACATCGCCCTCGTCGTCGCCCTCGACATCTAAGTCGACCAGTCCATCATCCAGTCGGTCGAGTTCGCCATCGAGCAGCCCGTCGACATCTCCGTCACATTCACCGTCGAGTTCCGTATCCGACTCGCCGTCAACGTCACCGTCCACTTCCCCGTCAACGTCGCCCTCGACCAGTCCGTCCGACTCGCCGTCAACGTCACCTTCGAGTTCGCCGTCCGCGACGTAATGCCATGTTCCGCAAGCGGAAGAACCCCACGCCCGGCTTTCGGATGCCGCCGCCATTCCATCCGATGTCGGGCGGGAATGCGGCGTTGCAAATCGCTGGGGTTTTCCCGTACAGCGCGATCGTCCAAGTTGCGAAGGAGGACACGGAGGACAATTACGTCGTCTGCCGCGGGTTCGATCCGCGGATTAGCAAGTTCATCGACTATGAAGAAGGGAACGCGGACAAGCCCGGTCTTTCGGTTGCCAAGCCATACGGGAAACGCAAGCCTGGAACCTATCGCGTAGCCCAGGTGTATCAGGCGCTCTTGCCGCTTCAAACTACCAATCCCAGTCCTGCGGACGTGGACTGGCGGGTGCGGCAGAATCCAGGTTATGCCGTTGGCGGCAAAGGTCATCCTGAAGATCTGGGCGAGAAGATCGACGAACTGTACGACAGCAATGGCAAGCTGATTAACTACATGCTGATCGATGAAGGTATCAGCGAAGCCACGATCGTCTTCACGATGTTGGAGGATCGCACGCGAGAAACTATCGGTGGGCTAACGATCGGATTCGCCGATGTGATCATCACAGCCAAGGTCGGCACGGCTGGGCCGCTGGCGGGAACAGTTGATCGCGTCGTATTTGCCGACAAGCGATGGTTCGGGGCCGTGAAGGGCTGCGAGGGGATTGCCGATTACATCTTCGACCCGGTCACGGCGACTGCGATGGGCTGGCCGACGCCCTACTTTTGGATCGTGAAAGAGTGCCAAGAGTTATCTGCTGGCTTTGCGTTCAGGACACTTGAGGATCGAGCTGCTGCTGCGCCGGATCAAGACGTGCTGGTAGAGGTCGTGCAACTCACTGGGCACGCCAACGCGGACTATCCGCCGAATCTGTGGACACGGTCGCAAGGCGGCGGCGGATGTGACGGTGTTGCGGGGTGGACCTTCACCAGCGGGACGTGGACGCAAACGACGTCGTGCGGAAGCGGCTGTCATTCACAGACAAATCCAAATGACCTAAACTTCGCGCCGCCACCGTACGAAGGGCAGACATATTCGTCGCCTTGCGTTGCGGACGAAGGCGGTGGAGGGACGAGCATTCTCAAAGTTCGCTACATGGCTGGCGAGTACCCCCGCATGGTCACCGGCGCGCAAGGCTGGGCGGTGTTCGACAACGACATCGAGGATGAAGCGACTAATGAAAACATGCGGTACTACGTTAAGGAATCGGACCAACTTCCGATCCACATCAAAAGCACGCTCCCAGCGCACAATTGCAAGATTGACTTTTACGCGACATCTGCAACGGGACTAGATGCGTGGCCGAACAGCCAAGCGATTCCAGCCGGCATGTTCCCGCTGGAAATCTACAACAACCATGCCGGTCGTCTCGGCGATGAATGGACTGCGGTATGGGATGATAGTTTGTTGCGTTACAGGGTGATTGAGATCGAACCGCACTTGGTCAAACTCATGACGAATTACCAAGTCACGGCGCAGGTCGATGAGTACCAGGTTCCGACAGGCTGCTACGTCGAAACATACGACGAGCAAGAAGCGTATGTGGAACTTTGCAAAGTCCCGGTGACGAAGACAATGGACACGTTCCGACTGGAGACAGTTGCGAGGATTACTGAATTCCGGCTGCGTCCAGGATCTACAACGCCGGATGGAAGCGGCGAGCAAACGAACTGCGCGGCGTTCCTGGACCTGGAATACTACCCGGAGACAGCTCGTGTTGCATGTGCGGTGCCTGTCAAGGTTACAAAGAGCATCACGCTGGAAGACGATTGGTTTGTCATTGACGTCGCCGACGATGGGGTGTGCATCTACCAAACAAAACAACGACGCATCCACTTCGGCAACTGCGGCGCAGAAGTCGAATCGAACGTGGCTTGCACAACCGACGAGCAGTGCGAATCGGGAGGCGCGAGCGGATAATGGTCGGCTTGGTACGACGAAACAACGGCTTGCTATTCCGTCAGAACGGAATGCTGATCCGCGCCACGGCGGCGAGTCTTGAGGCGTACCGGCGATGCTGCTGTCCTGGCGTGACCTGTAATTGCGATTCGATCTGTGCGTCGCCGTCAGCTCGTGTACTGTTTCAAGGAGTTCGTAACCCTGGAGATCCTTGCACGACATTCGCCAATTATCCCGGCAGTTTTACAGAGCAAGATCCCGGAACTATTCCAGGAACTCAGCCTTGCGGTGGCTTAGCGATTCTGAGGTACTGGACGTGGACGCCGACAATGCTGTGTGCCAACCCGCACAGCCCGCTTATCGAGCTTGCCTGTTGCGACACTGTAACTGGTGCTATCGACTTGGAATGCCGCATCAATGGGCAAGCGTGGTGCAAGATAAGCAGCGGCTCGGACTGCAAGCTCTACTGGGCGAAAGCCTCCATCGCAGCCGGTGAGTTCAATCTCGACACTACTGATCCGAGTTGTTTTGGCGTAGCTACGCTTGAGATTTGGTGTCCCGGTTGGGAACCTGACATGCCAAACTGTGATCTTGTTGGGACTGGATTGTGCGGATGATTACGCAGGAACAGGAAGCAAACCGTAAAGCACGGCGAGAAGCAAGATGGGCCGGGCTACCTCTACCAAATCCAAGGGTCGCCCCGCCGGTCAGGGTGAGGCCGGTGAAACTCCCCGGCGACGAACTCAAGAGAATCATTTGGGAGCAATTCCACGTTGCGCCGTGCGGTGGTTGCGACGCGACGATGAAGAAGATGAACGACAATGTCGTCGCTTGGTCCCGCGCGAACGTACCAATGCTGGCGGCCGAGTTGAAGGAGAACGCAAAATCAAGGATGTGGACGAAGCTGCTGGCGTGGGGTGCTGAGGCGACTGGTCTGCTGAACTATGAGGCGTTGGTGATCGAGGCGTGCGACGTTTGCGATCCTCCGTTGCCGCCCGGTGCGATCGTCTGCAACATGACCTACCACGGCGTAGGTGATGCTGTAATTCTGGCCCAAGTTGCCGCTGGAGATGACCGCGTTGTGTTCAAGGCGACTGGTGGCAGGGCGGAGATTCTGGATCTGTTCGGGTGCCGCGTGATCGATAACTACAACGCCCCATTGGTGGATTACTCGCACTCCTATCAGTACGAGCTTACCCAGCATGGTCGCGTGGCGAGGGCCGATGTAAGAGCACGGGCGATTGGTGCAACTGTAAACCCACGGCGACCGAAGTTCGTGGGCGGCGGATCAGAGGCGGTCGCATGGGCGGAATCTCTACCTAGTAATCTGGTGGCGTTGTTTCCGAAAGCCAATCACGATTGCAGGATGTGGCCGCTGAATTATTGGATGGACCTCTATGACTCGCTTCTAAAAGACGGTTGGTCGCCAGCGATGTTCGTTCCGCACGAGATGCCGAGAATGCCATCATACACACAGCACGTCGGTCGACCGTGGGCGCACGTCTGCGAAGCGATGATCCGCGCCAAGTTGTGTATCGGTTTGGACTCAGGGCCAGCGCACGTTGCCGGGACGCTAGACGTTCCGTTTCTCTGCATCGTTGGACCGACCATGAAGGGCGGCGGATTCGAGTATACTCCGTCCGTCGAGTTCGTTGCTTCTGATGTCTCCGATGTCCCGTGCGTTGGCTGTCATTGGCGAGGCGAGTATCGACGGTCGGCGTGCGAAGTAGGCTGCGAAGCCTTACAGAGGCTTCGGTCGTCTGCCGTCCTGGATAGAGCGAGGGCGATGCTATGCGAATCGACGAAATGATTGCGTTGACTCGAAACGGAGAATTGAATCCGCACCTGCGAGTCGCGATGGATCGCTCGCAAGGTTTCGAGTTGCTGGTTGCACACGCGCGCAAGTGCCTCACGCCGATGATTGTGGAGACGGGGTGCGTGCGTGCGACAAACGACTGGGGTGGGGCGGGCGGCTCGACGCTGATCTTCGCCGCGGTAGCCGATGAATGCGATGGCGCATTTGTTT
>C687J35021_10000301_pt1 | contig 38904 bp, 44 predicted proteins | sample RifCSPhighO2_12_FD_35021 | JGI IMG/M metagenome (IMG submission 35021) | reverse complement strand
ATTTTAAAGACCAATTTTGTTAATAATAAGAAATACACAACTCTTTTGCCTGTTTATTACTATCTCATTTTAATTATAGAGAAAATTTCAGGATACTCGTTTGCAAAATTTATTTCGTTAATGAGGATTGTTCTTATTTCCTTTGAATTTTTAGGCGCGTTGTTTATTTACTTATATTTTGCAAAATCTCGACAAAGGGCAATTGGTTATTTTGGCGCTGCGTTTTATTTATTTAATGTATATACAATCAATAGTTATGTTTTTCTAAAACAGGATGTTATAGCAATCGCATTTTTGTTGGCATCTCTTTATTTTTTTAGATCAAGAACTAGGCTTTCGTATTTACTATTTGGTTTTTCTCTTGGCATAAAACATATTGGAATTTTTATTTTACCCTACTATTTTTTACCTTTGATTTTTGGTGAAAGAAAGTTAAAAGATTTTTTACAGGATTTATTTTGTTTGGTTTTTCCGGTTTTAGTTCCTTCGTTTCCGTTTATATTTAGTAACGCTAGGAGTCTTGTTTACTCAATGATCTTTAGTTTAACTAGATCTTCCGAACAGGGAAATGTGGTGTTTGGGTACGCAAATCTTTTATCCTCACATTCTGTGCTAGCAAGACTCCCACTTTTTATAGCTTCGGGATTTAATTTAATTATGGTTATAACAAAAAAGATTCCTCCAACCTTTTATATATTCACCTCCTTTTTGATTTTTTCGATGTTTAATCCGGTAATCTTTGATCAGTATTTGGTTTGGGTAACCGCGTTTGCTTTTATTTCTATAGCGGATTATTTGAAATAGCTTCGGTTTCGTTTAATAAAGCTTCGACCTCGTTTAATCCTTTATCCCAAAACTCTTTGTCCGAAATATCAACTCCCATCTTTTTAAAAATATTTTTTGGAGAGTCAGAAGTTCCAGCAGACAAAAATTCCTTAACTTTTTCAATAAACTTTGGATCCTTTTTTACGGAACTTTGAAGAGACTTAGAAATTAAAAGCCCACTAGCATAGGAATAAACATAAAAATAGTATCTAAAGTGACCAACATAAATCCACCAGTTGTTTGAGCCTTTGCCAGCTTCGCCCATGTACGAAATCATGTGTTTTTCAAAAATTTTTCCTATCTCGTCTTTTGGAATGTAACCTTTTTCTTTAAATGTTTTATGAAGTTCGAGTTCAAAATTATAAAAAGCCACTTGCCTAAAAATGGACGAAATGTCGCTTTCGAGTTTTGACATAAGTAGAACAAGCCTTTCATCATTATGCGCATCTTTAAGTAGTGTTTGAAAAACAAAATCTTCCATAAAAGTGCTGGCAACTTCAGCGGTGGAAGTTGGAGTGCCAAAATTTATTTCGTTTTGTACACCCTTCATTAACTCGTCGTTGATTCCATGCCCCATTTCGTGCGCAATTGTTAAGACATCCCGTAATTTATTAGTATGGTTTAATAAAATATAAGTTGGAGCTATATTTCCGGCACATGCGCAGTAGGCTCCTCCGGACTTGCCTTTTTTTGGAAAGACATCAAAGTGACCGTTTTCTACAAAATTCTTAAATATCTCTGAAAACTTTGGATCAAGGTTTTTAAAAGTTTCATATACTAAATTCGTCGAATCCTCAAAAGAATACTTTTTTGTAACTTCGCCAAGCTCAACATTTCTTTCGAAGTATCTTAGTTTTTTAATTCCTAAGAGTTTGGCTTTTTGCTTGTAATATCTTATTGAAATATCAAACCTTTTTGTGACAGCATTTAATAGAGAATCAACCACAGTGCTTTCTATATCGTCGTGTAAATGTCTTGATTGATCTGGACGTGTGTAGCCTCTTAAATCACTATTTACTTTAAGATTTTCACAAACGGTATTTATTTCATGTTCCGAAACATCTAAATGCTTCTTAAATATTTTCTCAAGCTGTTTTGCTGCGGTTTCTCTGGTCTTTTTGTTTTTATTTGATATTAAACTTAGTATTTCTTCAAATGATTTTTTTCCAACGGTTTCTTTTGAAATAAATTCCGAGACCATATGCGTCCAATTTGAAAGTGAAGTTTTTTGCTTTAAATTCATTATTTTTTCTTCGGGTTCAGTTAGCGTATACCTAGCATCTTCAAAGGAACTCTCTAGATAATGCTTGTAATCTTTTAACAGAGGGCTTTCAAGAAACTTTTTTTGTTCAATTTCTGGAATTTTTGAAATTCTTATTCCAAAAAACTGTATATCGTTTGCTATTTTTATAGAAAAATCACTAAGTTTATTTGTCNTTGCTTTAAGCTTNGGGTTAGTTTGGTCAAGAGAACTTCTTAACCCAAAATAATATCCTTGCANGCCCGAAGTTCCAAAATATTTCGACCACTTTTCGTATTCGTCCAAAGCTTCTTTTAAAATTACAGGGTTCTCTAAATAATCCTGCCTATCTTTCCATTTATTTATAAATTTATAGCCTTCTTCATGGATTTTTCCTTGTTCAGCTAAAATTCCCGGATCCTCATCGTTTCTAAATAATTTAGATAGGTCCCATTTTGTTTTAATCTTATTAAAGTTATCCATGTTGGGATTCTACCACCATAATGGTATTTGACACCAAGCACCTGCTGTGCTAACCTTTACCGAGCTGAAGAAACGAGCCCCAAACTACGTGGTTTGGGTTATTTTTTTTCTAGGAATCAATTTTATGACAGCAGATTTATACCTTACAAAAGAAGGTTTAGAAAAATTAAAAGGCGAATTCGCGGTTTTACTTGAAAGTAAAAGGCCTGAAGTTGCAAAAAGAATAAAATCCGCAAGAGATATGGGCGATACGTCCGAGAATGCGGAATATGTTGCTGCGCGTGAAGAACAGGCTTTTGTTGAAGGAAGAATTTCGGAACTTTCAGACATCTTAAAAAAGGCTAAAGTTTCTGTTAAAACAAGTAACGGTTCAGTTTTTGTTGGTGCTACTGTAACTGTTCATGTTGACGGCGGAAACGAAACTTTTTATATAGTTGGAGCTCCCGAAGCCGATCCATCAAAAAATAAAATCTCGCACGAATCTCCTCTTGGATCGTCTTTACTTGGCAAAAAAGTTGGAGAAAAAATTTCAGTTGACGCCCCTATCGGCAAGTTAATTTACACTATACTCAAGATTGAGTAATTCTCTGCAATAGTTTAAACTCGTATTATCATGGCAACTCTTCAGGAACTAAGAAATTCAAGATTAAATAAATTAGAAAAACTAAAGGAATTGGGTATAAATCCATATCCCGCAAAGTCTTTTAAGGATATTAATAATTCTGAAATCCTACAGAACTTTGAGAAGTTAGAAGGCAAAGACGCCGTTATTTCGGGAAGAATAGTTTCTTTAAGAAGGCATGGCAAATTAGTATTTATGGATTTAAAAGATTCAACAGGCAAAATCCAACTTTTCATTAAAGAAGACCGAATAAAAAAAGCCAATCACAAAAGCAGTGAACTTGACTTTGAAGATTTGGAACTACTTGATACCGGAGATTTTGCTGAAGGATTTGGTAAAGTAATAAAAACTCAAACCGGCGAAATTTCTGTAGGCGTTGAGACTCTAAGAATTTTAGGTAAGTCTATAAGACCAATGCCGGATTCGTGGGACGGTCTTAAAGATAAGGAAGTTAGGCTAAGAAGAAGATATTTAGATACAAGTATGAACGGAGAAGTTTATGATCGATTTGTAAGGCGCGCGAAATTTTGGGAAACTCATAGAGAATTCTTTAAAGAAAACGGATTTTTAGAAATGAATATTCCTGTTTTAGAACAAACTCCGGGAGGCGCAGATGCAAAGCCATTTGTAACTCATATGGACGCTATTGATCAGGATTTGTATTTAAGAATCTCGCAAGAGTTATATTTGAAAAGACTGATTGGAGGAGGATATCCTAAGGTTTTTGAAATAGGGCCAAGATTTAGAAACGAAGGTTTATCCGATGAGCATTTGCCGGAGCACATGGCAATGGAGTTTTATTGGGCTTATGCTAATTGGGAAGAAGGTATGGAGTTTGTGAAAAAGCTATTTGAAAGAATTTTTGATAATGTTTACGAAGGAAGGAGAACCTTTAAAATAAGAGGATTTGATGTTGACTTTTCTAAAGGGTGGAAAGTAATTGATTTTGCTGAGGTTATGAAAGAGAAATTTGATATTGATGTTTTTAAAACAAGCGTTTCTGAAATTGAAAAAGTTTGTGAGGAGCGTGGAATGAGAAATGTCTCTGATAAAAATTTACACAGGTCCGTTGATAATTTATGGAAAGAGTTAAGAAAAACAGTTGCTGGACCGACGTTTTTAATTAATCATCCGAAATATTTGTCACCACTAGCTAAGGCTAACGCTGAATCTCCTCATATCACAGAAAGATTCCAGCCAATAATTGCAGGTTCCGAGCTTGGAAACGGATGGTCAGAAATAAACGATCCGCAAGATCAACTGGAAAGATTTAAAGAACAACAGGGTTTAAGGGAATTAGGTGACGATGAGGCCCAGTGGCTTGACATTGATTATGTTGAGATGCTTGAGTATGGCATGCCTCCGACTTTTGGTTATGGACATTCCGAAAGAATCTTTTGGTTTTTAGAAGATGTCTCCGCAAGAGAAGGCGTTCCTTTTCCGCAGTTAAAGCACGAACTTGATGAGACTACAAAGGAAATTTACGGTTTATGAAGATGCTGGATAAAGAATTGGCGACTGAGTTGCTTCACAAAAACATGCAGAATATGAACTTGCGAAGGCATTGTTACGCTGTTGGGAAGGTATTAAGAGCTTTAAGAAGTTATTATGTAAGTCAAGGTGTAGGCGTTGGGTCGTTATCAGGTGAGGAATGGGAAATAATTGGTATTCTTCACGATTCGGACTGGGAACTAACAAATAACACACCTGAAAAACATACTTTAATGCTTCTGGATTGGTTAAAGGAGTATGAAGTTCCAGAGGAATTACTTGATGTCTTTAGGTCTCATAATACTAAAGTTACTAAATTACGAGATCCACAAACTCTTTTAGAATGGACACTTGAGTGCGCTGATGAATTAACGGGCTTTATTGTGGCAGTTGCTCTAATTAGACCTTCAAAAAAACTTTCGGATGTTGATGTTGCAAGTGTTTTGAAAAAATTTAAGCAAAAAGAATTTGCCCGCGCTGTTCATAGAGAGCAAATTATTCAATGTGTAGAAAAACTTAATATCCCTGTTGAGAAGTTTGTAGAAATTACTCTTTTAGCGATGCAAGAAGAATCCGATTTGCTTGGATTATAGTAAGTCCTTTTTGTGTATAATCTAATAAGAGGTAAAAATGCTTGATATCAAATTTATTCGTGAAAACAGTGACCTAGTTAAAAATGCCGTTAAAGTAAAAAAGCTTGAGAATACAGTTGATATAGATGAAGTTTTGCGCTTAGACAAAAGCTACGGTGACATTCTTAAAAGGGTTGAAGATCATAGAGGTTTAAAAAATGAACTTTCAAATACAATATCAAAATTAACCGGCGAAGAAAGAGAAAAATTAATTGTTGAAGCAACCGGTGTAAAAGGCGAACTTGAAATATTAGAAGCCAAACTAAAAGGAACAAAAACAAAACTTGATGAAATGCTTTTGTGGGTTCCAAACCCTCAGGCTGTTGATGTTCCGGTTGGAAATGGTGAAGAAGATAATGTTTCGCTTAGAAAAGAAGGAAAAATTCCTACCTTTGATTTTAAGGTAAAAAATCATTTGGAATTAGGAATTAATCTTGGAATTATAGATACCGAAAGAGGGGCAAAAATAGGCGGTTTCCGTGGATATTTTTTAAAAAACGACGGAGTTGATCTGGAAAAAGCCCTTTTAAATTATGCGACCGATCTTATTAAATCAAAAGGTTTTGATTTTTATACCGTTCCTTGGATGGTAAAACCTCAATATTTAGTTGGAACCGGATATTTCCCGTGGGGAGAAGAAGATCACTATAAAAATCAGGACGGAATGGGGTTAATTGGAACGGCGGAAGTTTCGTTGACTTCATATTATGCGGGTGAAGTTTTAGAAGAAAAAGACTTACCAATTAAACTAGCCGGTATTAGCTCATGTTTTAGGCGTGAAATTGGTTCATATGGAAAAGACACTAGGGGAATTTTTAGAGTTCATCAATTTATGAAAGTTGAGCAGGTAGTACTTTTACCAGAGGGTGAAGAATTATCAAGAGAATGGCACGAAAGAATGCTTGGATATTCTGAAGAGTTTCTAAAAAACCTTGGTCTTTCTTATCAAATATTACTTATGTGCAGTGCTGATATGGGAGCCGGTCAAAGAAAAAAATACGATATTGAAACTTGGTTTCCGTCACAAAATAAATATAGGGAAACACATTCAGATTCGTATTTCTTGGATTTTCAGTCCAGACGTTTAAATATTAAATATAAAGATTCTAAAGGTAAATTAAAGTATGTTTCTACACTAAACAATACGGTTGCGGCGACTCCAAGGTTAATGGCTGCGGTCCTTGAGAATTATCAACAAAAAGATGGATCAATAAAGGTACCAAAAGTTCTCCAAAAGTATATGGGTAAAAAATTGATTAAAGCAAAGAAAAATTAATGTCCGTTTTTGATGGAATTAAGCTTCCTACAGTAATATTTGAAACAAATTCCGATTATAACGGGAAAATATCTGTTATTGAAGTTGGAAGTACCCGAAAGTTAAGTGTTGACGGAACAGTTCAGTCAGTAAATTGGACTTCTCCTTCGGTTGAAAAATTAGTTTGGGGAAAAGTTATTAAAGTATTAAAAGAAAATGAGCCGGGTTTAAGGAGCATTTTGGTTTTGGGGCTTGGAGGAGGAACAACGCAGCAATTAATTTCAAAGGAATTTAACGGAGTTCAAATTGTAAGTGTAGAAATAGATGCGGTAATGGTTGATGTGGCAAGAAAGTTTTTTGCTCTTGAACAAATTCCAAACCATCGAGTAATTATTGATGATGCGTTAAGAGTAATTGCAAATCCTAAAGAATATGGCATTGACGAATATTTTTTTGACGCTGTTTTTGTTGATATTTATTGTGGACAAACTTTTCCTGACCTAGGTAAATCCGGTACGTTTTTGAGCGGTATAATGAGATTGGTAAAGCATGGGGGTTTAGTAGTTTTTAATAGAATTTATATTGAAAGTCATCAGGACGACGTTAATTTGTTTATAGAAATGATTGAGGGTTATTTGCAGGGAGTAAAATCTTTAATAGTTGCCGGTAAAACAAATTCAGATAACGTTTTAATTTTTGGAAGAACACTATAACATTAATTCAAGCTTTAACATTAGGTATATTGCAGGGACTAACCGAATTTTTACCGGTTTCTTCTTCGGGTCATTTAATTATCTTTCCGTGGATATTTGGATGGAAACAACATTCCTTAACTTTTGATACTACTTTACATCTTGGTACCGCTCTTGCTCTTTTAATTTATTTTTATAAAGATTTATGGTTGGTCTTTAGCTCATTATTAAAAGATGTAATGAAACTTAAATTAAAAATTAGAAAATATAGTGATTTTGGTAAGTTAGGAATGTTTATTATTATTGGTTCGATTCCGGCTGGAATCTTGGGTTTATTAATTCAGAAATTTGTAGAGAATCAATTTAGAAGCGTTACGGTTGTTTTAGCGTTTCTTGTACTTGGAAGCGTTTTAATGTTTGTCGCGGAAAAGTTTTCGAAAATGAGCGCAAAGCCTTTAGATGAAAACCTGCCTGCGCAGGCAGGAAAGAGCTTTGTAATTGGGTTGTTTCAAGCATTAGCTCTTTTTCCCGGTATTTCAAGGTCAGGATCCACAATTTCCGCCGGAATGCTGTTTGGCTTAACAAGACAAGAAGCTGCTAGATTTTCGTTTTTGTTAAGTATGCCAATAATTGTTGTTGCTGCGTTACTAAATATTGTTGAATCCTCCAAGACTTTTATTTTTGATTTAAACGTTTTAGTTGGATTTTCGGCGAGTTTTATAATTGGAATTATGTCAATTAAGTTTTTAATGGAATTTACAAAAAATCGCTCGTTGTATATTTTTGTGGCGTATCGACTTTTACTTTCCGCATTCTTGCTTATTATGTTGCTCTTTAGATAAAAAGTATTTAATGATTAATAAAGAAGATATACATTTGGAACAACATGCTTCAAATCCTGTCATTTGTCCCACTTTTGGAAATCCTGTAATAGCTGATCCTACATTTCTCCCACCAGATCAAACCCCAGATGGTAAGTGGCATCTTTTTGCACATTCTTTATTTGGTATTCATCATTACGTTTCTGATAATGGAATCCATTGGAATATGTTGTCGGGATTGGTTTCTAAGCTATCTGTAAGACCATATATATATAAAGAAAATGATATTTATTATCTTTTCTATGAAAAAGTTGATTCTATTCGCAGATTTCCCTTTTATGACTCTCACATGGAATTTATGCGCTCTAGCGACTTAATTCATTGGGAAAAACCTATACCCGTAATTTTACCGAGTCTTTCTTGGCATAAAACTAAGAATAAGGTAGGGAATATTGGAAACCCGTTTTTAGTAAAGACAGATAAAGGTTATAAACTTTTTTACAGCGCCGGTCTTTATTTTATGAGAGATTGTAAGTTTTGTGAACCAAGATATTTTGGTTGTGCGTATTCGGAAAAGATTGAAGGTCCTTATACATTAGCTTCTGATCCAATTTATGAAGTTGAAGGTAAGAATTTTATTATTGCACATAAATCAGTGAAATACTTGGATGTTTATATTGGTATGCAGACTAGATTTTATTTCACCGGCATTTTATCTCATTGTTATATTGGGATTGTGTTTTCAAGAGATGGAGTGATATGGGAAAACGTGGAGGAACTTGGTATATGGCCTGAAGAAGGTTGGAGATCAAGTCACGTGTATGCAGGCGATCTGAAGTTTTATGAAGATAAAATTTACTTTTATTATAATGCTAGAAATGGTCGAATGCCTTGGTCCAAAGAGCATGTTGGCTTAGCAATTATTACTGTATCCCCAAAAAATTCTGTAACCTCGGTGCTATAATCCATTTGATATGTTTGGAAAGCTATTTGATTCTAATGATAAGCAAATAAAGACTTTTTCTGCAACTGTTGAAAAAATAAATCAGTTGGAAAAGGAGTTTGAAACTTTAAATCAAGATCAAATAAAGGAAAAAATTAATTTATTTAAAACACAATACTCAAAAAAGACCTCAAAGGATTTAGATAATATTTTACCAGAAGTATTTTCTTTGGTAAGAGAAGCCTCAAAAAGAACTTTAAAATTAAGGCACTACGACGTTCAATTAATTGCCGGAATAGTACTACATCAAGGAAAAATTGCAGAACAAAAAACAGGAGAAGGCAAAACTTTAACCGCAACCTTACCTTTAACTTTAAACTCTTTGTTGGGAGAAGGAGTTCATTTAGTAACTCCGAACGATTATCTTTCAAGGCATGGTGCCGGATGGATGGGTCCTGTTTATGATTATTTAGGGTTGAGTGTTGGGGTAATTATGCAAGAGAGGGCTTTTGTTTTTGATAGTAAGTTTGAAAACGCGGAGTTTCAGGATGATTATACAAAGCGTTTGAGGGAAGTTTCAAGGCAAGAAGCTTATAGATGTGACATTACTTACGGCACTAATCATGAATTTGGGTTCGACTATTTAAGAGACAATATGGTTAGCCGGTTAAATGAGGTTGTACAAACTAATCCAAATAATAATTGGGGGGCGCATAGTTTTGCAATTGTTGACGAGGTTGATTCTATTTTAATTGATGTAGCAAGAACTCCGTTGATAATTTCTGCTAACGCTTATAAAGCAACTGATAGATATTTTGAAATCGCAACGTTAGTAAAAAATCTAATAAAAGATAGCGATTACGAAGTTGAAGAAAAGTTTAAGAACGTAACTCTTACTGATTTAGGAATTAGAAGGGTTGAGAAAATGCTTGGTATTACTAATTTGTACGAGCAGGATTTTGAAACAGTCCATTTGATTGAACAGTCTTTATCTGCCCAAACGTTATATGAAAAAGATCGAGATTACGTTGTTAAAGATGGAAAAATAATTATTGTTGATCAATTTACAGGAAGATTACTCCCAAATAACAGATATTCACAGGGCTTACATCAAGCAATCGAGGCAAAAGAAGGGGTTGAGATACAGCAAGAATCTCAAACTATGGCCGAAATATCATATCAGAATTATTTTAGAATGTATAAAAAGTTAGCAGGAATGACCGGTACTGCAGAAACAGAATCAGAAGAGTTTTTTAAAATATATAAACTTGACGTAATTGTTATCCCAACATACAGAGCAATGATCAGAAAAGATTTTAATGATGTAGTTTATAAAACGGAAGCTGCGAAATTCAAAGCAGTCGCGGATGAAATTGTTGAAAGGAATAAAAAAGGCCAACCCGTTCTTGTTGGAACTACATCGGTTGACAAAAGTCAGCTACTACATAGTTTATTAGAAAGAAGAGGTGTTAAACACGAAATTTTAAATGCGAAAAATCACGAAAAAGAAGCTTTAATAATTGCGCAAGCCGGAAAAAAAGGATCAGTTACAGTTTCAACAAATATGGCAGGTAGAGGGGTTGACATAATTTTGGGCGGAGACCCGCCTAATATTCGTGAACAGGAAGAGGTTATAGCGTCTGAGGGGCTTACAGTTATTGGCACAGAAAGGCACGAGTCTCGAAGAATTGATAATCAGCTAAGGGGAAGGGCAGGTAGGCAGGGTGATCCGGGGTCATCAAAGTTTTTTGTATCTTTACAAGATGATTTAATGAGGGTTTTTGGTGGTGCACAAGTTGAAAGTTTAATGAATAGATTTGGTTTAGAAGACGATGTTCCATTGGAAGCAGGTATTGTTAGCAAAGCTATTGAAACTGCTCAAAAGAAAGTAGAAGGTTTTAATTTTGATCGAAGAAAGCAACTTGTTGAAATGGACGATGTAATGAACGTTCATAGAGAAGTAATTTATAAATTAAGAAGAAAGGTTTTAGGCGGTAAAAGAGAAGACACGGATTTTGAAAGATGGTTTCTTGATAAATTTTCAACTTACACAAATTCAAGTTTAGAAGAAAAATGGAAACAATTTGAAGGAAATTTTGGTGAGGAAATGTGGCAGGAAATAGTTTCTCAGTTAAGTTTGCCTGTTATTGATATGATTTGGATGGAACATTTAGTTGATATAGACCATTTAAGAGAAGGTATTGGACTGCGCGGTTACGCTCAAAGAGACCCGATTGTTGAATATAAAAAAGAGGCTCACGCAAGATTTGAAATATTAGTTTCCAGAGTTTACGCAACAATAGCTGAAAGAATTTCACACATAGAAACAACAAATAGCGAAAATATTAAATCAGAAGATAACTTAAAGCGCAGGGACTTATCTTATCAAAGAGGAGAATTTGAATCAGGGGTTTCCCAAGAAAAATCGCAAATTAAAGTAGAAGCAGTTAAATCAGGCGCGCCAAAAATTGGTAGAAATGATTTGTGTTATTGTGGCAGTGGAAAAAAATACAAGAAGTGCCACGGTAAAATTACTTTATAGCTTCAATAGTTTTTAAAGCGTTTTTTGCGTCATCATAGTTCGGATTTATTTGTATTGCCAGTTTCATATATTCAATTGCCTTTGGATAATTTTTGTAATAATACTCAATTCTTCCTAACTGAAAAGCCGATTGATAAAGACTTGGATCTATTTTTAAAGCTTTTAGATATTGTTCTTTAGCTAGTTCTATTTGACCTATTTGCAAATAAGTATTTCCTAGGTTGTGCATTGCATAAGAGTAATTTGGTTCTATCTGAATAGCTGTCTGAAATTCCTGAATTGCTCTGTTGTAATCCCCCTCCCCACCGTATATGTCTCCCAAATTGTTGTGTACTTTAATGCTGTATGGAGAAACTTTTTCTGTTGCTACCCAAAGATTTTTTGGAGTTTTCCAGTCTTGAGTCCTTATCATAGTTCTAACTGTATAAATTAAAGCAAGCACCATTACTAACGGTATTGCAAAACTTTTCATTTTATATTTTGATTCGATTTTAAGAAGAAGAAGAATTACACAAACCGCAAAGGCAACAGATCCTAGATACAAATACCTTTCAGCTACAAACCATGTAAGTTGAATTGGAGCAAGTATAGGAGCTAGTGAAAAAAGAAAAAACAAAAAAAGACCCGCAAGCTTCTTGTTAAATTTTAACAAAAACAATATAGATATTAAAAACAATATTGTTATAAGTCCCATAAAAATCAAATAGTTTATGTTAACTTTGTCCCCTTCGTGGTATAGAGTTAGATTTTTCGGATATAGATAAAGTATTGCTGATGAATACAAAGAGTAAGGAAGACGGGTTAAATATGGAGTTGGTTTTGCAGTTGTAGCCGTTTGTGGAATCTCACCACCAACTACTTGAAGCCTTGCCTGTATTGGGTTTCTTAAGGTTATTAGAAAAAGCAATGCAGGTATTATGAAAAAAACATACGGTATTAAATTTTTTAAATTAAGCTTTCTTTGTATAATCAGAAAATCTATAACAAAGAGAAGTGGTGGTATTGTAAACGACCAAACATTTCTTGTTAGAACAATAATAAGTATAAAAGGTATAGAGGATGCTATTAGATACACAGTTTTTTTTGTGTTTCTATATAATAGAAAAAGATGGGTCGAAATTCCAAAAACAAATGCATTAAATAAATAATTGATTCCCGATATCCATGAAACGGTTTCCGAGTTTACCGGATGTGTGAGAAATAAAATAACTGACAGTGCTGCTACCTTTTTATTAAAGAGCTGCGATAAAAGTGAGAAAAATAAAATACCATTCGCAAGGTGTAAAAGCATAGAAATAATATGTAGAGGAGTGGGTGTGTTTCCAAAAATTTTATTCATTAGGAAATAGACAAAGAGTTGGAGATCCGGTTGAAGAGCAAGTGATGATAAACTTTTTGCGCTAAGCGCTGCCTGCATAACAGGAATGTCGTCGGAGACAAATTGGCCGTTTAGGGCATTTGTATAAAGAAGTAACGAAAGAAGTGTGATTATGATTATGAAATCAAGATTTCTAATGTAGAAATCCTTAAGGGATTTCAACGAAACTATTTGTTCCTTTGTATCTACCGCCATCTTCATTGCCTCGTTTTTCGCTAAATTAATTTTTTGTTTTTTAGTTAGTTTCATAGTTTCTAATCACCATTATATGATAAATGTTAAAATGCTGATATGAAAGTAAAAGGAGGTTTATTTGAAGATAAAAGGAGGTTTATTTGAAGATAAATAAAGAGTTTTTTATTGATATTGCGGAAACACTTGTAACTTCTATTTTTGTGTTAAGCATGATTTATTTATTTTTAGCTTTTCCTGAAGTTGTATATGGAGCTAGCATGGAACCTAACTTTTATACAGGCGAAAGGATACTAGTTGAGAAGGTTACAAAACATTTTAAGAAATTTGAAAGAGGTGAAATTATAGTTTTACACCCTCCCGGAAATGACAGCGTGGATTATATAAAACGTATAGTTGGAATCCCCGGAGATTCGATTAAAATTAAGGATTGTAGTGTATTCATTTCGAGAGATGGAGATAAGTTTAAACTCGAAGAAACTTATTTGGAAAAGAACACTTGTACATCGACCACGGGAGCTTTAAGAGAGGGAAGATCAGAGAAAATAGGTGATAATTTATACTTTGTTATGGGAGATAATCGTATAAGGTCGGCAGATTCTAGGATTTTTGGTGAAATAAATAAAGAGAGAATAGTAGGCAGGGTGGTTTTTAGATTCTGGCCTTTAAACAAGCTAAGTTTGATCTAAGATAGTGTTGACAAGGCTTTATTCTTGTGATAAGTTCTGGACACAAATGAATAAATATGGTGGTTGCATGCCATAGGCGCGGTGATTCCGTGCCAGTTTTTATTGATCTGATAGTTCTTAAAATATGAGATATAACTTTTCAAAAAGAAAAAATGTTCTTGCCCTGCCAAACCTTTCAAGCTTACAGTTAGATTCTTATGCATGGTTAAAAGCATACGGAATTGCTGAAATTCTTGAGGAGTTAGGCACCATCGAAGACTATACAGGAAGAAACTGGGTATTAGTTTTTTCACATCCAAGCATAAATAAACCAAATTTGACTGAGGACGAAGCCTTAAGAACAGGTCGAACTTTTGATGCTCCTTGGTATCTTGAAGCGACATTAAAGAATACAGCAGAGAAGAAAGAAAAAAAGCAAACAATATATATGGGAGATCTTCCTATGATGACCCAACACGGTACGTTTATTATCAACGGTATTGAAAGAGTAGTTGTAAATCAGTTAACAAGATCCGAAGGAGCCCTTCTTACAGGTGAAAATTCCCCAACAACCGGAAAATTTTTAGCGGGTGCAAAAATACTCCCAAAAAACGGCGCTTGGCTTGAAATTGAAACTTCAAGAAGTGGCGTAATTAGCGTAAAAATCGATAGGAGAAGGAAAATTACTATTACAACTTTACTTAGAATTTTTGGCCTTGATTCTGATGATGCAATTAAGAATGCTTTTGAAAAGGTAGAAACAGATCCGGAAATTAATTACATAGAGGCAACACTTGCTAAAGATTCATCCAGCAACTACGACGAAGCTTGCCTTGAAATTTATAAAAAAGTAAGACCGGGCGAGCCTTTGGTTTTAGAAAACGCACAAAGCTTAGTTAGCTCCATGTTTTTTAATAAGAGAAGATATAGTTTAGGCAAAGTTGGTAGGTTTAAACTTAATCAAAAACTTGAATTAACTTTCCCGAATGATCCTAAACACAGGCTACTTCAACTTGAAGATCTTATAAAAATAATTTCAAAAGTAATTGAATTAAATAATAGTATTGGGGAGGTAGATGATGTTGATAATCTTGGAAACAGAAGAGTAAAAGGGGTTGGAGAACTTTTGCAAAATGAAATAAGAATTGGGTTTTTACAAATGGAGAAAAACATAAAAGAGAGAATGAGTTTGCAACCAAGGGAAATATTACCGGAACCGCAGATTTTGGTTTCTCCAAGAGCAGTAGCAGCTAAAATACACAGTTTTTTCGCATCAGGACAACTTTCGCAATTTCAGGATCAACAAAATCCCTTAACAGCTCTTGACCACTTAAGAAGACTTTCGGTTATGGGTAAGGGTGGTTTGACTAAGGAAAGAGCAAGCCTTGCGGTAAGAGATGTTCATTATACTCATTACGGAAGAATTTGCCCTGTTAGAACTCCGGAAGGTCCTAATATTGGGTTAATTAATTATCTTGCTGCGTATGCTCGGGTAAATGAGTATGGATTTTTGGAAACTCCATATTTTAAATTAGAGAAATCTTCAGACGGACAGGTAAGAGTTACCGACACTCTGGTTTATTTAGCTGCTTATGATGAAGAAGGTATTTATATTACAGATGCGTCAATACACGTTGATGGCAGAGGAATGATAACTCAAAAACAAGTTCCGTTAAGAAAAGGCGGAGAATTTATTTTAGGTGACGTTGCATTGGCCGAATACATCGAAGTTGTTCCAAGACAGATTGTTGGTATTTCGGCGGGATTAATTCCATTTCTACAAAATGATGATGTTGTTAGAACTTTAGTTGCCACGCAACAGATGTCTCAGGCAGTTCCTTTGGTTAATCCCCAAGCCCCGCTTGTTGGAACCGGGATCGAAGACGTTATTGCATATAATGCGGGCACTGTAATTAAAGCTTTATCGGACGGTAAGATAAGTTACGCGGATGCTAATAAAGTCGTTGTTACATACGATGGTAAAAGAAACAAAGAAGAATATTTAACTCAAAAATTTACAAAATCAAACCACGACACTTGTATTAATCAATTTGTTAGGGTTTCAACCGAAGACAATATTAAAAAGGGTGATATTTTAATTGAAGGTCCTGCAAGTGTTGGCGGTGAGTTGGCTATTGGTACAAATATAACAGTCGCGTACATGATTTGGAGAGGTTACGAGTATGAGGACGGAATTGTAATCTCAGATAGATTAGTAAAAGACGATGTTCTAACTTCTATACATATAACAGACTACAATATGCAGGTTTTGGAAACAAAACTTGGTCCTGAGGAAATTACAAAAGATATCCCAAATGTTTCTGAAGACGCGCTTAGGAACTTAACTGCAGACGGAATTGTGGCAGTTGGATCAAAAGTTAGAGCAGGGGATATTTTAGTTGGAAAGGTAGCTCCTAAAGGCGAGACAGAACTTTCTGCAGAAGAAAGGCTTTTAAGAGCGATTTTTGGCGAAAAAGCAAAAGAAGTAAGGGATAATTCTTTAGTAATGCCTCATGGAGAACACGGTATAGTTATTGGGATAAAGAGGGTTGATAAGGATGAAAATTCGAATCTTCCGGCTGGAGTTCTTGAAGAAATTACAATTTATGTGGCTCAGCAAAAGAAAATTGAAGTTGGAGACAAATTAGCAGGAAGACACGGCAACAAAGGTGTTATATCCGTAATAGTTCCTCAAGTTGATATGCCTGTTTTATCAGATGGTACTTCGGTTGATATTATCTTCTCCTCCGAAGCTATTTTAAAAAGAATGAATGTAGGTCAAATTCTTGAAGCTCCTATTGGATTGGCTGCAAAAAAACTTGGTAAAAAATATTCTTTCCCGGTCTTTGAAGAAATTCCGGAAGAAGATGTGGCCGAAGAACTTAAAAAAGCCGGACTTCCCGTAACGGGAAAAATGAAATTGATCGATGGCAGAACCGGAGAATACTTTGATGATGAAATAGTTGTTGGTGAAACTTATATTCTTAAGTTATATCATATGGCTGAAGATAAAATGCATGCAAGATCAACAGGACCTTATTCGTTAATTACACAACAACCTTTAGGAGGAAAGGCGCAATTTGGTGGCCAGAGGTTTGGTGAAATGGAAGTTTGGGCGCTTGAAGCATATGGTGCAGCGCATACACTTCAAGAAATGCTTACCATAAAATCAGACGATTTAGTTGGTAGAACACAAGCTTACAGGGCTATATTACAAGGAGAAACGATTCCTGAATCTACAGTCCCAGAATCCTTTAAATTGTTAGTTAGAGAATTAAATGGGCTGGGACTTGGAATAGAGGCAATTGGAGCAGTTACCAAGGTTGAGGACGATGCGCCGGTGGTTTTGGAAAAAGAAGAAATGATAATAGATAAAGGTGAAGTATCAAATTTAGACAGCGATCTTGACAAAGATCAAGCTGGCGGAGAATAAAGTGCTTAATTTAAACGATTTAAAAGATTTTGATTCAATTAGAATATTTCTTGCCTCAACAAAAGATATTGTAAGTTGGTCTTTTGGTGAAATTATTAAACCGGAAACCATAAATTACAGAACCTTTAAGCCCGAGCGTGACGGCCTTTTTGATGAAAGAATATTTGGTCCGGTAAAAGATTATGAATGTTATTGCGGAAAATACAAAAGAATAAGATACAAAGGTGTTATTTGTGATAAATGTGGTGTTGAAGTAACTCATTCAAGAGTAAGGAGAGAAAGAATGGGTCACATAAACTTGGCTTCACCGGTGGCTCACGTTTGGTTTTTTAAGGGAATACCGTCAAAACTTGCTCTTATGCTTGATATATCGCCACGAAATCTAGAATCAGTGATATACTTTTCTTCTTTCATAATAACTCAATTTAGTCCCGAAAAAATGGCAGCTGTAATTTCTGTTATAGAAAAAGATTTGGAACAGCTTCAAAAGTCAAATGAGAAGAAAATGGATGAAGAAATAGCAAAAATTGAAAAAGAAACGAAACCAATAAAAGCTCCTAAAATTAAAGATAATTTTGCAGGAGAAGAAGAGGGCTTAAAACTTAAGCAAAGAATACAATTCACGAGAGATAAATATAACCAAGGTGCTTTAGAGTTAGAAAGAGAGTACAGATTAATTCAGAAAAAAATTGAAAGTATTAATCTCTATACTATTCTTTCAGATAACGAATATTTAGCTTTATCTGTTTATGTAGATAAATTCTGTAAAGCTGAAATAGGTGCCGAAGCAATATTAAATATATTAAGGGGATTAGATTTGAACGATCTTTCGAAGAATTTAAAAGAAAGTTTTGAATCTTCTAAAGGCCAAAAAGCATTAAAAATTTCAAAAAGATTAAGAGTAGTTGAAGAGTTTAGAAGAGCTAGAATAGATCCTGAACGAATGATCTTAGAGGTTATGCCTGTCATACCGCCTGATTTAAGACCATTAGTTCAGCTGGAAGGTGGCAGATTTGCTACAGCTGATCTAAATGAGCTTTATAGAAGAGTTATTAATAGAAATAATAGGTTGAAGAGACTCTTGGATTTGGGAGCGCCGGAAATAATTATTAGAAATGAAAAAAGAATGCTTCAGGAATCTGTTGATGCCTTATTTGATTCTTCGAAACAAAGACAAAATGTAAGAACATCAAAAGGTAAAAAGCAATTAAGATCGCTCGCGGATATGTTAAAAGGAAAACAAGGTAGGTTTAGGCAGAACCTTTTGGGAAAAAGGGTCGACTATTCAGGAAGATCTGTTATTGTTAACGGACCTGAACTAAAACTTTACGAGTGTGGTCTTCCTAAAGAAATGGCTCTTGAGTTGTTTAAACCTTTTGTAATGAGAGAAATTTTATTAAGAGGATTAGCTCCAAATGTTAAGAGTGCAAAATTTGTTTTGGAATCAAGGACTTCCGATGTTTGGGATATTTTAGAATTTCTTGTAAAAGACCATCCGGTATTATTAAATAGAGCACCAACTCTTTGGAGACTTGGTGTCCAATCTTTTTACCCTAAACTAGTTGAAGGTAACGCATTAAGACTTCATTTGTGTGTATGTCCTGGTTTTAATGCAGACTTTGACGGCGATCAAATGGCCGTACATTTACCTTTGTCCGTAAAAGCTATAGAAGAAGCAAAAACAAGTATGATATCAACTAACAACTTGTTAAGACCTGCGGACGGTAATCCGTACTCGGTTCCTACAAAAATCATGCTTTTTGGTATTTACTACATGACTTCAATTGACGAAAAGATTGATATATCTAAAGTAACTTTTTCATCAAGACAAGAGGCAAGATATGCATATGAAGCTTCACATATAATTTCTTTAAGGCAGAGAATAAATGCAAAAGTTGAAGATCAACTTTTGGAAACAACCGTTGGACGTCTTATTTTTAACGAAATTTTGCCCGAGTCTTTTGGATATATAAATGACGTAATGAATAAAAAGAAAATAAATTCCTTACTTTCAAAAGCTTTTGAAACGGAGAGTAGAGACGCGGTTGTTGGATTAATAGATGATCTTAAAGATCTTGGGCTTGAATACGGAACTATTTCCGGACATTCAGTTTCTCTTTCTGACATTATGATACCTGAGGCGCGAAAGAAACTTATTGATCAAGGGATTGAGAAAGTTGCAGAGGTTGATAGGAATTTTAAACGAGGTCTAATTACTAAAGCTGAGGCCGAAAGACTAACAGAAGATGTTTGGAACGAAGTTACTACAAGTCTTGATAATGCTGTTTGGAGTAGTTTAAAGGACGATAACCCGGTTAAAGTTCTTATAAACTCCGGATCAAGTAGAGCTTCAAGAGATCAGGTAAATCAAATCGCTGGTATTCGAGGTTTAATTGCCGATCCTACGGGTAAAATTGTTGAACTTCCTATTTTAGGAAATTACAAAATAGGCCTTTCAGGTCTTGAGTATTTTGCAAGTTCAAGAGGAGCTAGAAAGGGATTGGCTGACCGAGCTCTAAAAACTGCGGATTCTGGTTATTTAACAAGAAGGTTAGTTGATGTTGCTCAAGACGTAATTATTAGAAGTGATGATTGTGGGACTACTGAGGGGCGTGAAATGTTAGTTGGAGAAAGAACAATTCTCAATTCGTTTGCAGAACGAATTCTTGGAAAGTTCCTTGCTGACGATGTTAGAGATGGAAAAAAAGTTTTTGTAAAGAAAAACGTATTACTAACCGAAAAAGAAGTAGAAATAATTGAAAAATCCGGTGTTGAAAAAATTGTTCTTAGGTCTCCTTTAACTTGTAAAACAAGAAGAGGAATTTGTTCTAAATGCTATGGAGTTGATGTAATGACTCGAAATATAGTTGCACTTGGTGCTGTTGTTGGCGTATCTGCAGCACAATCTATTGGAGAACCGGGAACTCAGCTTACTATGAGAACTTTTTATACAGGAGGAACTGCGGGTAAGGATATTACACAGGGACTTCCAAGAATTGAGGAATTAGTAGAGGCAAGGACTCCAAAGGACCTTTCAATAATGAGCGAAATCGCAGGAATTGCAAAAATTACAAAATCCGGAGATGAAAGAAAAATTACAGTCATTCCGTCTAATGATTCCGGAGATGTAGCGGTGGAGTATATGGTTGACCCACTTTCTGAGATTGTTATAGAAGACGATCAACTTGTAACAGTTGGAGATAAACTTACTGCAGGACACTTGGATTTAACCGAGCTGTTAAGAACAACCGGCATAAAAGCTACTCAAAAATATATTCTTGATGAAATACAAAAGGTGTATGCGTCTCAGGGAGTTGCAATAAACGATAAACATATTGAAGTTATAGTAAGACAAATGTTTAATCATGTAAGAATTGAAGAATCCGGTGACACAAGCTTTTTACCGGGAGAAATAGTTACTAAATATACATTTGGAGAAGAGAATGAAAAGATTATTGCAGAGGGTGGAAATCCGGCTACTGCAAAAACAACTCTTTTTGGTATAACCAAAGCATCACTTGAAACCGATAGCTTTTTATCCGCTGCTTCTTTTATTCAAACCAGTAATGTGTTGACCGATGCTGCCGCGTCTGGTAAAGTTGACAGGCTTTTGGGTCTTAAGGAAAACGTTATTCTTGGCCGTTTAATTCCGGTTGGAGAACGCGCAGTACTTGACCAGTAAGGAAAAAGATGCCAACAATTAATCAGCTTTTGAGAAAAGGCAGAAAGTCAAAAACTAAAAAGTCAAAAACCCCGGCTTTGGCCGAGATCTACTCTTCTATTAAAAGAAGAACTCGTAAAACCATTTCACCTTTTAAAAAAGGTGTGTGTTTGCAGGTAAAAACACAAACTCCGAAAAAGCCAAATTCTGCATTAAGAAAAGTCGCAAGAGTTCGTTTATCTAATGGTCGTGAAGTTACAGCTTACATTCCTGGAGAAGGGCATGCTCTTCAAGAACACTCTGTAGTATTAATAAGAGGCGGAAAAGTAAAGGATTTGCCGGGAATTAAATATACAATAGTAAGGGGAAAGCATGATTTGGCAGGAGTTTTGGGCAGAAAGACCTCAAGATCGATTTATGGAACGAAAAAAGAATGAGATCAAAAGATGTAAAAAAAAGAATGGTTCAACCCGATCCTATTTTTAAATCCAGAGTTGTAACAAGATTTATAAATAAAGTAATGTTAGACGGTAAAAAAAGTACTGCTGAAGGAATTGTCCTTAAAGCCTTATCTAGAATCTCTCCCGATACCAAAGAAGCGGTTATTGTATTTGAATTAGCTGTGAAAAATATAATGCCAAGACAAGAAGTAAGATCAAGAAGAATTGGTGGAGCTACTTATCAAATTCCTTATCCTTTGAGGCACGATAGAGCGGAGGCCTTGGCTATAAGATGGATTGTAGATACCTCACGAAAAAGAAAAGGAAAAGATATGGAGTTAAAGCTTTATGAAGAAATAACTAATGCCCACAAAGGTATTGGCGATTCCATAAAAAAGAGAGACGATACCCATAAGATGGCAGAAGCGAACAGAGCCTTTGCACATTTTCGGCTATAAAATATATGGCTGAGGATAAAAATACAAATCTAACATATCCACTAGAAAAAATCCGAAATATTGGGATCATTGCCCACATTGATGCTGGAAAAACTACAACAACAGAACGTGTTCTTTTTTATACCGGTAAATCTCATAAAATCGGAGAGGTTCATGAAGGTAATACACAAATGGATTGGATGGTTCAAGAAAAAGAAAGAGGAATTACAATTACCTCCGCAGCAACTACATGTTTTTGGAATGACGTTAGAATAAATATTATTGATACCCCCGGACATGTTGATTTCACAGCCGAGGTAGAAAGATCGTTAAGAGTTTTGGACGGCGGTGTTGTTGTTTTTGATGGTTCTCAGGGCGTTGAGCCACAAAGTGAGACGGTTTTTAGACAAGCCGAAAAATATAATGTTCCGCTTCTGGCATTTGTAAATAAATTAGACAAGGTTGGCGGGGATTATTATATGACATTGGATTCTATTTTTGACAGACTTTCTCAGAATGCTTTAGCAATGCAGTTACCAATTGGTGAAGAAAATGATTTTAATGCGGTTATAGATCTTATTGAAGAAAAAGCTTATAAATTTGAAGGAAAAATGGGATCGGAAATAGTAGAAATAGAAATTCCGGATAATATGAAGACAAAGGTAGCAGAATATAGAGCAAAAATAGTTGAAAAAGCTGCGGAATCAAATGATGGGCTTTTAGAAAAATTTTTGAACGGACATTCTTTAACAAACGAAGAAATAATAAGTGGTATTAGAGACTTAACAATTAAAACAAAAATTTATCCGGTTTATTGTGGCGCATCTCTTGGAAATATTGGAATACAAAAACTTCTTGATGCTGTAGTTTTGTTTTTACCGTCTCCTAAGGATGTGGGAGACGCGAAAGGTTTGAAGCCAAAAACAGGAGAAGCAATTGACGTGAAAGCTAACGAAAATGAACCCTTTTCGGCTTTAGCCTTTAAAATTCAAACAGATCCATACGTTGGCAGGCTTACATATTTTAGAGTTTATTCAGGAAAGCTTTTGAGCGGATCTTATGTTTTAAATAGTACAAAAAATAAAAAAGAAAGAGTTGGAAGAATTTTATTAATGCACGCAAATCATAGAGAAGAGGTTAAAGAGATGAGGACCGGAGAAATCGGCGCCGGCGTTGGATTATCGAATACTACAACTGGAGATACGCTTTGCGATGAGAAAAATCCTGTAATTCTTGAATCCATTAATTTTGCGGAACCTGTTATTGGTCTTGTTATAGAACCAAAAACAAAAGGTGATAGAGATAAACTTGGCGAATCATTAAAGAAATTTATGGAAGAGGACCCCACATTTAAAGTTAAATCCGATGCGGAAACTGCGGAAACTTTAATTTATGGTATGGGAGAACTTCATTTGGAAATTATTGTAGATAGATTAAGAAGAGAATTTGGAGTTGAAGTAAATACAGGAAAACCACAAGTTGCTTATAGGGAAACAGTTAAAAAGACAGTATCCCAAGAAGGAAAGTATATTAGACAATCAGGTGGAAGAGGTCAGTATGGGCACGTGTATATAACACTTTCTCCAAGAGAGCCGGGAGCCGGTTTTGAATTTACTAATGATGTTGTAGGAGGCTCAATTCCAAGAGAGTATATTCCGGCAGTAGAAAAAGGAATTATAGAAGCTTTGGAATCCGGAGTGTTTGCTGGATACCCAGTTGTTGATGTTGCGGTTTCTTTATATGATGGTTCGTATCATGAAGTTGACTCGTCTGAAATAGCTTTTAAAATAGCAGCTTCTGAAGCTTTTAAAGATGCTCAAAGAAAAGCCGAGCCATACTTACTTGAACCTATTATGAGTGTTGAAGTTGTAACTCCCGAAGATTTTATGGGAGATGTTATAGGTAATTTATCGAGCAAAAGAGCTAAAATTGAAGATACCCAAACCAGAGGTAAAGCAAGGGTTGTAACTGCCAAAGTTCCACTTGCCGAGATGTTTGGATATGCCACTGATTTGCGCGGTATGACGCAGGGAAGAGCAAGTTTTACAATGGAACCAAGTCATTACGAGGAGGTTCCGGCAGGTGTAGCAATTGGCATACGAGAAAATAGATCTAAATGAGGACTTGATTTTCCTGCTATAATCTGGTTAACTAGCGTAAGTTCATTTGATTCGCCTAACGGCGAACGGAAAGGTTTTTATGACAGAGTTTATTAGAAATAAACCGCATGTAAACGTTGGAACCATTGGTCACGTTGATCATGGCAAAACCACACTTACAGCAGCAATTACAAAAGTATTGTCTGCAAAAGGTTTGGCAGAATTTAGGGCTTTTGACACAATAGATAAAGCTCCTGAGGAAAAAGAGAGAGGTATTACAATTAATATCACTCATGTTGAGTATGAAACTGAGAAAAGGCACTACGCTCATATAGATGCCCCAGGTCATAAAGATTACATTAAAAACATGATTACCGGTGCAGCCCAAATGGACGGCGCAATTTTGGTTGTTTCTGCACCAGACGGCCCAATGCCTCAAACCAGAGAGCATATTTTATTGGCCAGACAGGTTAACGTTCCTTCTATTGTTGTATTTTTAAATAAAGTTGATATGGTGAATGATCCTGAAATTCTCGATCTTGTTGAGCTTGAAGTTAGAGAGCTTCTAACAAAGTATGGATATGACGGCGAGAAAACTCCTATTATAAAAGGTTCTGCTAAAAAAGCCTTAGAAGGCGATACTGAAGCTGCAAAAGCGATTGAAGAGTTGATGAAAGCAGTTGATGACTATATTCCGGATCCTGTAAGAGACTTAGACAAGCCTTTCTTAATGTCAATTGAGGATGTTTTCTCAATTAAAGGTCGTGGAACAGTTGCAACAGGAAGAATTGAAAGAGGTAAAGTTGCCATAAACGAAGAGATTGAAGTTGTTGGAATTAAGCCTACCGTTAAAACCGTTGTAACCGGAATAGAAATGTTTAAGAAGTCAATGCAAGAAGGACAAGCCGGAGATAACGTTGGGGTACTTTTAAGAGGACTTGAAAGAGATGATGTAGAAAGAGGCCAGGTTTTAGCCAAACCCGGTACAATAAATCCACACACGGATTTTGAAGCTGAGGTTTACATACTGTCAAAGGAAGAGGGTGGAAGACACAAACAATTTTTCACCGGATATAGACCGCAGTTCTATATTAGAACCACTGATGTTACAGGAGAAATCACACTTCCAGAAGGAGTGGAAATGGTTCTTCCGGGAGATAACACTAAGTTTGTTGTTAAATTAATTACACCTGTTGCAATAGAAGAAGGTTCAAGATTTGCAATTAGAGAAGGAGATTTAACAATAGGACAAGGAGTAATTACAAAGGTCCTTTCTTGATTTGACTAGTTTAATTTATGGTAAAGGAAAAAAAAGACAGTAGAATAAGGATAAAACTTAACTCGTATGATAATAGGATTATAGATTTGAGTGTTTCCAAAATTGTTGATACTGCTTTAAGGACGGGCGCAAAGGTAATTGGCCCTATTCCTTTACCTACCAGATTAGAAAGATTTGTAGTTATAAGAGGCCCGCATATTGATAAAAGGTCAAGGGAGCACTTTGAGCTGCGAACTCACAAGAGGGTTGTCGATATTCTTAACCCTACCAGCTCAACCATTGATAGTCTTTCCCACCTTAACCTTCCCGCAGGGGTTGGTATCTCAATAAAGATGTAATATGGTACAATGAACACGATGTTGAAAGTAACTACATAATAAGTTCTGTTTCTGGGGTTTAGTTTAAATTGCGCCCTAGGCGCTTTTTTTTGTGAGCGAAAGCTTGTATGACTATTATTAAAGGAAAAAAAATAAATATGAGCCAGATATTCTTACAGGACGGCAAAGTTATTCCTGTAACAATATTAAGGTCTGAGGAAAATTTAGAATCTGATTTGGAAAACAAAGAAATCGTTCTTGTTGGTAAATCAAAAGGAAAGGGATTTACAGGAGGAATGAAAAGATGGAATTTTACGGGAGCAATGGCGACACGAGGTCAGTCAAATAAAGCAAGAGCTCCGGGATCTATTGGTGCTCAAACACCGGGTAGAGTTTTTAAAGGAAAAAAAATGGCCGGAAAGCATGGTAACAAAAGAATAACATTGAAAGGTTTAAAGATAGTAAAAGTATTTCCTGAAAAAAGAGAATTTATGGTAACGGGTCCAGTGCCTGGAGCAAGAAATTCTAAAGTTTTAGTTGAAATTATATGAAGATAGATGTATTTGATAAAAATGGAGAATCGGTAGAAAAGATTGACTTGGAAAAAAGTCTTTTTGGGGTAACTTCTAGTGGCGAGGCTGTGCTTCAGTATTTGAGGGTATTTAATGCTAATCAACGACAGGGTACTTCTTCTACCAAAACCAGAGGAGAGGTTTCGGGCGGTGGAAAAAAACCTTGGAAACAGAAAGGTACAGGAAGAGCTAGAGTTGGTTCTTCTAGAAACCCGTTATGGAGAAAAGGAGGAATTTCTCATGGTCCAATACCAAAAGATTGGAGTTTGAAAATAAGTAAGAAAGTGAAAAAGACTGTATTAATCTCCGCCTTATCGTATAAGGCATCAGCAGAAAAAATAAGAATTTTGGATCAGCTTGAATTAAAAGAAAAGAAGACCAAGTTAATAAAAGATATTTTGCAAAATTTAAAAATTTCAAATAGAACTGTTTTTGTTTATGGGACTTTGAATGAGAATTTGATTAAAAGTGCAGCTAATATTAAGGGATTTCACATTGTTAGCGCTGATAGCGTTAATGCATTTGACATTATATCCTCTGATTATTTGTTATTTTCAAAAGAGGGACTTTTGAAATTGGAGGAAAAATTAAATGAGAATAAATAATATTATTGCAAGACCGGTATTTTCAGAAAAAAGTGTAGGTTTAGCCGGAGCAGGTAAGTACGTTTTTAAGGTTAGAAAGGACGCTTCAAAAGGTACAATTTCNAATTCGTTGAAAGNTACTTTTGGAGTTGATGTAGTGAGCATAACAACTATGGTAATGCCGGGAAAAAAGAGAAGAAAAAGTAGGACNGCAGGCTTTGTTAAAACAGGACTTTGGAAAAAAGCGATAGTTAAACTAAAAGAAGGCCAAAAAATAGAATTATTTGAGGAAAAGAAATGATAAAAAGTTATAGACCAACAAGNGCNGGTATAAGATTTAGAAAAACACTTGTGAGAGATGTATATAAAGGCAAACCTGAAAAATCTTTGCTTGTACCTATAAGTGGNGCAGCCGGGAGAAATAGTGGAAGAATATCGAGCAGACATCAGGAACGTGGGCATAAAAGAATGTACAGAATAGTTGATTTTAAAAGAGATAAACTTGATATTTCTGCAAAAGTTGCCTCAATTGAATACGATCCGAATAGAGGTCCAAACATTGCTTTATTGCACTATGCTGATGGCGAAAAAAGATACATACTAGCTCCGGAGGGATTAAAAGTTGGAGATACGGTAATGTCAGGAGTTAAATGTGAGCCTTCAGTTGGAAATTCTATGCCTTTAGAAAATATTCCTTTAAGTATGCTGGTTCATAATATTGAACTTAACCCGGGAAGAGGCGGTCAGTTTGTTAGAGGGGCCGGAGGTAGTGCGGAAATTTTGGCTAAAGAGGGTAGATATGCCAATATCAAGCTTCCAAGTGGAGAAGTACGCAAGATTCTTTTATCCTGCTATGCTACAATCGGCGTTCTAAGCAATCAGGATTTGAAGAATATTAACCTTGGTAAAGCCGGAAGAAATAGACACTTAGGCAGACGTCCTCATATAAGAGGGGTAGCTCACGCAAATCCAACCGATCACCCACATGGAGGTTCTTACAAGACTACAGGTATTGGTATGCCGTCTCCAAAGTCTCCTTGGGGTTGGAAGACCAGAGGTAAAAAGACCAGAAAAAGACATGGAATGTCAAAGTATATTATTAAGCAAAGGAATGGTAGGTAAATATGTCACGATCAATGAAAAAAGGACCTTATATAGACGAAAAGCTTTTAAAAAAAGTAAAGAAAATGATTGAATCAGGCGAGAAAAAGCCAATAAGGACTTGGGCAAGAGCTTCTTCAATAAGTCCTGAAATGGTTGGTTTCACATTCGAAGTTCATAATGGCAAAGAACATTTGCCGGTATATGTGAACGAATCAATGGTTGGTCATAAATTAGGTGAGTTTTCGCCAACAAGAAAGTTTAGAGCTCATTCGTCAAAGAAGATTTAATATGGAAAAAGCAAAAGTATACGCAAAACTTAAATATGTCCATATCTCAGCAAAAAAGGTGAAATTAAGCCTTGATATTGTAAGAGGTAAAAAAGTATTAGAAGCCCAGCGAGTACTTCAATTTAATGATACAAAGGCTTCTGAAATTGTTTTGAAAGTATTAAAATCTGCTATTGCAAATGCTAAAAACAACATGAATTTGAAAGAAGAAAGTTTATATATTCACGAAACTTATGTAGGTCAAGGGCCGGTTAGAAAAACAGGAAGATTTGCAGGAAGAGGAAGAATAAGCCCAATTTTAAAAAGATCAAGTCATATAGTAGTTGGTTTATCTGAAAGGGAAAATGGGACAAAAAGTTAATCCTATCGGATTTAGAGTTGGAATATCAAGAGATTGGAGTTCAAGATGGTTTGCCGGGAAAAAAGATTACGCGGACTTTGCCCTTGAGGATCTTGAAATTAGAAAAATTTTGAAAAAGAAATTTGAATTAGCCGGAATAAAATCGGTTGATATAGAGAGATCGTTAAATGAAATTACGATTATAGTTAAAGTTTCAAAACCCGGCATGGTAATTGGAAAAGGTGGGTTATTAGCAGAAGAGGCTAAAGATCTTTTGAAAAAGGCTACAAAATCAAAGGTTTCCCTGAATGTTGAGGAAGTGAAAGTTCCTGAAATTGAAGCTCAACTTGTGGCCGATTATATTTGCAGACAGTTAAAAAGAAGACTTCCATATAGGAGAGTGGCGTCTGCTGCCGCCACTTCTGCAATGGACAGAGGGGCAAAGGGTGTAAGGATAAGATTGGCTGGGCTTTTAAGCGGTGGAAATTCTATAGCAAGAACAGAAATAGTTTATAAAGGATCTGTTCCAGCTCAAACCTTAAGAGCAGATATAGATTACGCTCGGGTACACTGCTTAATGCTATATGGAATGATTGGAGTAAAGGTTTGGATTTATAAAGGCGAATTAGAAATTTAAAGGTTATTATGTTGCTACCAAAAAGAGTGAAATATAGAAAACAGCAAAGAGGAACCAGTAAAGGAAATGCTACAAGGGGATTTACTAAGTCTTTTGGAAATTATGCTCTTAAGTCAATTTCGAGGGGCGTTTTATCTTCAAGACATATTGAGGCTGCAAGAAAAGCTATATCACACAAAACAAAAAGAGAAGGTAAGCTGTGGATTAGAGTTTTTCCATCAAAGGCAGTATCAAAAAAACCAAATGAAACAAGAATGGGAAGTGGAAAAGCACCTGCAGATCATTACGTTGCTGTAATAAGGCCGGGGAAAATTATTTTTGAAATCTCCGGAGTTAGTGAATCAGTTGCCAGAGAAGCGTTTGGAAGGGCATCGGACAAGCTTCCGCTTAGCACGATGTTTATAAAAGATGACAAAGATTAAACCGAAAAGGACAATTGAATATAGACAAAAATCAGAAAAAGATCTTCTTGGCATTTTAGAGGGTTTAGTAAAAGATATGGAAAATAATGTTGTTGTAGTTTTAAAAGGTAAAGGGAAAAATTTTAAGAANAATCTGTTTTTAAGAAAAGAANTTGCACGTGTTGCAACAGTATTAACTGAGAAAAAGATTCTTTTACAAATTGAAAAGGGGGAAAAATGAGTTTAAAAANTTTTAAAGGTAAAATAGTTTCGGACAAAATGNTAAAAACTGTTGTGGTATCTATAGAAATGCCAAAAAGGCATCCTCTTTACGGCAAGGTTATGAAAAATACCAGAAGATTTAAAGCAAGGAATGAAATTGATGCTAAGCTTGGTGACCTTGTGAAAATTCAGAGCACACGTCCATACAGTAAGGAAGTAAGCTTTAAGGTTATTGAAATTATTAACGAAGGGAAAAAGAAATGATAGCAGTTGGAACTGAATTAAACGTAGCTGATAATTCAGGAGCAAAAAAACTTAAAGTAATTGGAATACCCACTAGTCAAAGGGGTAAAGTAGCATATTTGGGAGATGTTGTTGTTGCAGCTGTTTCCGGTGCTTCGTCTACTGGTACCGTTAAGGATCACTCGGTTGTTAAGGTAGTTGTAGTAAGAACAAGAAAGGAAAGAAGAAGGCAGGACGGTAGTTACATTAGATTTAGTGAAAATGCCGGAGTGGTAATTGATGTTGACGGCAATATGGTTGGTACAAGAGTTTTTGGGCCTGTAGGTAGAGAATTAAGAGATAACGGATATTTAAAGCTGGTTTCTCTTGCGCCGGAGGTATGGTAAATGAGAATAAGAGTAAAAGATAAAGTAAAAGTTATTTCCGGTAAAGATCGTGGTAAGGAGGGAATGGTTGAAAAGGTGTTAATTTTAGATGGCAAGGTTATTGTTCACGGAATAAACATTGCAAAAAGACATGTAAAGCCGGGTAAAGCCTCAAAAGAAGGGGGAATTATGAGTATAGAAAGACCGTTAAGTATTTCGAATGTAATGATTCTTTGTGAAAAATGTGCAAGGCCGGTAAGGATAGGCTACTCAATTGTTAACGGGAAGAAAATACGAATTTGTAAAAAATGCGGGGGAGTATTTGACAAGTGAGGACACAGTTAGAGGGTAGAAACGTTGTATTAGAAGCTTTGGAAAGGGGAAGAAAGGTCTTTGAGATTTATATAGATATCGGTGCTCGTGGCGAAAAGGTTGATAAAATTTATACAATTTCAAAACGATTAAATATTAGAATAGAGAGAAAAGACAGAAAGTTTTTGGATAAGATAACAAAAACAGACTCGCATCAAGGTGTAATTGCAATATCAGAAACGTTGCAAGAAGAAAAGCTCAAAGAGGTTTTAGCGAAAGCAAAAAATCCCCTTGTCTTAATTCTTAAAGATACAGTATATGAGCATAACCTAGGAGCAATTTTAAGAACATCCGCAGCTAGTGGGGTAAGTGCTATTGTTGTTGGGCAAACCAATAGACAAGCGTTGACGCCAATTGTTGAAAGAGTGTCAATGGGAGCGAGTAATATCATTCCTGTTATTGGAGCAAGTATTCAGAGCACTTTATCAGTTTTAAAAAAAGAGGGATATAGAATCGTTGGAGTTGAACTAACTGGTGATATAAATTACTTTGATGCTGATCTAACAGGGTCGACAGTATTGGTTTTGGGAAGCGAAGACGAAGGTTTATCTTTGCCAATCGTTGCAAAGTGCGATATAGTTGTGCGCGTACCTATGATGAATAATGTGCAGTCTCTAAATCAGAGTGTTGCTGCAGCTTTGGTGTTATTTGAAAAGGTCCGTCAGGAAAAGCTAATTGAAAGAAAAAATGACAAGTAAATTAAACGAAAAATATAAAGAGGTGTCGTCAAAACTTTTTTCCGATCTAGGATTTACAAGTGTTATGCAAGTACCAAGGATTAAGAAAGTTGTTGTAAATGCCGGAATCGGTGCAATTAAAGACCAAAAAGAGNCCCTTGAGGGGTTTGTGTCTGATTTNGCAAAAATTACAGGTCAACTTCCGTCACGCAGAAAAGCGAAAAAATCCGAAGCAGGATTTAAAATACGAAAAGATGAAGTTGTTGGACTCAAAGTTACTTTAAGAGGGAGTAGAATGTGGGCCTTCCTTGATAAGTTTATCAGCATAGTTCTCCCAAGAGTTAGAGATTTTTCTGGATTAGATAGAAAGTCAATTGACCATGGCGGAAATTTGAATATTGGTATAAGCGAGCATACTCTATTTCCTGAGGTAGATCAGAACAATGTGAAGAATATTAGAGGTTTTGAAATTAGTATTGTTACGAATTCAGGTAATAAAGAGGATAGTGAAAAATTATTTGATGCATTAAATNTACCTTTTCAAAAGGTTGCAAAGTNAAGATAAGAATATGGCAAAAAAAAGCTTGATAGCAAAACATAAAAGACCGAAAAAATACACAGTTAGAGAATATAACAGGTGTAGTATTTGCAAAAGACCCAGAGGTTATATGGGTAGATTTAAGATTTGTAGAATTTGTTTTAGGGAGCTGGCACATAAAGGTGAGCTTCCGGGGATTAAGAAATCCAGTTGGTAAAAATATGAGTGTAGATAGAATTTCAAACATGTTAAGTTCCATAAAAAACGCCTCAATGACAGGTAACCCTTTTGTTGAGATACCACATTCAAACGTTTGTGAGCAGATTGCAGAGATCTTAAAAAAGAAGAAATTTCTTGAAAACGTAAAAGTATTTAAAGAAAAAGGAGACTCTTTTAAAAGACTCAGGTTGGATATAGTTTATGATAACGGTGTTTCAAGAATAACAGACGTTAAAAGAATATCAAAACCGGGACGAAGGATTTACAAAAGTTCAGCAAGTTTTAGGAAAATTGCAGGAGGCTTTGGGATATCGGTTGTTTCTACCTCAAGAGGTATTTTATCTTCGGATGAAGCCAAAAAAAGAAAACTTGGNGGAGAGGTTATTTGTATTGTTTGGTAAAGATATGTCAAGAATAGGAAAAAAATTAATTTTAATACCGGAAAATGTCAAAGCCGAGTTAAAAGAGGGCGAAATTTTTGTGCACGGACCTAAGGGAGATTTGTCACTTAAATTGCGCCCTGAAGTAAGAATAGAAATATTGGGTACTGAACTTAGAATAGTTGAAGTTGAGGTTGGGACAAAGGAATCAGGTGCATATGCAGGAATGACACGGGCACTGATTGCGAATATGATTACGGGGGTGCTTAGTGGGTTTGAAAAGAGGCTTGAAATGATAGGAGTTGGTTATAGAGCAAAAGAAAGTGCTACAGGTGTAACTTTATCATTAGGTTTTTCTCACCCGATAGAATTTATATCTCCTGCCGGAATAAAAATAGGAGTTGAAGAAAACACAAAGATTTTAATACAGGGAGTGGATAAACATTTGGTTGGACAAGTAGCTGAAAAAATTAGACAGTATAGAAAACCAGAACCTTACAAAGGAAAAGGTATACGTTATGTTGGCGAAGTAGTTAGAAGAAAACCGGGAAAGGCAGGTAAAACGCAATGAAAAAAATTAGATTAAGATCCAATAAATTAAGAAGAATATTACGGGTAAGAGGAAAAATTTTCGGGACTAAAGAGCGCCCAAGGTTGTGTGTGTTTAGATCGAATAAGTATACTTACGGTCAGCTTGTTGACGACAAAACCGCCAAGACATTAGTTGATGTATCAGATAAAGTTCGTGAGGTGCATATTGGGAAAAATAAAACCCAAGCTGCCTTTGAACTTGGGAAACTGCTTGCTAAACGAGCTAAGGTGGCCAAGATTACTAATGTAGTTTTTGATAAAAGATGGTACAAGTATCACGGAAGGGTAAAAAGTTTTGCGGATGGTGCAAGAAGTTTAAAGTTAGTATTTTAAGGAAAATATGAAAGTTGTTGATAAAGAATTTGAAGAAAGAGTAATACAGATTAAAAGAGTTTCAAAAAAGACCAAGGGCGGGAGTAAAATGAGTTTTACCGCGCTCGTTGTTATTGGGAATAGAAATGGCAGAGTTGGATTTGGATTTGGCAAGGCCGGAGATGTTCCAACTGCTGTTCAAAAAGCTGTATCCTCCGCTAAAAAAGCTATGGTTGAAGTTGTGGTTCATAATGGCACAATTCCATACGAACTAGTTTCAAAATACGGTGCTTCGATTATTAAAATGAAACCGGCTCCCGAAGGTTCCGGTGTTATAGCGGGAGGGGCAATAAGACAGGTTATGGAATTAGCCGGTATTAAGGATATTTCTGCAAAAATGCTTGGATCAACAAATAAAGGTACAAGTGTAAAAGGTGCAATTGAAGCCCTTTCTAAGTTTAGAAAAGAGGTAAAGGAATAAATGGAACTACATACACTAACAAGATTAAAAGGAAATAAAAAACCGGCCAAACGAATTGGTAGGGGTATAGGTAGTGGGGTTGGCGGGCACACAGTTGGACGGGGACAAAAAGGACAAAAGTCGAGAACCGGAAAAAGTATTCCAAGAGGATTTGAAGGAGGCCAAGTTCCTTTATATAAAAAACTTCCGCAAATGGGTGGCTTTAAAAATAAGAACTCGAAAAGAATTTTTGCAATTCCACTATCATTTTTTAATACTTTTAAAGATGGAAGTGAAGTGACACCAAAAGATGTTATTTCAGGTAAAAAACTTTCTTTTAATAAAGTTAAAGAAGTTGCAAGAGACGGATTTAAAATACTCTCAAGCGATAAGTTTACAAAGAAACTCACCTTTAAAGGCTTTATGTTTTCTGCGACCGCTACGAAAATGATAGAAAAGGCCGGTGGAAATGTTCAATGAATATATTAGAAATTTTTAAAACAGCAACTTTAAGAAAAAAGATTTTATTCACATTACTTGTTATTTTTATATTCCGTCTATTGGCACACATACCTGTTCCCGGAGTAGATGTTACAGCGGTTAGGGAATTCCTAAAAAGCAGCGTTCTTTTTGGTTTTTTTGATTTATTCAGCGGAGGCGGATTGCAAAATTTTTCAATTGTAACTTTGGGCGTTGGTCCGTATATTAACGCCTCGATTATAATGCAGTTATTAACCATAATGATTCCAAAGCTTGAGGAATTGTCAAAAGAAGGTGAAACAGGGAGAGAGCAGATAAATACATATACAAGATATATAACTTTTCCTTTAGCTTTGTTACAGTCTTATGGGGTGTATTTTTTTCTAAGTAAACAGAACGTACTTCAGTCTCTCCCAACATTAAAACTCATAATTTTAATACTTACGTTAACTTGTGGTACTTTATTTTTAATGTGGGTAGGCGAGCTCGTAACAGAATATGGTGTAGGAAACGGCATTTCGCTATTAATTTTTGTAGGTATAATTTCAAGTCTTCCTTCATCTTTTGTTAAATTTGTTTCAACCGTAAATAGTGATAATTTTCTTAATATCCTTTTATTCGCCGGAATTTCTCTGCTTGTAATTGCAGGGGTTGTTTTGGTAAATGAGGGGACGCGTAATATTCCGCTCGAATATGGAAGGAGAAGCGCCGGTCCTCAAAGGGTGTCAAGTTATCTTCCTGTAAAAATAAATCAAGCGGGAGTTATTCCAATCATTTTTGCTATTGCGGTTGTATTAATTCCGTCCTCAGCAGCAGGGCCCTTGCAGGCGTCTTCCGTTGCGATATTACAAAAAATAGGATTTTTCATTTCTTCAAATTTTATGCCAAGTACAGTTTCATATAATGTTTTATATTTTCTCTTAGTTGTTGGGTTTACATATTTTTATACATCGGTTCAGTTTCCGCCTGAAAAAATATCTGAAGACATTAAAAAGCGCGGAGGTTTTGTACCCGGAATAAGGCCGGGAAAGTCTACCACACAATATCTAAGAGCCGTTATGAACAGAATCACCTTAGTTGGTGCGGTCTTTTTGGGTTTGGTTGCAATACTGCCGTTTTTAGTTCAAACAGGAGTTGGTGTTACAACCGTAACAATAGGAGGAACCGGGCTTTTAATTGTAGTCTCTGTAGTTCTTGAAACAATTAGGCAAATGGAATCTCTTGTAGTAACAAAAAATTATGAAGGGTTTCTAAATTAAAATGCCAGATCTGAGAAAAATATTTAAATACAAAAAGACTCAGTCTCAATTAAATAAAGAGGTTGAGCAAATTACCGCGTTAAAAGAAGAAGGTAACGTGTCGGTAGTAGTAAGGGGAGATAAAAGAATAGTAAGTATAATTGTTGACGGAGTTGAAAATAAGAGATTACGAGATTTAATAAATGACACTATGAAAATTCTGGATAAGAAAATAGAAAAGCAGTTACGAGGAAGAAGTGAAGAGTTAATGGATATGTTTAAATAATGCTATGAAGATTTTACTCATAGGACCTCCCGCATCCGGAAAAGGAACGATTGGGAGTTTGTTAAGTGAAAGATTAAAAATTCCGGTTATTTCTGTTGGCAAATTATTAAGAAGCATTGATCCCAGAAGCCCCTATTATGAGGGTATTAAAGGGTCTATGGATCGTGGAGATTTAGCGCCGAATAATATTGTAGGAAAAATATTGGAAAAACGTGTTCAAGAAAAAGATTGTATCAGAGGATTTATATTGGATGGTTGGGCGCGCCAGTTAAGTGATCTTGACTTTTTTAATCCGGGATTTGATTTGGTATTACTGCTTAAGATTTCAGCAGAAATCTCCATAAGAAGAATTGCAGGAAGAAGAGAGTGTAAGGTGGATGGATCTATTTTTAATATATACTCAAATCCACCGAAAAAGCCGGGAATTTGTGATTTATGTGGAGCAACTCTAATTCAGAGAGATGATGATAGAGAGGAAATTGTTACAAAAAGACTACAAAACTATGAGGAGAAGACAGTTCCGTCATTAGATCTTTTTAGGAAAATGGGCATTTTGACAGAGGTAAATGGTGATAAGCCACCTGAAGATGTTTTTACCGATACAGTTTCTGCTCTTGGGATTGGGAATGATTAAACTTAAAACCCAAAACGAAATTAATTTAATGGCCGAAGGTGGAAAAATTTCTGCCCTTGCATTATCTGAAGTTTTAAAAAGTATTAAGGTTGGTGCCACAACATTAAGCTTGGATAGAATAGCCGAGGATGTAATTAAGAATCAAAATGCCCTGCCGTCTTTTAAGACTGTAGAAGATTATAAATACACAACTTGTATAAACATAAATGAAGGATTAGTTCACGGAATTCCAAATACTTACAAAATAAAAAAGGGAGACATTGTAAGTGTTGACTTAGGAGTGCTGTATAAGGGTTTTCATACAGATTTGTCTTATTCGGTTGAAGTAGAAACCAATAATCATACAGCGTTTTTGGAAACAGGCATTCAGGCTTTAGAGCAGGGCATATTTAATTGTGTAAAAGGAAACAAGGTTGGCGACATATCGAATTCCATGCAGAGGGTAGTTGAAAGAGCGGGNTATTCTGTTTCCAGAGATTTAGTTGGCCANGGGATTGGAGTTGATTTACATGAAGATCCGTATGTTCCAGGTTATGGAGGCAAAAACTCAGGCTCAGAACTAAAGGTTGGTATGGTGTTTGCGATTGAGATTATTTACCAAAAAGGTAAGCCTAAACTCAGAGTAGCCAACGATGGATGGACAATCGAAACGCTGGACAGGAGCTTGGGGGCGTTATTTGAGCATACTGTCGCGGTTACGGTGGATCGACCGCTGGTTTTGACTCGGTAGTTACTAAAAGGGGTTTTTGTTGACTCCTGTCACTTATTTTGATAGAATCCGATGTGGGAATAGAGAAAAAGTGAAAATCTAAAGTAGTTTCATGTCCCGCCGGAAAGAGGCGGTTTGTATTTCTTGATGGGTAATAAACAGGTAATAATTAAAAATGGAAAAGTATTAGAAGCTCATATGGGCGGTATGTTTACGATTGTGCTTGAAGATGAGTCAGTGGTTATGGCAGTACTGTCGGGTAAGTTAAGGAAGTTTAGAATTAGAATATTACCGGGCGATAGGGTTAAGGTTGAGTTTTCTCCGCACGACTTAACCAGAGGNCGTATTTCTTATAGATATGCGGAGAAAGAGGAAAACACACAAGATGAAAGTTAGAGCGTCAGTTAAAACAATATGTAAGGAATGTAAAGTTGTACGTAGAAGGGGCGTTGTGTATGTTATATGCAACAGAAATCCTAAACACAAACAAAGACAAGGTTAAATTATGGCAAGATTGTTGGGAGTTGAAATCCCGAATGAAAAAAGAATAGAAGCGTCTTTAGTTTACATATACGGAATAGGGCCGTCTCTTGCTAAACGAATAATAATTGAAAGCGGTGTTGATGCTAACCTTAGGGTAAAGGACTTAACTGAAGGAGATCTTTCGAAAATTTTAAAAGCCGTAAATGACATGAGGTTTCCGGTTGAAGGAGAATTACGAAGAATTGTGACTCAGAATGTTAGAAGGCTTGTAGACATTCAATCTTACAGGGGAATCAGACATAAAAAAGGTTTGCCGGTACGAGGACAAAGAACAAGAAGTAATGCAAGAACCAGAAAAGGTAAAAGAAAGACAGTTGGAGGTTTGAAGGTTAAATTAACAAAGACTTAAAATGACAGATATTAAAAGTACAAAAAAAGTTAAAACAAAAATTATATCTACTTCCGGTAAGGCTTTTGTATCAGCCGGATTTAATAATACACTCATTACAATAACAGATTTAGATGGTAATACTTTATTTTCAGGAAGTTCTGGAGCCTCTGGTTTTAAAGGATCCCGAAAGTCAACCCCGTACGCTGCGGCCAAAGCAGCTGAAGATGTTGGACACAAAGCAAGCATTGCCGGAATGCAGGAAGTATCGGTTTTTGTAAAAGGTCCAGGAACCGGCAGGAACTCATCTATAAAGGCATTAAAAAACGCAGGGTTAAGAATAACCGCAATTTCAGACATTACACCGATTCCGCACAACGGTTGTCGACCGCGAAAAAGGAGAAGAGTTTAAAAATGGCTAGATATATTGGACCAAAATGCAGATTGTGTAGAAGAGAGGGTGAAAAGCTTTATCTAAAAGGCGCAAGATGTGAAAGTGAGAAATGTGCTGTAACGAAGAAACGCCAATCACCGGGGATGCACGGAAATTCCAGATCGCGAAACAGAATTTCGCCTTACGGGCTTCAATTTAGAGAAAAACAAAAAGCCAAAAGAATTTACGGGTTATTGGAAAAACAATTTGGTAGTTATGTAAATGTTGCTATGAAGTCAAAAGGAGTAACAGGCCAGCAATTAATGCAGAAACTTGAAACTAGGTTCGATAATATGGTATATAGAAGCGGATTCGCAGTATCAAGAGGCCAAGCGAGACAGTTAATTCGTATTGGTAGATTTATGGTGAATAATAAGGTTTATAATTCGCCCTCCATGGAGTTAAGGGCTGGAGATATTATAAAACCTGTTGAGTTTGACAAGCTTCAGTTAAGAGAAGGCTTTTTATTACCTGACTGGCTTTCAGCTAATATTAAAGA
>C687J35021_10000300_pt1 | contig 38982 bp, 65 predicted proteins | sample RifCSPhighO2_12_FD_35021 | JGI IMG/M metagenome (IMG submission 35021) | reverse complement strand
ATTTGCGACCTGAGGGGCTTGTGGTGCTATTTCCTGTAAGGTTGCCATGCGACCTTATTTTAATTGCTTGCGAGAAGTTTTGTAAAGTTTGATATATATTTTCGCCGGATCAATCGAAGATGAAAATCTTAATCTAACCATTAAAAAAGCCCCTCATGGTTTCTGCCGTTACCAGTGAGGGGCTTGGTTTCTTTATAAATCAGGCGTTTAAATTTGCTCGATCTGTTAACGCTCTTGTTTCTATTGCGCCTTTATAAAAATGAGCCAAAACTATCCGGCTAACTGTCCACGCTTCTTGTTCTGTGATAGCTCCCGCATCTAATGCTTCAACCATTGTTGGGTACTTGTCTAATCTTTTGGCGATTTCTGGTACTGCTTCTTTTATTAGTTCTCTTATTCTCATGCTTGATAGACCGCTTGTTCAAACTTAATCCAGTCAAATCTATAGTTGTCAGATTGTAGTGCTTCACCAATCTTATCAACTGTTGTTTTTACAATTTCTATTTGTTTTTTAGCTTCTTCGTTCCCCTCTCCCTCTTGAGGCTTAACCATTTTATAAACATGGTTCAAGGCTCCTGCAATTATTTTGTAGTCTTTGCGGGTCATGTTGTCACCTCCTCTCGTTTAGCTTGAACATAAACAACATCTCGTTTGCTCAAGTAAAGTTTTTTACCGGCGTCTTGAGGTAAAATGCGCCCTAGCACGTCTCTGACGCTGATTAAACGTTTTTCCTCATGGTGGCAAGTGGAACATTTACTTTGTATTTTAAGCTGAGTTTTACCTATATCTGCTTTAGTAATTACGCATAAATATCTCATGCTATCGCCTCTCACCATGTTCAATTCCCCATTTCCAGATAAATTTAACAGTGCCAATAATTACCATAAAAAATAAAGCACCGGAGATTGTTAAAGTGTCCAAAATAAAAGCTATAAGTTTCAACATACTGTAATTTTTTCTTTGACTCGGATAAGTTGTGACATATGCCGGAAGGTTTTTCGCTTACGATAGCATAGACAGCACAATTTTAAACCGAAATATCTACGAGTGGGGCGATAGCTTCTGCAACCTGTGCAAATAAACATGAAGTTTTACCTGTCTTTATTATAAACTATCTGTCAAGCTCTGTCTATGACAAGGCTAAATTAAAGCTTATCTACTATCATTAAATTTATTTAAAGGATTTTAAAAGGCTTTGACGGGGTCGGTCTTGTTAAAAAAACTCCTACCAGTTGTTGTTACTCTTGTCAGTGCTTCGCTTTCTTCCCTTTTGTCCGGTAGGAGTATTGGTCTCAATCGCTAAGGGCGATTAGTCCTGCCTCACTATTAAAGTGGGACTTATGATGCTCTTCCAAGTCCAAAAGCCTATTATCTAGTTGACCATAGGTAAATGGGCAAAAGGTCGAGGGCTATTTTGTTCTGCCTGATTTTCAAGTTCCCTGTTCAGTTGCCATGCCATCAATCTGGTCATCCCGGTCCTGCCTTTAACTACCACTTGTGTGCCTTGTCCGTCATTGACTAAGACCGCACATACAAACGCTTTCCCTTTTAGCTTTAATCCGTTAAGGTCAATATCTAAATCGGGATCGCTTTTAACACTATCAAGCATCTTGTTAAATATTTGGTGCATTTGTTCATCCATGTTTTCACCTCCTATCTTTTAATTAAACTTTTAAGTTTTGACAATAAAGCATTTGGCAGGTCTTGTGGATTTTCAATTACCAGATTGTTAGGAAAGCGCTTGCGTAATTGGGCTTGACCTCTTGGATCGGTTACACCTACCGATATACCTAAAACTGTAAAATTCTGTCTTTCCAATTTTTCCATCAGTGGTTTAGTGTTGCCGGAACACAAACCATCTGTTACAAAAAAAAGTATTTTGTCTTTGAGTGTAGGGTTTGTTCGGGCTTCTTTTTCGATTTGTTCAAGGGCTAAAATATCATTCGTACCACCACCGCATTGTTTAAGATAATTTTTTTTTAAATCATCAATCTTGTAGGGTACATCTTGAAATGCCCATGAATGAAAAGTAAAGTTCAGCCGTTGGGCTATGGCTTTTATCATTAAAGCTGAAAGATATGTAGCCTCAAGTGAACTTAAATTATTTCCTCGTCTATCTTTCATTGATCCGCTGGCATCAAGACAAACCCAAAATTCATAGTCGGGGGCATTCGGGTTTACTTTTTTGGCAAATGGTCTATTATCACCTGTTATAACCTTATAGACATTTTTGGCAAGCAATCGTCCACGTTTATAATTGCCTTGAAACCTAGTGATACGCTTCTCTTTTAAGACATTGGCAATTCTTGAAGCAACAGTGTGGGTAATTGGAGTAAGTAAAGTTTTAACCTCATCTTCTGCTAGTCCGTTTAAACTTTGATTTAATTGATTCCCCGGTTCGTTCGTATTTTTAGATATTTTAATTTGTCCTATGCCTTGACACTTGGTTTTTAACGATTCGGTTTTTTGTTTTTGTTCAAATTCTTTGAGCCAATCTTCAACAAGCGGATAAATTTGGGTGTCTACTATTTTTTGGAGTTGTTTGCTGTCAACAGCTATTTTTATCTCATTTTTAATATCCCCAATCTTACTAGAGTTATTATTAAATCTTTCTGTTACCTCAGATAGACATAATCCTCTAAACGTATAGAAGTTATAATTAAGTCCCTCTAAAAAAAGTAGGTGTAAAAATTGGTCAAGTTTTGATATCCTATGCCAAAATTCTGCGCCTTGTTTAACACTTTCATTTAAACTGTACTCGCAAAGATAATTTAAAATTTCTTCTGCAAATGAGCCATACTTTTGCTGAAGTAAATGGGTTAGTCTTATATCCTCTGCGACATTTTGCATGGCATGAAAGGCGTTAGGACTGGTCTTTTCAAGTTTAGTGGGAGTTATTAGGGTAGTAAATAGACTGTGACCTATCTCATGGAGCAATAAACCTTTAACCATTAAGGGCAATTGTCCTTTAAGTTCATCTTCACAATAATATAGGGTTTTACTTTTGGTGTTATATGCCCAATCCTTACCTTTTTTAATTTTAATGCCAGTTTCAGTTGAGAAAGCTGAGGTAATAATTTCTAAGTATTTTTCGGAAACCTCTAGCATAAATTATCCTATCTTTTTTCGGAAAATAGAAAATCATTATCATTATCTGTATAATAAAGATCGTGACTGCATCTTCTACCATTTTCTTCTCCCTCTATAACTTCCAAATTTACTAATCCATTTACTGATCCGGCTGAAATTTTGGTTGTTTTTTTGGTTTTACCATGTGGCTCAAAATTTAAAATTTTTACAAGAGGCAATTTCCCTGCTAAATCACAATTACCGCATAAAATATACCTGTCACCTATTTTGATCTGGAATTCCCCTGCTTCATATTTACGTCTTAAGTCGCTGGCTTGCACTCGTATCACATCTTTTTTAAATTTGATTAATTCATCTGTTTTTTGAGCAAGTAAATTCTTTAATTGGTCAATTTCTTGAAAATACTTTACAATTTGATCGTCTTTTTCTTTAAGTTCCCTTTGAGTAGTCACAACAATAGTATTTTCAGGATCAGTTATTGGAAGCTTAAAAACTGCTTTAAATATATCTCTAAAGGCTTCCTGTTCTTCCTTTTGGACTTTGGCTAGAATTGCTACTTTGTAGGCTTTTTCGGCTGTTAGACCTTCTTTGATTAAATTTGCCCATTGTAAAAGACTTCGGGTAGAAACATAAGTTAAGGTTTTATTTTCGGCATAAGCCTTACGAGCCATTAAACCGCATTTTACTAAATCCTCTGTTATTTTCAGGGCAATTCCAGTACGCTTGACAATTAACTGTGCTTCTTTTTTCCATGTTAAACCGCTAACCTCTAAAACTATATTGAACCTGTCCAGTAAAGCACGATTGAGACTTTTTGTACCCTCATAGTCGGGATTCATGGTAGCAAATAATCTGAAATTCGGGTGAGGTTTAATCACTTCGCCATTAGGGAGTGTTACCTGTCTATCATCATCAAGTAAACCATGAATAATAAAAAGACAATCGGGGGCTGTGGCATTTATTTCGTCTATAACTAAAATTGCACCGATTCTCATAGCATTGGTAATGATTCCATCTTCAAAATAAGTTGCGCTGTCTTTGACGGACTTTGAGCCAATAAGTTCATCGGGGCTTGTAAATCCTGTCATATTCACACGCACATAAGGTTGTTGCAGTTTGTAAGCCAAATACTTGATAACACTCGTCTTACCGATTCCAGTATCGCCACAAAGTAAAGCTGGCATATTAGCTGAAATTGCCAATGCTAAGGCTTTACGATCTTCGGGCGGGAAAATAATTTCATGGGCTTGTACGGGTACAAGCTGATGGGTATCATCTATAATTGATAGTTTTTGGCTACCAAAATTGAAACTCTTTGACTTCATATTTTCAAAATCGCTCCCTCTTCACCTTTTAATTCTTTAAGGCAGGTTGGGTATGAAAAATCTTCTCTGGTAGTATTTGCAAAAAGCCGTTGGCACTCAAGGATTATTTCTTGGGTTGTTAATCTTTTAGGTTGATTTTCTCGCTGATGTTTTAATTGTTGGTTTTGATAAATAACAATGACCATTGAAACTATGCCTATAATTAAAAGAATAAGTATCAGTAAATCTAATTTTTTCATAATCTCACGACTCACGATCCAAAGAAGGATTAAAAATTAAATCTAGGAAACTTTGCGTTTCACCATGAGAAGGGAATTTTTTAATCTTTCGGGTTTTAATATCCATATTTATCATGTAGTTTTTACCTATATTTGTTCTGCCATGTACCATGACAATCTCTTGAGCTTCGGAGTCTTTGGCAAGATCACCTTGACGATAATTTTCAAGATCAGGATTTTCTTTTTTGGAGTATTGTCTAATATAAGCTTCTCCAGCCAAAACTACCCACTGAGGAGTAAGATTTTTGGAAGCTAACGCTTTGCCTAAAACTTGCATAAAATTTCGTTTAGAATTATTGTCAGGCGGATTAAAAGGGGTAGCAATTATATTAGAAGTTTCTTTGACTTTAACAAAAACCATCGGTTGGGCTTCACCAGTTTTATCGTGCATTTCAACTGTTATTTTGAAGAAGTCATCAACAATTTTTTTGAATTGAGCAAGTGAAGTTTCTATTTTGTCAAGAGTAGGATTCATGCTGTTTTACCTATAAGGAATTGTAACACACACTAGACACTACATGTCAAGAAGTAAGTTTGTGGATTGGATCAAGTTTTAGGTTATCGTTTACTAAGTAAACCCATGCAGTTTTCTTCTCTCCATTTAAAGTAGTAACCTCTAAAATGCGCCTGTGGAAGTATGAGCCGGATTGGTCGTTGAGGTTATATCCAAAGTGCTTATCAAGTTTAGGAGTTAGGCGTGTATCAATTTCCCAAAGGTTTCCGCTTATTATATTATCGCCTCTTGATAATTCCTCTTGACCTCTAAAAAAAACTGCTTTGGCTTTTACAGTTGCCTCGCCTAAGTTTTTAGCGGTTACAATAGGCTTTTCCCTTGCAAATAAAATCACAATCGTGTATAATTACTGGACTTCTTTTACTCTTGCTAATCTTCTGAAAGCAGGTTTGGTTCAAGAATTATTTTAAGTTCTACTCCTACAAGTTTAATAAGATCGTCAAGTGGTGCGCTATAAAGTTCCAGCGTGATCTCATGGCTTGATCCTGTTGTGCCAATTTTAATTTTTGGCTGATCTGGATTATTCATGGCAATTGCCCCAACAAGAATCAATTTTTGTGGTTTAATCCGCATATCTAAATCGGCAATTTATTTTCAAATCGGCAACAATTCCAAAATCGGCAACAACTTGTAAAATCAAATCAGCAAATTTTAATAAAACCGAGTTCTGACCGAACGCCTGTAATTATAAACATCCTCAAGCATTAAGATTGTATCCCTATAAGTAGGTTGAGGTATAAGTTTACCTTTCTTTTCAAGGTAATTATGCAAACGCTTCATCAAAGTCTGATGACGAATTTTACGATATGCCGCCAACAAAGCCTGAACGAAATCTCGATTTTTCCACATTGTGTCGCCGGTTGTGAAAGGTTTAATTTCCAAAAGACGATGGATTAAATCTACTGCCTTTTCGTATTGGGTTGCTTTAAACTTGCCTTCTTTAAATTTTTTCATTAAGCCTCTTGAACGATGAGCATAACCAGCTATAAGAGAGGCTGAAAGGCCAATCGGTAAGTTAAACTTATTAACAAACCCAGCTAGTTTAATATAATCCTCATTTCCTTTTTGACAATAGGCATTAAGATATTCCACCATCAACCAATTTTGTTCATTAGCATTTAAGAGAACAACGTCCTCAAAACCAGAAGGTTCATCAATTTGGATGTAGTAAATCGGCCAGCCGTTTGTTTTGGCAACTTCCAATCTGTGTTGTCCATCAATTACCTGCATTTGCTTATTAACTAAAATCGGGTTATAAGAAAGCAGATTCTTTTTGGCGATAGAGGCCGTCAAATTTTTAAGATGAGCCGGTAAAATTTCTCTATTACCTTTAACAAAGGTAAAGACTGAATAGTTGTTGGTCTTTTTAATTTGGGGTTCCATCTTTTTTCCACCTCCCTTCCACTTCTTGATATCTCTGTTAACTTCCTTAAGGAATTTTTTGATATCTTTTTTAACTTTTGTTTTATCAATCTTTTTCATTTTAATAATCCTAGAAAAATTATAACTACGCTTATTAAAAGAAATATTCCTAGTATCATGCCTGCGTCCTTTTATTACTACTCATGATAACATTAAAGACACTATCTGTCAATATATTGGAATTTCTTTATCATCCTCCTGCAAAGGTGCATCAGGATAACCAGCTGCAAGTGCATAAATAAGTAAAGTTATAAAGTCTTGGGCTTCTAAAAAAACATAATCTCCTATATTATTTCTACTCATTACAACTACAGGAACCCTTAGGCTACCAATGTTTTTACCCCGAACCGCTTGTTGATACCATTCGTAAGGCTTCCATGTCTCTTGGTTCTTACATTCGAAAGCAAAAGGGAGTTTGGTATAAATATCCTGTTTTAAACCCGCTATCGCCCCGCTCCCAGGCATCCGCTGAGCAAATCGGTCTAAACCACTATCAACTAACATCTTGGCAAAGCGTCTCTCAAGTTTTGTCCCCTTAGCCTTTTTAGACCCTGTTGTATGCGCTACCACTTTTAGGTATCCCCTTTACTGCTTGTTACATTGGCTTTTTCATTTAAGATACCTTTTATTTTTTCCCAGTTCACTCGTTTATCGTGATTAAATTTCTCTAAGTCTGGGTATTTGTCGGCAAAAATAATAGCATATTCGAGGTCGTCTAAATCTATATTGGTTACGTCTGAGAGTTTTTCGAGTTTGTCGAAAGCTACTTTTTCATTTTCAATAATAATTGAGCCTATATAGTGGAACATCATTATTCTAATCCAGCGTGAGTGGTAAGAAAATTCGGTGTAACTGTCTATTATTTCCTCTTTAAGGTCAGAGTAAGTCAAAATGGTAACTCCTCTCCTACCTCATTTAAAAATTTTTCTTTTTGTATATCAATTTGATCTACTTGGTCTGGTTTAATGTCTTTTATTTCATTATTTGCGACACTTGCGATACTTGCGACACGAGCTAAGGATGGGGGTAGACCGTAATATAGGCATAAACTCTTAATTTTTGCTTCTTTCCCATCTAAGATAACTTGACTTACATTTTCATGCCCTGCACGTACAATATCAAATTGCAAAACCTTTCTTATAATATTCCCAATCCTTTTGGCAGTTAATTTCTCATTCCCTAATTTTTCATGGATCATAGAAACAGTCACATCCTCAAATTTTTCCCATTTTTCAAGTATAGCTTCAAAAATTGCTCCATCTAATGCTTCTCGGCGTTCTCTTAAAGTTTCCTCTTGATGTTGAGTAGCAAATTCAAGTATTTCTTTTTTGGCATTTTTATCAGCTAGATAGTAAATAGGAGTCACTACCTGTTGGACTCGTTTGTCGAATGCTTTTAATTCTTCAAATCCAAACTGAATATCTTCTAAATCAATCTTGTTTAGATTTCTTAATCTCCATAATAAAAGTTTATTTCTTAGATTTTCAGCTTGTTCAGTAAATGCTTTTAGTCTGTATAAAGGAATGGGACGTGTACTTTCATTCATCATTACAGTAATTGTTCTTGATTGAAGTCCTGCATCATAAACCGGTCTTTCGGAAGTAAATACTTTAGGTGATTTGGCGATGTGTGCTTTGACCGATTTTACTCCTTCTCCTTCAGTTCTGAGAACTCGTCTGTCACCTGTACCGCTTTTAAGAAAAGCCACAAGTTCTCTATAAGAATCACCGCTTGTATCAAATTCGTCTAATAATAATGTCCCCCTCCAAGTAGATGATGTTCTAAATATAGGAGATAAGGTAATTGCGCCGGAAGCATCAATCGCTTTATAGCAAATAGAACCAAATACTTCCATTGCTGTAGTTTTACCTGTTGTTGTTCGACCTACAAAATGTAAATAGGGGATAAAAGGAAATTTATCGTACACCCAATAAAACAAACAAAGATAAGGTAAAAACTTTCCATAAAAATTCGGCACTTCAAAATTTTCAAAGAAAAATTGGGTGATTTCTTTTATCAATTTATCTGTAGTTTCGTATTCTTTTATACCTGATGGCAATGTGATTGCACCTTTATCTAATAAATCATCTCTTATAGGCTTATAAATTTTATTTTCATACTCAAAGTCATTTTTATAATTTATATTATTATTAGCCTTGTCATATATTACGTACGTATCTTGAGCAAGTGTCGCATCCTTCGCAAGTGTCGCAATTTTAATTTGTTCTAGGATATATTCTGGAGTCTCTAAATAAGAAGTATAAATGGTATTATCTTTAGCATTTTTTAAATCTTCTTTTTGTCTTTTTTTGGCTTGTTCTACAATATCACTCATAATAACTCCCTAATTGCTTCATAAAACTTTAATCCTTTTGAATCCATCAAAAACTTAATTGTATCTCCCGACCAACCACAACCACCGAAACATTTAGCTTGATTGTTGGGGAATATACAGAATGAGGGCGTATTTTCTTCATGGAATGGGCATTTGGCAAACCATTTATTACCAGTTTTCTTAAATTCAACCCCCACAAGCTGTTCAAACGGATATTCTTTAGCCCGATCAATCTCAAATTGCTCAAATCTAGCATATTTATAAACATTCTTTTTTTGATCTGTTATCTTGCCATAAAGATTAAGCCAATAAGCAATCCATTTATGGATTATGTAATACTCCGAAAAAGTAGCAAATTCATATTCTTCTAAAAACCATTTTTCATTTGATCTTGGTTTAGTTTTTATAATTTTGCCGATTAGTCTTTTATGTTCTTTTAAAAGTTCATTTTGTCTATCAAGGCATTCTTGGAGTTTTGCCTCAATAATAGGCTTTAAATCTTCTTTAAATGGCTTAAAATCATCATTTAATGGTGGCGGATATTTAAAATGCCTCATTGTTCTTCCTTTTTTAATCCAATCAAAACCCGCACCAACTAGAGGCACGCCCGAAGGAGTGTTGTCAGTGCGGGTGTAAATGGGATTAAAAGCGTGCCTCATGTTTCTAGCTTAACAGATACCAAGAAACAACTGTCAATATCCCAAAAAAACAACACTCAGCGAAAGACCAAAGTCGCCGAGTGTTGAAAGGGCAGTTAAAAGCTACTTCTAAAGGGAAGCAGAAATAACCAAATTCATTATATCATATTAAAAAGAGCCCAGCCTATCCCAAAAAGTTTTTGAAGCTGAGCTCTTTCAATTTTCTTAAGTAGCAACAGGCGTACCAGCATTACCAGTTCCTTCTGCTGGAGTTTCCTCCGCTGGAGATTCGTCTACGTCATTTGAGTCGCCGTCTGTAGGCTGGCCATTAGGGTCATCTTGGTACATAATTTTTTTAATTCACCCCCTCTCTAAAAACAGCTAAGACAAACTTAGCCGATTGTCTTTATTTTAACAGAATTTTCAAAATGTCAAACATTTAAGAAAAAATAATAAGCATTTTAAGAAAAATGGCGACAGCCAAGGTTAGGTAAAACAATCATGCTCTTGAAGTTATGAAGTTTTCTTGACTGTCACCAGTTCGATTATTTCCCCGCCGGACGTTTCCACTGCATTTCTCCACAATCGGGATTAAGACAACGATATCCCTGCCAAGGCCTTGGCTTCCCTGTTTTCATAGAAATGCCTTTTGCAAATTCAGATTTCCAACCACACTTAGGGCAATCATGCTCTCCGCCCCCTAAAGAGGCCTCAAAGCTTCCACTCTTGTCTAGTTGATCTTGCTGGGCATAACCGTCATTAATCTTTTTAAGAGCCTCTGAAGCCCATTTTTGCATAGTATTTATTTCTTGAGGATCATTAGAACGAATAACTACCTGCCAAACCCTACGATCATCAAATCCCGATATTTGGTATCTGGGAAATTCTCCATCAGATTCCATAAAGTTCCTCCTTTCAATTAAGGTTTTAAGGTCTTAATCGGCCAGCCGAAGTGCATCGGTTGGCCTCAAATACCTCAAATTATTCCCAATAACTTAATCCAAACAACTGCGTTGCGGGCCCATCTACCACAATTCCTGTTGTCTGACCGCCGCCACACCCCTGACGTTGCTGCGCTCCAAAATCATATCCTAAATTAGGATCAAGATCGTGGATCGTATAACTTACAAAGTTATCGGCATTTGGCTTGACATCCGCTACTGCGTACTGCCAATGCGGTTGCCCGACTACCGAGTAAAAGATGCTTGCGTTGTTCCCTTCCGTAATAAAAAAGTTAACGGTTGCATCTGCTCCTGCCCTTAAAACGTGAAGATTGGCAACTACGTTTGTAGTATTCCCGTCAGGGCAAGTCGGAGCCGTTGGTGCAGACAATGATTGGTTCTCAACCACTGGTTCTGGGCTGGGACTTGGTTCCTCACAGTCTTTACCATCTTCTTCACAAGGTTCTGGACTAGGTGATGGGGAAGGCGATGGTTCTGGTTCTTCTTCCTCACATTCACCTGCATAATCTAAAGGATGGTTAAACAAATGGTTTAAATATCCCGATAGGCCTAAATGCAAAGTCTGGGCGTTGTCAGGATTCCCCTGCGGTACATGACAAACGGTGTAGCCGTCAAAACCAAATGCAGAGGTAGAACGTACTGCAAAAAACAATCCGCCAAAAACCAATAAGGTTCCGATTACTAAACTTACTAAAATATTACTTTTTATGTTAATCACCTCCTTTCAGGCTTTCGATCTTAGAATCTAAGTAGGCTAAAAGTTTTGTTGGTGATTTATCCATACCAATAGTGTTAATTAATTTGCTTCTTATTGTTTTCAACTCTCCCCTTCGGATTTTGGTGATGAGGGTAGAAAATCGTTTAATATACTCATAAGTTGGGTCATCACAATGCCTCATTGCGTCTTCTAATATTTCTTCTATTTCTTTTTCTATATCCCGCATATCTACCTTTGGTATCATTTAAACCCTAGTAATTGCTCTTTGAAATCTTTTCTAGTTGCATCAAACAACTCTATCAAAGCACCCTTTTGTAAGTTGAAAATCGCTTCTTCCGTCAAATCTTTTAATTTGATCTTAATCTTATTATCTGTACCTTTTTCTTTAATTATTAAGTTAGCTGTAAATCGTTTCATTTTCCTCCCTTCACCTTTGGTCCCGATTTAATCGGGATTGGTTTGGGGGTAGGCCACTCAAATACTTTTAAATCATCCATTAATTCATCCTCTGTAAGGCCTTTTGGTTGATAACGATCGTCTACCTGCCAAAGTTGTTTAGGCGGTTTGATTGTAGTTAGATATTCAACTTTGTACCATTTCTTCATTTCTCGACCTCTTTAGGCCCACTAAGGTCTTTAAACTCTTCCGCAAATAATTCCTCTAATTTCTCCCAATCGTATTGGTCATTGCCAAGATAAGCTCCTTTAAATGGCTTCTTTAGCCTTAGCAAAATATCTCGCCCGTATTCTCTCTCGTGTTTCTTTATAAGGGCAAGGATAGCGTCAATCGCTTTTATTTCAATTTCTTGGTCTTCGGGTTCTAAGTCCGATAAACTACCACCAAATAAACTACAAGTCCTTGCAATCGTTTCATTTACTATCTTTGATATTTCAGAGTGTAGATTGTTTTTCATTTAAGTTTCTTCTTTTTAGACCAGTCAATCTGATATTGTCTTATTTTATAACCAAAATCCCAGCATTTCTTGCAAAAGACAAAACCCATATTCTTGTAAAAGATCATGCCGCCGTTGGCGGGCTTGGCACAGTTGATACAGTACATTTCGGTCATTGCTACCATTTATTTTTCAGCTACCTTTGGTACTTCTGAAATTTCCACTTTTCCCCCTGTTAATTTCTCTACAGCCTTAATCAACCCCATAACTGCTTTAACACCTTCAGCTTGTATTTTAGGATTTTTATGTTCAATTTTAATATACAATCGTTTCTTTTTCATTTAAGACAGCCCATGACATTTAAAACTATATTTCCAAGGCCCCCACCCCTGTTTAGACCATATAGTATAAGCAAGATTGATATTGGAAGTAGGATCAAATAGATAAGCCATCTTATCGACCACAGGAATTTTAGTGGCATGAGCAGATAAGTGAATCTGGAAGATTCCGTAGTCTTGTGTATTGCTGACAGCAGTCGGGCGTAATCCGCTTTCACATACTGCAACTTTAATGGCTTCTTGGCAGTTGTCTTTAAAGACGAGACAGATTTGGGCTTTAAGTCCTTCTTGATCCGTGTCTCCATCACTTCCCACGGAACTTTCTTTAGAATTTGTTGTAATGTTGCCCCCCTTTTGGGGGCTTTTACTGAGCGGCTCATCTTCCTCCTGCTGTATTTCTTCGGTTTTTGCGGCATACGGCTGTGTTACCTGATGCGATATAACCTTGGCACAAAAGAAAAAGCAAAATATCTGGTCAATCATTTCTGTTTTACTAATTTATATTTTCCATCAATTAACCAGTCACTTATCGTCTTTGGCAACATATCTTTTGCTCCTTGATGACTCATTTCTAAAATCTCCCCTAATTCTCTAAGAGTTATTTTCTTCCAAAGATAATCCAGAATTGCTTGTTCTTGTTCTTTATCTAAAAGATATCTAGTCCTGTCAAACTTTTTCATAAGCCCCTAAATCAGATTATATTTAATACTGCAAATTCACCCTGTATTTTTTTTGCTGCTTCGTTATATGCTATCGCTGCTTGTTTTTTATCTTCAAAAAATCCTAAAATCCTATATCTGCCATTTATTTTTATTCTTGATCTCCAAGTTTTTACTTTATATCTTTTATCCATTTTATAAACACCTTTAAAACCCGATTTACTATCACTTCGTACTATTTTATGAGCACGATTTTGGCTTATTGTTGCTATTCTTAGATTTTGTTTTCTATTGTCTAATTTATTAAAATTCATATGATCTGTTTCAAATCCAGTTTCCTTTTTACTCCCAAGTCTTAAAATTTCTCTATGCATATAGAACATTTTTAATCCTTTATAAGCAATTGCATAACCAGAAGTGCTTTTATGCCATTTAAAATTTGATATAAGATCAATATCTTCTTTATCAATTAAGCTATATTCACCATTTGTTAATTTAATTTCCATAAGTAGTTCAATGCCTTGGCTAGCGTCCATCTTAGAATTTTGAGATACTAGCCAAAGCTTTCAACTGCCTATTTCCTTTTCCTGTCTAAAATCTTGGCTATGCAAAAGCCTGCAAGAAATACCGTAATTACCATTGCAAGATAGCCGTAGATTAAGGCGAACTTGTTTAGGTTTGAAAGATCAACTACCTGCAAAACAGCTGATGTTGTTGCGTTTTCCATTTAACTCACCTACTTCCCAATTTATTTCTTAATAGTCTTCTGGTAATCGTTTTTTAATTGCCTCTTGTGTTTCTTCCTTGATTAAAGCCATTACCTTTTGTTGGTTTTGCGAGTCAAACATTGCAAATATATACATAAAATTATCTGTAATATTTTGTAAGTTTTTAACTTGATTTACCTTTTCATCTACATATCCATATTCATTATCGTAAGTTTCCCAGATTTTAATTGCAGATTCTCGCAAATTCTCAAATATCTCATCTTTTGGTGCTGTGTAATATAATTCTAAATCTTGTTTCATTAATCTGCCTTTCTTTTTTCTTCCCAAAACTTTACACCTGCCTGAAATGCCTCTATTATTTTTACGGTTTCAGGCCGATCGCTGTTTTGGATTTCCATAATAACATCGGCAACTTCCCTGTCAATTCTTTGTTTTTCTTCTTCGGTTAGCATTTAAAATATCCTCTCCCAAAGAATTAAAACTAAAGTCCAAAATGTACTATAAATGATAGCTAATATAGCTAATATAAAAAGTAAAATATAATAATTTTTCATCTATTCAAAACATCCTTTCCAAAAGTAAACTGACTATATATACAGACCAGAATATAGCACCGATAGCGGCGATGGTAGCAAGTCCTGTAATGATGTCTTTGTTCATTTAGTTCTATTTACTTTATGGTTTACCTGATATTTGGGCTGTTTCCAGACTTCTTCATTGGTTAGGAATTTATCAATTAGGTGGGTTTCTACTCTGATAACATTGTGGTCTTCCCACCTTACACGGGCTAGGGCTTCTGCATATGTTCTGTCAATTACAGCTATCTTTGTACCGTATTTTTTATGGACTAGAATAAAAAGTTTCATTTAAAGGGCACAATATCCACAAAGACTATCTTCAGGATCATAGCTTTTAAGAATAGCATCACATTTTCGACAACCTACCCGATAGAAACCTAATTTGTCAGGCTTGCGGTGTTTTTGGCAATTAATTTTTTCACCATAAAACTTATTGGCTGCTTCACAATCTTTACAAGAATTACAAGAATTAGGAAGTCCAGTTGCAGCTCGAATAGAAATAGCTAAATTAATATGTGAAGCAAGAAGACCCAACTTAAGAAGTTTCTGTTTATGTGCCCCGGCAGCTTTCTCACGATGCAATTTGTGCCTTAAAAGACGATGTAGTCTTTTTAAGTGTTCTGTTGAAAGGGATTGCTCGTTGACATAATATTCGATTGAATTTAACATGATTTATATTATAAACCAAAAATTCCTTTTTGTCTAGACAGGGCTTGACATTTCAAGTAGTAAGTAATAAACTAGATTCAAATGGACTCAAATGTTGAATTTAATCAGCTTCTTGAACGCTACCATCAAATGAAAATTATCACTATTAGGGAATTACATTGGTTAGGTTATTCAGCTAGAGAAATTTCCAGATTAATGGGAGGTAGCAATAAAGATATAATAGCCAAAATCCTTAAAGGAGAAACCGATGAATCAATCCGAAACATCACAAATTAAGGAAGAACAAAAGAATAAAATTCTGGAGAAGTATCTGGAAATTAAGATTATTACGATTAAAGAACTATTCAGAATAGGTTTTTCTTTAAGAGAAATTAGTCGTAGGCTTGGTGGTAACAGTCGGGATACTATAAGTAGAATAATTAGAGGTTTTGACAATGGCTGATGTGATTAAATATCATCCGCAATCTAAAATTCTTAAACGCTGTGATTTTTGTAATAAAGCTACTTCTAATTACTTTTATGTTAATGAGGGTTTAGCCCAAGGTAAATATGATAAGGACTCCTGCTACCAATCAGCCTTATCTGATATGAAAAAAGCCCAAGGGAATCCTGACGTACCCTTTGATTCTTATGTTCCTAAAAAGGAAGAACAAGAAGAAGAAAGCAAATGAAGCCAAGATATGTCTTAAAATTATTCAAACATGGTAAAGAAGTATATTCAACCAATAGGGCATCAAAGAGGCGTTTATTGTCAATTTGCAAGGCTAAATTAGCGTCAGATTACGCAGATAAAGCTTTCCTTGAAGTGAAATATAATAAGACTGATTCAAACACAGGATTTTATAATAATTTTGAAGAATTCTTAAAAGCTTATGAAATTTTTACTGAAAAGGCTTTAACCGATGAGTATCAAACTTTATAATACTAGAGGCAGATTAGTAGATATTGAAAGTGAAGCTGATGTACCTACTCTTTTGGCCAAGGGTTTTGTAAGAGCTCAATTAGGAGCCAAACCTTACAATCCTCTTTTAGATAGAGGGGCAGAACGAGGTCACACAGATACAAATTATCCTGACCCCCGTAAAAAGAAAGCACAACAAGTCAAAATTATTGGTGAAACATTGGATGCTGATTTAATTGAATGATGATACCAGCCATAAAATATGTTGGAAATTGGGCAGATCACAGTGGTATGGGGGAAGCTTCTCGCAATTACATCTTAGCTTTAAATAAAGCTGGCGTGGACTTGTCTACTGAAAGAATAAGCCACGTCTCAGAGTTTGCCGATTACGGAGAAGGTTATGAATTAGCTTCCCAGCTTGAAAATCGAGACAATAACTACAAAGTAAAGATTGTCCATATGACGGGTAATCTTTTTTTAAACTATCTTGAACCTCTTAAATATCATATTGCCCATTTATTTTGGGAAGTTGACCGCATGGATAAAGAATGGGTTTGGAATACTAACTTGGCAGATGAAGTTTGGACTGGCTCCGAATATACTAAAAATGCTCTTGTTAAATCCGGTGTTAACAAACCTATTTACATATTCCCCCAACCTGTAAAAGTTATCCATGAAGAAATCCTTGAACCAGTTAAACTGCCTGGCCATAAGGGAACACTTTTTTATTCAATCTTTCAGTGGATCGAGCGTAAAAATCCTAAAACCTTAATTAAAGCTTATCTTGAAGAATTCCAAGATCACGATGACGTTAGCTTGTTAATTAAAACTTTCGGCCTTAATTATTCAACCGAAGAAACCGAGAAAATCAAAAAGGACATTGATACTTGGAAAAAAGAATTTAACTTGCCAAAGAACCCACGCATTTATTTAGATTGTGCTCTTCACAACCAACATGATATGCACCGTCTACATAAAAGCGGAGATATCTTTGTTTCCCCACATAGAGGCGAAGGTTGGGGCATACCGCTTGCTGAAGCAATGGTTATGGGCAATCCAGTTATCACCACTGGTCTTGGCGGAATTACCGAATGGCTTAATAAGGATACTGCCCACCTTATTAAGTTTAAGATGATTAATGTTTTTAATATGAATTATGTGCCATGGTACAACGAGGAACAAAAATGGGCAGACGTTGACATTATGGATTTAAGAGGCAAGATGCGTCATTTTTACGAACATCCTGAAATAGCCAAAGAAATGGGCCAAAAAGCTCAGGAAATGGTCAGGAATTCTTTTAATTATGAAACTGTTGGGAACCAGCTTGCAGGGAGACTTAATGAAATTGGTACAGAATTAGCAAAATGAAAATTCCAAAGCCAAAAGAAAGTAAAATTTTATATGAAATTTGTAACCATGACTGGGGGAAATGGGATAAGCTCTCTTATGACCAGAATGGCATTTACATTCAAGAAAGATATTGTAAAAAATGTGGAGAGGGAGAAATGGGGAAAATTAACATTAAAAATGAATGAGAATCCTGTATCTCTCGGCACACTCGATTTTGGAAGCCGATGAGGTTACGTTATTACAAGAGTTAGAGCATGAAGTTTTTAGCCCAGGAGCTTATGTAGAACCAGCTAACCCAGGCAATCCGGGACTCAGACCACATATTTTTACAACCATGAATCCGCAAATTTTAGAACAGTACAATAAAATTGGAGCTAAATATCCAGGTGAAGATGCCAAGAATTTTTTAACCAAGGAATTCGTGGATAATTTTGATGCGGTTATCATTATGCACTTACCTCGCTGGGTTACTAATAACTGGCTCGACATGAAACACAAGTTTGTCATTTGGCGCAGTATTGGCCAATCTACACAACATATTGAGGCAGAACTTAAACCTTATCGTAAAAAAGGACTTAAAGTTATGCGTTATTCTCCCAAAGAAAAAAGTATCCCAGGCTATGTAGGAGAAGATGCCATGATCCGTTTTTACAAGGATGAGAATGAATGGACTGGTTGGACTGGAGAAACCAAAGAAGTAATAACTGTCGCTCAATCTATGAAGGATAGAGGTGATTTCTGCAATTTCGGTATCTTTGATAAAGCGACCCGTGATTTTCCAAGAAAGCTTTATGGGACTGAGAATAAAAGTAGTGGTATCGAAGGGGGTCAATTGGAATATGAAGTCCTTAAAAGCGCTCTGAGAGCCTCAAGAGTCTATTTTTATGCTGGGACCCAACCTGCCAGTTATACCTTGGGGTTTATCGAAGCGTTAATGACTGGAATCCCCATAGTTTCTATTGGTCCTAGACACGGCAACAAAGTCTTTTCAGAACAACAGACCTTTGAAATTGACAGTATTATTCAAAATCACGTCAATGGCTTTTGGTCGGATAATCCTGAAGAACTTAGCAATTACATTAAACAGCTTTTAGAAGATGATGTTTTAGCCCAAAAAATTTCCCAAAAAGGAAGACAAACAGCCAAGGCCATATTTGGGAAAAACCAAGCAAAAGCGGATTGGGCACAATTTTTAGATTCATTATAATAACAATATGAAATATGATCTTAAAAACTTTGGTGTAAGGAGTGTATTTTTCCAATGAAAGTAATGATTCTAGGTGCTGGAGGATTTATGGGAAGTCATCTCTTTGATTTTCTCCAATCAAAACATACGGTAATTGGAGGCGATAATTTTTCATTAGGAACTTATCATCATCCTAGAATTTATAAAGTAGAATTAACCAACTTTGGGGAAACAAAAGACTTTATTGATAGTTTTCAACCACAAGTATTAATATTCATGGCAGCTTGGGCCCACGAAGGTCTTTCCCAATTTGCTCCCATAAAAATAACCCAAAATAACTATGTCGCTTTCCTTAATACATTAATCCCAGCAATTCAGAATGGAGTTAAAAGAGTTGTTTTAACGAGTTCTATGTCAGTTTATGGAGATCAAATATCACCATTTAACGAAGATATGCCCAGAAAACCAGTAGATATCTATGCCGTCAATAAGACAGCCATGGAAGAGAGCCTAGAAATCCTAGCCAAGGTCCACCATTTTGAGTATGTTATTATTCGTCCTCATAATGTCTATGGGCCACGGCAGAACATGAGTGATCCGTACCGTAACGTCATAGCTATCTTTATGAATCGGTTACTCCAAGATAAAAACTTTTTCATCTATGGTGATGGAGAACAAAAAAGGGCTTTCTCTTACATAGACGATGTAACTCCGGCAATTGCCAAGGCCGTTGATGCTCCTTACGTTGAAAACCAAATTATTAATGTCGGTCCTATTGAAAGTTATAGTATTAACCAAATGGCCAATCTTCTCCTAAAAGTTTCCGGCAAAAAGATTGATCCTCAGTATTTAGCTGATAGACCACAGGAAGTCAAAGAAGCTTGGTGTACTAATGATAAAGCTATACAGCTTTTGGAATACGAAACTAAAACTCCCTTTGAAGTAGGATTACATAAAATGTGGACTTGGGCTTTAAAAGAAGGCCCACAGGTTCCCCAATACCTTGAGCAATTAGAACTTGACAATGAAAATACACCGATAACTTGGAGACAGAGACTTATTTAAGTGAATATTACAGGTGAGTTCGCATTAATTATGAACGAATCACCAGTGCCAGAAGCCCTTAATTTTGGGAACTCCTATAAGATGTGGAATGACGGTTCGATTGAATGTGAAGTTGGAGAATTTCTTTTTGGTTTAATTAGAATTTTAAAACCACAAAATATTTTAGAAACTGGTACTTATAAAGGTTGGAGTACAGCTTATATGTCGGCTGGATTGAGAGAAAATAGTTTTGGGGAAATTACCACTATCGAATATAACAAAGAAGTAATTAAAGAAGCCGAGGAAGTTTGGGAAAAGTTAGGATTAACCAGTTGGATAAAGGTCGAACAAGGATTATCGCTTAATTTTGATCCAAAAGAAACAATGTATGGCCTTATTTTTCTGGACACTGAGCCAGAGTATCGTTTTACCGAATTAGAGAAGTTTTACCCTAATTTAGAAGAAGGTGGCTATGTTTTTATTCACGATTTAAGCCGAGATATGAGCCAGTTTACCCATAACAAGGAACACCCTGAAGTTGACCCTTGGCCCTTTGGCCCAATCCCTCAAGAAATGCAAAACTGGCTTAAAGATAGAGATTTAGTTAAATTTCATTTCCCGACCCCTCGTGGACTCGTTGGTTTTTACAAAGCTCATTTGGGAGACTATAAAATATGATAAAAGTTCCAGAAGATATTTTAAAAGAATTTCCCATTATTACTAAAACGGATAGGGATTGCGAGGTTCCAATTTTATTGGAATTTTTAGATAAAATTCAGCCAATTGATTCGCTTTTAGATATTGGTGCACATTCAACTAATCATGAAGGTTATAGTTTTTATGCACCAGAAATCCGCAAAAGAGTTGAAAGATATGATGGAATAGATATTTTAGACGACCCAATAACAAGACAGATTGTTGATGACTTTTTTGTTGGTAATGCTATTACACTCCCGTTAAAGCTCTATGACATTGTAATTTGTGTTTCAACTATAGAACACGCTGGGGTTAGTACCTATAAGGCAGAAGATGTAAAACTGGAACAGGAAAAACTTTTCTCAAGATGTTTAGAACTGACAAAAAAGTATATGTGGATTAGCTTTCCTATCGGCTTACCTTATGTTTACCCAAATGAACTGTCAGTAATTGAAGACAGACAGCTAACTCATTGGGAAAGGTTAACCAGTAACTTTAAAATTAAAGAGCGCTTCCTCTATAACCAAGGCCCGCAAGCAGGTCATCCGTGGTATGAACATACTAAAAGAGAAGTTGCTGTCAAAATTCCCTATATAGATTTCGTGGGCAATAGCTCTATAGCTGTGCTTGAAATTGATAAGACTTAATTATAATCCTATGGTATTGACAAACACCATAGAAGTAATTACAATAGTTTTATGGAATTAAGTAGGACTAAAGAGTATAGAAAGAAGTATTACTTTAAGAATAGAGAAAAATTAGCTGAACGAGCTAGACAATGGAGAAAAAATAATCCTGAGAAAGTAAAACAAGCAAGGAAAAAATATAACCATTCTCACCCTGAAAAAGTTAAAGAATGGAGACGAAATTATCTTGCTAGACCTTATGGTAAAAATGCCTACAAGGTAAGACAGCGAGCATATGATAACAGAAAAAGACGAGAACTTATTCAGGAAATGGGTGGCAAATGTATACGATGTGGATTTGACGATTGGCGAGCTTTACAAATAGATCATATAAATGGTGGCGGGACTAATGATAATAAAATTATGAGGAATTATTCTCCTTTGAATCGTTCAAAAGAAGTATTAATGAACAAAAGTATAAAGTATCAATTACTTTGTGCTAATTGTAACTGGATTAAAAGATATGAGGAAAGAGAAGTAAGATTATAATCGGTAACTGTAACATTTGCGTTATGGAAATTGAAAAATCATTATGACACGAGCTATTTTAATTTGCTGGCTACCTTTATCACAAGGGAAATTTACAAAAGTTGATAAAGAAGATTTCGAGTTATTAAACCAGTGGAAGTGGAGTTTAACAAGTAATGGGTATGCTAAGAGAGTGGAAAGAAAAAATGGTAAACAGGCACAAATTTATTTACATAGATTTATCACCAATTGTCCCAAAGACAAAGACATCGACCATATAAATCGACACAAGTTAGATAACAGAAAGTCTAACTTAAGGCAATGTGTCCCACAGCAAAATGCTGGCAACATGAAACATCATGGTATGTATAAATACAAAGGAGTAACTCTATCTGGTGGCAAAAGAAAAAAGAAATGGGCGGCACAAATATCGATCAAAAGAAAAAATATACACCTTGGTAGGTTTTATACTCAAGAAGAGGCTGCTCTAGCTTATAACGAAGCAGCCCTAAAATATTTTAAGGAATTTGCAAGGTTAAATCTATTATGAGTCGGGCGATATTAGTATGTTTTCATAAGTACACCAATTATGGAGGCCAATATTATGAACCTATATTGGATTTCTTCTTGGCCTCAATGAAGAAGTTTGCAGACGAATACGACAAAATATATTTCATAGATTCTAATTGGGAAATTGGAAAAAGCCTAGGAGATATCCGCATACTTAACGAAGTAAAAGGAGAAATAATAAGGGTTAATCCTTCTTTGAGATATTTTGATGCTTACAAAGAAGTCTTGCCTCAAATTGAAGAAGATTTAGTGCTTTTTATGGACAATGATACTCTTGTCTATAAACCAAATAAAATTGCCCAAACTTTTAGCCTTCTTAAATATTATCCATATGACGTTGTTTCTATTTATGACACTATTGGTGAAAAAACTTTTCCAGAACTAAATGGTAAATCTAAATTTTGCCCTTATTGGTTTGCCACTCGCAAAGAGCTTTTGATAAAATATCTGGATATTGATTGGGGGCCAAATATGCCAGAGTATGAAACTTTGGGAAAACTTACCCAAAAAATGTTGGAAGATAGAGTTAGACCTTACGAATGGCCAGAAGACAAAAGCAGTATTTATATTGATGGAACTAAAACCGATGAGAAAGGAAAGGATTTAGGCTATTATCACATTAGAGCTGGTAGTGTGCCAGCGGTGCTCTTAGCATGGCGTAAACACGATTATGAGAAATTTTTTGAATATATTAAAACTTCGCCACAAAGAGAATATCTTAGACAAATAATGTGGTATTGGTATATGACAGTAGTTAAAGGTTCAGTATCTTCAGAAATGCTATTAAAAATAACAGATATGCTTATTGACATAGGAATAGAAGCAGAAAATTGGGAAAATTATAAGGATAAATTTATAAAATACCATGGCCTATGAAATTTTTAAAAGGACAGCCTAAACCATTAAATGCCTACTCTTTCCCTAAAGGACATAAAATAAATCTAGGGAGAAAACAATCTTTAGAAGAAAAACAGATGCGTAGTAGAATAGCAAAAGAAAAAGGTTTAGGAACTTTTAAAAAAGGGGTGAGAGTAAGCCCTGCCACAGAATTTAAAAAAGGGCAACTTTCTTACCGTGGTATGTTAGGGAAAACAGCTTGGAATAAAGGTAAACCTGCTCCTTGGGCTACTGGCAAAAAATCTCATTTATGGAAAGGTGGAATTACTACAGAAAATCAAATGCAACGAGTCATATTCCAAAACACGATTAAAAAACAAGTATTAGAAAGGGATAATTATACTTGCCAACTTTGTGGAGAAAGAGGGGGGATATTGCATGTGGACCACATCCAGTCTTGGGCTGATTATGTAGAACTTCGTTTTGATATGAATAATTGTCGTACCCTTTGCGAAGATTGTCACTATTTTATTACGTGGGGTAAGAAAAAACCTGATGATGTAAAAACATGGGGTAAAAATATGTCTGCAAAAAAAGAGGTTATTCGTGCGTAAAACTTTTGGTAGCTTAGTGGACGAACTTTCAGTAACTAATACTAAGATTTTCTTTCTTATTGAGAAAGTCCAAAAAGACGAGTATACCCGAGAAGATGCCAAAAAAATCCAAGACCTGAATAAATATAGGTCAGAGTTAGTCAATGCCCTTAATGAGTATTTTCAAGAAAGGCAGAATGTGAAAGTCTAATGTTGGATCGTAATTACGTTTTAAATCAATGTCAAAAATCAAATGATATAAATGAATATCTGATGAGTCTTTACAACATCCCAGTGCAGATGGATGCGAAAGTACTCGTGGAGCTTGGTGCTGGAGAATCTACTTTTGCTTTAACTGCGGCTGCCAATAAAACTGGGGGAGAATTTTATAGTATTGATATAGGTAAAGGAGCAATCGAGCGATTTTCGCCAAATAAATTAAGTGAGGTAGATAATGAACCAAGGTTTCATTTTATCCAAAGCGATGATTTAGTTGCAGGTAAGGCATGGGATAAGCCAATTGATTTTCTTTTTATTGACAGTGACCACACTTATGACCATGTTCGACAGGTTCTTAAAATTTGGCCTAAATGGGTTAAAAAAAGAGGAATTATGACGATGCATGATACTAACCATGAAGCTGGTGACGGAATGGGTTGTCGCCAAGCTTTAGAAGAATGGCTAGCAGAACCTACGACAACTGATCTTTGGAGAGCATTTCATCTTCTTGATACTAAAATTCTAGGCATGACTATTTTATTTAAAGTATGACCAGAACAATTTTCTTGAGTTCAGGAGGAGACCCTTTCCTCTGTTTATTCGTTTTAAAACTATTCCAAGAAAGATTTTATGATGAGGCCGATAAATTCTACATTAACTATAACAATCATTGTGGTGTTCCCCAAGAAGTTATAGCCGAACTTCTGCCAAGGCTCATTAAAGAGCCAAAAGTCCAGTTAATCTATCATCCTAATGGTATCGGTAATGGCCGCCCGATTACCGAAATGACTTTAATTTCCCGGGAGGAGTTAGTACTTCTCCTTGAAGATGACGGTTTCATCTTTGATGAAGGTGAAGTTAATCGTTATTTCCAGTTAATTGAAAAAGATTTATGTGATGCGGTTGGCTCTCCCCGGTTTTCCTGCGGCACAGAAATCGGGGAAGCCGCCCAAAAAAAATACAATCTCGATTACACAGGTTATGGCGATGTTGGTCCTTGGTTTTGGCCTAACTTCTTTTTCTGCAAGCGGGAAGACCTATTAAAAACCGATCTTAATTTCGCCAGTAAGTCTTTTGCCTCAGGTGAATACTGCAAAGAACTTAACTATACTTTTAAAGAGGTTAACCATGGCGATACTTTCGTTTGGGCTTGTATTCAACTTAGGGCGTTAGGATTACGTTTTCATAATGTTCCTCAACATAAAGCCTCACCCTATGAAATTTCCGATAAAACAGAGAAACTGCAAAATTGGCATGAATCTCAACAACCTTTTCATTGGATTCATGGGGGATCACTCTCGACTTCTTGGGGTGGTTATCTTTTAGGTATAATACCTGATGTCAGTAATGAAAGTGCAGTCTTAGAAATGGAAAGCCGTTGTGCCTTTTGGACAATTTGCTCAACTCTGATTGAAGGTTTTGATAAATTTAAAAAAGAATATGAAGAAGGGATTGAAAATTTAATTGCCAAGGCAAATTTAGATTCATTAAGAATTGCTCAGAAGATCAAAATTTACCGGGAATTAATGAGAATATAAATGCTATCAATTGATTTGTTAATACAATGTTGCATATATCTTGATTATCCTATCTTTAGGCTTCATCTTCAACGCTATCGTGATCGTTTTCAGAAAATTATTCTTTACCCTTCAGACCATAACCGAGAACTTAGTTTTAAGCCTTTTCTCTATGAACAAATCAAAGAGACATGGATCAAAGATCATACAATAGACTGGACAACGCCTAGCATTGACTGGCGACAAGCTGAAACCGAACCAATGTTACCTTACTCTGATGCCGAATGGATTTACTTTACTGAGCCCGACTGGTTTATTAAAGATCATACTAAATTTTATGATACTGTTGAAAAAGCCATGGCAACAGCAGATGCTATCGGCTGGTGGAATCCAACCAATTATCCTTATCTTCACCCCGCCTGTTTCTTTATTAAAAGAGAAGTTTTAGAAAAGACTCAAAAAGATTTCAGGGCACATCCTGAGATAAATGGATGCGATCATTTTGCCATGTTAACAAGAGATTTAGAGAAACTAGGTGCAAAAATCGTAACTTTACAAGATTTAGGATTTAACTGTGAAGTTGTACCAGAAGCCGATTGTTTCCATCTCGGGGGAATTACGAGTAATATAATAGATTCTGTAGTTAATCCTAATTTTGTATTTCACCGCCCCGACATTTTCTATATTTACAATTACTGGTCAAGACAAGTTTCTCTTCCAAGGAGTATGGAATATTTAGCTTTATCTTCAAAAGTTGAAGCGATTTTAAAGGAAAAACATCCCGAAGCTATTTCTGACTCTATAACAAGTCCTTGGGCAACATTTTTTAAGTGAAAAAACCTGATGTTTTACTTTCATGGCCAGCATATATTGATTTTCCAGCCAGTCGGACTCTCCTAACGGAATATCGCCACTTATTCAACAAACTTATTATTTGCTTTACTACCATCCCAACTACCAAAGAGGTTGGTATGGATTTTCGGGGGTTTATTAAAAACTGGGGGCCCAGTGCAACTTACTTGGAATCATATCCTCAAGGTAAAGATGATTGGCGCCATCATGCTATTACCAAGGCACTTCAAGAATCCACAGGTAAATGGATATTATTTCTGGAACAAGATTTTATATTTGGACCACAGTTTATTGAAAAATTATTAACTGAAAATGAATTTGAGGTTATGGGTTTTAAAGAAGGTCGTTATCATCCAGCTTGTTTGTTAGTTAAAAAAGAGGCATTAGATAGAACTGATAGAAATTTTGCAGTCACTACAGACGTTAGCGATCATTTTGGCAGTCTTTCCAAACAACTTGAAAATGTTGCCAAATGCGGTGCATTTGAAGATATTGGCATTAACCAACAAGAAGGCCAGTGGTTTCATTATGCCGGAACTACCCATAATTATTATCTTTGTATTAAAGACAAATATGAAAATTTACATCAGCCAAGGCTTTTTGCAATTTATAATAGTTTAGCTATAAAAGCCCCAGTTTTACAGCATGATAGCTTTTTATCACTGGCCAAAACAATTGAACATAGATTAAAGGGGGTGAATCAATGAAGGTTAAAATTTTAAGTAATAAAGGTAATCTTAAGTACGATAAATATATCGGACAGGAATTTGAAGCGAAATTAACTCAAACAGGATTATATGAAATAGACGCAATCAAATCTGGAGTAATAAATAACAAAGGACGTAATGTAGGAACCCAATGGTTTCCTAAAGAAATAAAAAAGATGAAATATGTCTAAAATTCGTGTATTTTCAGATTACCACCATGAGGACCTTTTTTTTTCTCTACAATTACTTTTTGAACAAAGATTAGACTGGCAATTGTTTAGACCTGTTGGTTTGGAATGGTATGAAGAAGGTTATTGGCACGTTTACAATCATATTGATACTGCCAGACAATATCTTGCTTTAGATCATCGCTACCAACCTTCAGATGGTTCTTTACCTTTAAATCCCAAATTTAAAGAAGTTTCAGATAACATTGGCAACTGGTGGGAAATTGATGACTTTATTCACGAAACTAAGCAAAAAGCAGTAACTTTAAATCAATTCAAGGCAATGAAATTTGACATCATCATTGCTTCTATCCCTGCTCATATTGCCCCTTTTAAGAAATTAATTTCCCTATATCAACCCCAAGCTAAACTAATAATCCAAGCTGGGAATCATTTTAACTACAACTTTACGGAATTTAATAACTTAATGGCCTCGGCAAATTTTATCAATTTACCTTCTCACATAAACTATGTCAGCTATCACCAAGAAATTCCAAAAGTTGACTTTATTCCAGTTACTAATCCTTTAATGGTTCGAGGCTACGTCCATTATTTCCCACGCACGAACGATTACAATTTTTACCAAGGATTAAAAAAGCAGTTACCAGAATATACTTTTGAAAGTTATGGTGCCGGTTGTGAAAATGGACCAATTGGCGGATTCAAGAAAATGATTGAATCTGTCCAAGGAACAGGTTTCGGACTACATTTTAAACCAGGCGGTGATGGCTTCGGTCATGTTATCCATACCTTTTTTGCAGTAGGCAGATCTCCGATAGTCATTAAAAAATATTATTCGGATAAACTAGCAGAGCCCTTGCTAATTGATGGAGATACTTGCTTAGTTATAGACGATAAAACCGTACTTGAAGCTGAACAATACATCAGACGATTTAGTAAAATTGAAGAAGTTAATCGGTTAGGATTTAATGCCTATTTACGTTTTCAGAAAATAGTAAATTATGATAATGAGGAAATAAAGATTCGAAAGTTCCTTGAAAATTTAAAGTAAAATTCCTGAAACAATATCAACCTGATCTATTTTTATTCCCCCACCCCATTTTTGTTTAAGATGTCCATAAACAGTGTATTTGCCAATATACTTAGTTTGGGGAATATAAATCCTTTTTCCGTTTTTTTTAACAATCTTATAATTAATGACCTGTCTGGCCATTTAATACTTTTTCCGCAAACGCATTCTTGGAGTTGACCGTGTACTGCGTTGCCGACGTTGCCTTCTTAATGCACGAAGTTTCCGAATCACCATTATTTTCCTTTTATTTTATTAGCAAAAGTGTTGATTGTAGAAATACCTAAGCTTGCAGCTAATCCTGCTTCAATTCCACTCAAACCAAATAATTGTAAATAACCAAAAACCGCACCTAAAACAAGATTAACAAAGAAAGCATTTTCTCCTACAACTTGAGGAAATCTGGTTCTAAGCCCACCAACAATACCATAAATAACAGCACCGGCTAATCCTATTTCTGCAAGATTAACCGTACCGAGTGTACCTAAATCCATTTAATTTACTTCACCTCCTTTGTTTTATATTGAATGTTATAGCCTTTTGCTCCAACAAACTTCATTATTTTGACAAGTAAAAAGTTTTTAAAAGCAATATTAAAACCAAATTGACGAGCTTGGATTAAAAATTCCTTAATTCCCATTTACTTCACCTACTTTCTAAAGAAACTCACAATACCATTCCAAATTTTTTTAAGCGTTTGCGAAATAAATATATCAAGCCTAGTAATAGATGAGCGACTGCCCAGATTAGTATCGTTTCTTGGTTCCACGAGTACATCGTCAGAAGCACCCCTGTTATTAACAGATCCCCCAACAGGAATATTATCTTGAATATCCTCCACTGGCGTTTCTCCTCCTGCCGGAATTTCACTAATTGCATCTTCAGGTGCAACTTCGGGGGCAATAGATTCCTCACCGGGTGGGGTTTGCGGGAGTTCGGACGTGGTAGTTTCGTGTTTATCTAGTGTTGCCTCTTTTTTAAAAGCTCTAAGCTCATCAAAGAAAAGCTGTGGATTAATTGCTCCAAAATAACCATTATTCGGGTTATCATGCTGGAAAACACCAGTTATTAATTTACCCTTTTTAACTGTTAAATGCAAATGATTTCCTGTAGAGTTGCCTGTACTATCAGAGATTGCCATATGTTCGCCCTCAGTTTTGGTTGTAAATGCTTCAATTGATTTACAATGGGCATAAGTTAACTTCCAAGTATTTTTTAATTGAACAATAACTTCGAAATATTTTCCGAAACCTTTTGAACCTTGATCTTCTGTTTTGTAATGTTTTGAAAGCCAAGAAGCGAGAATATAACGGAAACCTTTTGGAGTATCATCAAGTTTGGTTTTGAAGTCCCAACCTGAGTGACCTTTCAATCCATATTTTTTATATGCCTCATAATTCCCTCCAAATCCTTGTGTTAACTGGAATGGTTCTATAGGGCGTATTATGTCACTCATTGTTTATTGTGTCCTTTCATGCTAATATATCCTTATGTTATGTATTCTTTGTAAATCGCTAGTTCCTCCTAATAGACGAAAGTATTGTTCGACTTTATGTATTAAACGATTATGGAATATTCGCCATTTAAAACTTAAAGAAAGTATTGGTTTAGATAATCGGCCAAAAGGTATCGCTTGGGAAGAATGGTTTATTAAAAAGTTTGGGGCTAAAAGACCACAAAGAGCTTTAAATACACCCTTTGACTTTTTTTGGGGAGGCGACAAGATTGATTTAAAAGTTTGTGAATTATATAAACGTAAAAGAAGACGTGGTAAATTAGTCAAAAAAGCTAATGGGGTTTGGACTTTCAATAGAAATGGGGACGATGCAGACTTTATGCTTTGCATAGGTTTAATCAAAGATAAAATCGTAAGAGTTTTTAAAATACCTAATGTTAATTTCCCAAAAACAGGGGCGACAATTGGGGTTAAGAAGTCAAAATACGATAAATACTTAATCACCTTGTAAGTTTCATAGTTACCCCCAAAACCCTGAGTAAGTTGGAATGGTTCAATCGGTCTTATAATATCACTCATTTATATTCTCACTTTATATTCCGCCAAAATATCCTCAATGTCAACCTGCTCGGAATCAAATATATGGGCGTTTCCATACTGGTCGATAACCTCAAACTCGGCAAAAAACCGCTCAACCCGTCCTGTCTTTGGTGAAAATTCCCGATCCAATACCCTAAGCCTTACCTCAAAAAGGTCTTTGTTCTGATCTGTTCTAATTAAAACTTTCGGTCTTTCTGACATTTAATATAGACCATTTTCGTGACGTCACGAAAATGGTTTCAGTCAAGCTTAATTCCCCCCGAACTTGTTCCACGCCTTCTTTTAGGATTGTTCATAACAAGATCAGCCTGCTGGTCTGGGGTTAGTCTTTCACTAGGGTTTATTTCTCTGGCAAATTCCTCTACAAAACGAAAATAAACACCATCTGTATTTGGAACTAAACTAATCCATTTGCCATCAGCTCTTTGAAATTTGATAGCTGTTTTGCCATCCATTCTTTGTTCTACTTCCCAAGGTTCTTCTCTTTCCATTTATTTTTGAAAAAATCCTCCGCCAGGTGGCGAAATTGATTCTGGACCACCAAATTGACGGAAAAAAGTTCCTGCTTCTGGTCCTCCACCTTTAATTAAACTTTCAAGAATATCTCCAATTTGTCCTGCACCTGGCACGCCAAATAAAGCACCAGTCGCTTCTCCAGCTCTTACTACTCCTTTAAGTTTAGTTTTTGGTTTCTTCCCAGTAATCACAGCCTTAGTTCCTTTAATAGCTTGAGAAGTTACGGAGATTGCTGGAACAGGAAAACTATCATACCAAATTGCACTTGTCGCTTGTCCTAAAAATGGAATGGTTTGGAGAGCTTCCAAAGCAATTCTATTTCTAAATTGATTTTTGGTTTCCTTCGTAGGCCGTTCTCTACCTGTGGCGACATCAATAACTTTACGAGTAGCCAATCCTGTCCCTGCCGCTGATAAAGTAGCAAAAATTAACCAAGCTGCCATCTGAGTCGCTTTAACAGGGTCTTTTTCTTTAATACCCATTCGAACAATATCATGGCGGATTAAACTCCAACGATTAAGCAAAAATGTCTGAAATGTAAAAAGCATTTTATTAAGAGATTTATTACCTCCTAAACCAACTCCTTTAGAAAGTGCCAAAGGTAAATCTTTAGGAAAAGCAGATGCTTGGGTTCTTCTTAAAATTAGTCCTGCATAAGCAGCAGCCTCTTTGTTAATTTGGTCAGGATTAAACTTAATTCCCAATTCAGCTAATTTTTTAAGATAAGCCCCCCCGGCAGTTGCCCCAGCTATCCAAATATCAATCTTCCTCAAAGGACCAAGAGCTTTATATTGAGCTTTACTAAACCAAGTACCATTCTGAAGTTCAAGTATAAAAGGATCATCACCAGCTCTTTGTCCCAGTTCAGGAATAACCTTAGCAATGAACTTTCTAAATACCCCATCCCCCATTTTAGTTAAACCAGCATTAGTCCATCTTGCACCAATTTGAGAAGCACCATCATAAATGGCAGTATGTTGAACAATAGCTGAAGAGAGTCTTAATCCAAGAACCCCTACCCCTAAATTTTTTCTAATGGTATCTAGCCAAGGAGTTACATTACCTGATTTCCCTTTTGTGGCCACTACATTTAGCCATTCGTTAACTAATCGTAAACCAACATCACCTAATTTTTCTTCCATATGAGACACTTTAACTGCTTCCTGAAGAATTTTTAAATCCCTACCATGGCTGATTAAATAGGAAGCATTATCAATATGATTAAGAAAAACATGATCCGCATCAAGATTAATGATCTGAGTGCCAAGTTTTCTTTCCTTTGCAAATTGTTGTGGTGGCGTTTTCTTCCTGCCCAAGGCATACTGAAAATCCTTAATTTTACCATGACCAAATCTTTCATAAACCGGAGCTTCATTCATAGCCTCAAAGTCAGTTACAAACGGGAAGTATTCTTTAACCTTACCAACTTCCTTGTTATAAACATTAGCCATTACATCATCAATAGAAGGTTTTAATTTATCCAATTCCTCTCTCATAAATTGATACATTTTTTCTTCGGTTTCAGTTAATTGGACTAAATTAATTTCTTTCTCAGTAAAACCAGTATCTATAAGTTTTTTAACACCACCATCTTGAACCCTAGCAGCATGGATACCAATTCTTTCAAAATTACTCTTTTTAAGTTTGAGTTCTTTATTAAGCTGGATAAATCGGTCTTTGATCTCACCAGACTGATTAAGGTATTTAGCAAAATCAGCATCAACTCTAGCTTTAAAGTGTTTAAAAAGCGGACCAGTATAACGTCTGCTACCATCAAGCATATCGAAAATAACATCCATTGGAGTAATAGCTAATTCAATAAAACGAGCTTCATTAAATTTCTTCCTGATTCCGTTTTTAAGTTTTTCTCTCCATGGAAGTTCATCGCCAATAGGTGCCTTTTTAATCTCTCCAGTATTAATTGGACCAGTTTTAGCTTCTCTGATTTCATCAGTAACTTGAGCAATATCATTTTTAAGATTAATCTTTCGACTGGTTTCTGCAAACTTACCATATTTCTTAAGAGAATCAATTTTAATAACCATATCCTGAAGTTCTCGATTAGAAATTTCCCTCAGAGGAGTCTTAGTCAAAAGCTCTAAAGCCTCAATAATTCTTTTCGGCATTTCTACATTTCTTCCAGCTACTAATTCCCTTTCAATAAAAGCTTTAGTTTTTTCTAACCTTGTTAAGGTTCTTTTACCATAAGTCTTAAGGGTTATATCCAGAAGAGTATCTTTGATTAGATTTCGGTATGAAACGGCAATTGAAGGGCTCTTAGCAGCTTCAGAAAGGTCTTTTTTAAGCTGCTCTACCAAACCTTGCCTCTCAACACGTGTGGCTATATTGTCAATTCTAAAGAAAGAATGAATTAAGTCTTTCTGGGTTTTAGCATTAGCAACAGCTGTTAACATTCGTCCCCTAACTTTTGGCGGTAGTTTGGCAATAGCATAGTTTTTAATATCCTGTTTAACTCCTAAAACAAAACGTCTTAAAATATCTCCTTTTAATTCTTTAAGTTCGCCTTTTCTTTTAAGTCGGGCAATTTGAGATTCAAATGTAGTTCTTAATTTATTAGTAATTGATTCTCTAGCTTCTTTGGAACCTACCTTAAATCCTGCCTTGGCACCTTTGGCTTGTTGCTGGAGTCTTGTTTGGAGGAGTTTCTCTTCAGTCGTAATAACTTCCTTCTTTGGTTTCACTAAACCTGTTACTTTAGCAACTCTTTGTTTAACTGTTTCAGGACGTACTTTTGGCACTTCAGCTTCAGCAACAAGAGCAGATGGCACTTTTTTAACCTTGGGTTTAGCTAGCGGTTTAGCTTCATAAATCTTCTTGAAAAATGCTTCAATATCTTTAACTGGTTCTTCGGGAGTTTCGGCAAAACGGGTAATTTCCGCTTGAGGTTCTGTTGGTAGAGCTTTAATATTCGAAATCTCAGTTTTAATTCTTTCGGTTAAGTCTTTATCAGCTTTAAACTTTTCTGCTGGCTGTTTCCAATTAATATCCTTGGTAGCTTCAATAAACTGTTTAGCCTTAGTTGCCGAACCAAAACTTTCAACTGGCAAACCGCTCTGAACATGAATTACTGTCCCTGGTTTTGTAATAGCCAGTCCTGTTTCATAAACAGTAGAAGGAGTATCCGTAAGAATAGTCTTTTTGTCCTTATCAAGAGAAGCAACTTTAACAAGACCCTTTTTACCTTTAAGAGAAACTGCTTTTGCTTCTTCCTCAATAATAGGACCAAAATCAATTACCTCACCCTCACGAACTGTAAATGGCTTACCAGGTTCAGCCTTTTTGCCAAGTGAGACTATTAACTCGCCTTTTTTACCAGTTTCAACAAATGGTTGTCCAAAAACATAACTTGGATCAAGTTTTATTTGACCTTTACCGCCATCATACTGAATGTAAATTTCACCTTTGCTGTAAACAGCTTTTGGATTTGCTTTAAACTCAGGGATATATTTGGCAACTTCCCGAATCTTTTTAGCGGCAGTTTCACTGGCAGGTCCTTCGGCCATTTCAGCAATACTTTTAGAAACCATCTGACGAGTTGCCTTAAGCCCTCCAAATAAAGCAAATGGGGCTGCCATGGCTCCTACACCTAAAGCACTAAGGATTTTATTCTTGGTTTCTTCATCGGTTTCTTTAAGAAATTCCTCGCCTCCCGCTATTGCCGCTGTACCTCCTCCTAAAACTGCTGCCTTTTTAACTGCTGACACTACTCCTTTTTCAGCTAATTTTGGAACTGGCAACAATTTCTTAAATACAGGACCGCCAACTTTTCCAGCAATACCAAACGGGGCAAAGAAAGCAGCACTTTCAGCAGTAGCTTTGGCTCTTTCCGCAATATCTTTTGCTGGTCTTGTTAAGCCATATCCAGCGCCCGTAAGACCTTCTCTAACCGCCGGTTCAACAAATTTCCCAAGAAAAGGTACTTTCCCAGCTTGAGCAACAGTTTTTGCCAAAAATGGCGCTTTTAGGGCAGTTTTGGCAACTAAACTACCAGTTAAAAAAGCAGGAATCTGTCCCGCTGCCCCACCAAGTGCAACCTCTCCTTTTTGAAAGATATTGGTTGGAGGCGGAGCATACTCTCTTGGAACTAGAGATTGTTGTTCAAGAAAGGTTGAAAGAAAACGGGTTAGAGGCAATCCAGACTCAAGAACAGGCTTAAGAGATTCTGGAGGCTGACCAGTTAATAATCCATAAGCAGGAATTGAGGTTTTTAGAGCTTTATTGATCTGTCCCAAAAACGATTTTTCAGCCAGGGGCTCTCCCTTTTGGAAGAATCCTCCTTTGGAGCTAATTAATCCACCTTGAAAAAATCCCATTTATTCCTCAAAAGAAAACCCTAATAATTTCAATTCAGCTTTTATTTCGGCAGCTGTTAACGCAGGATACGCTTGAATAGCACTTTGAATAAATCCTTGAGGATTATTTTCAAAATCATTCTTAGCTCCTTCTGGATCAGTAGCTATTTTAACTCTTAAAGATTCTCTCTGAGTTATTTTCTGTTGGCTTACTGCTTGTTGTTTAATTTCAAATGGCCTTAAGACTTGATTAATTTCTGTTGCCAAATCTGGACGTGAAGTTATCGCTTTTTGTGCCAAATCAGTTAAAGTCGTATTCTCATCAAGTTGAGTTAATTGTGCTTCAAGAGCTTTTTTATTTGTTTCCAGTCTTTGTCTACCTTCAGGAGAACCTGCTTCTTTTTCTCCAAACCCTAAAAATCCCGTTTTGGGTACTTTCATTGCTAATGTTTGATCTATTCTTCTAATTTGTTCCTCTATTTGTTTTCTTTTTTGGTCAACTGAACCTGTTGCTTCTCCTGCCCCTTTTCCAATAGCTTGAAGAAAACTAAGATCACCAGTTCCTTTACCTAAACTGGCTGTTAGTTTTTCCCGATCCAATTTTGTCTGAATATCCTGATAAGTGAAATCTATCTGTTTTTCCAAAGTTGCCAGACTTTTTTCCCAAACCTTCATTCCTTTTTCAACAGTATCACCTATCAAATCCTGATATCTGCCTAATCTGGTAAAAAGATCACCAACCTGCTGGGAAACTAATCCTTTACGTTGTTCCTCAGCCTGCCATCTGGCCATAGGATTCTCAATAAACATTTCATTGGTTGGGTCACGGTAACGGGCTCCAATATCCTTATCATAGTTATAAAGTTCTTGGACTTTGGCATTAATATCTTCTCTTAATTGACCAGTTTGAGGGAACGATTCTCCAGCAGTCCTCTGAAGTGCCTCAGCTACTCTCTGAGCTTCAGAAGGAGAACTTCTTTGAGTATAAGTCTGAATTAATTGTTTTCTTTGCTGTTCAGGGTCCGTAGTTATATCCTCTCTTTCTTTTTAATATCTTATTATAAAATACCTCTTATAGCTCTATTCCAATTTCTTGCTGCCAGGGCAGTCTGTTGTTGTGCCCTTGTCCCAACACCAGCTAAGCTAGTAAAAGGAGTAACACTGGAAGGCGCATATCCCGTCAAATCTGAAGAAGCCATTGCTTCTGGTTGTAAAGTTTGCATTAATGCTCGTCTGTTCGCTTCTTCTATTTGCCCCGGCAATGCAGCTGCTTCATATCGTTGTGCCTCGGCGCCATATCTTTGATATCCAAGACCTGCTTGTTGAGTGGCCCTTCCGAGCGCCCGTTCTTTCTTTTCCTCCCCCAATTCAAATTCTTTACGTCCGGCATAAACATCAATATCTTCCAATCCTCTTACCTTGGTTAACCCAGCTTCTTCACCTTGTCTTGATAAAGCCCGTTGGACAGCCTCTCTTCTTAAATTTTGACTTTCTTCTAATCTGGAAATGTCTTGACTGCCAAGCCCACCTACAAAAGCTGAAGGAATAAGGCCCCGGCGATTTAATCCTCCCAATAATTCTTCTCTTTCAACAGGAAAAGTTATTCCAAATTCTCTCTCTTTTGTTGCCACATCCTCTGTTCTATATCTGGCTCCTGTGGTGTAATCTTGATTAATTCTGGTCTTGGCTCTTTCAACATCTCCCCGTTCCTCTTTTAAGATTCTCTCATAATATGGTCGCAGTTCCTCAAGCGCTGCTTGCTCTGCTGCTTTAACGTCAAAATTAAAGGCTGGGAAACCCCCACCGCCTTGTGATTGTGTTCCAGCATCTTCCCAGCCTGCTCCTGTCCAACGCCAGTTGCCTACGATATCACCTACATTATATGGATTTGTTCCAGGTACCGGCATTGGAGGCATATTAAGCTTTTACCTTTCTGGTTTTTACTAATCCAAGTTGACGAGCTATAGTCCAAGGCTGTACTTGTGATATAATTATATTATGGAAAAAATTTGTTTGATCTGCCAAAAAAGATTCAAAGTATCGACTGATCTTGCCATCATACAAAGGGAAAATCGTAAATACTGTTCTCTCAAGTGTTATTGGGAATCCCCTACTAATAAACAAACTAGATTTCAAAAAGGACATAAAGGTTTGCCACAAGCTTTGAATCCTGCTTGGAAAGGTGGTCGTAATATTGATGAAAAAGGTTACGTAAGAATAGCTATTGGTAAAAAGAAATATCGTTACGAACATCGTCTTATAATGGAAAAATATATTAATCGTCCACTTAAAAAGACTGAACAAATTCATCATATTAATGGCAACAAAACTGATAATAATATTTCTAATTTGATTTTGTTTCCAAGTGCTTCTGCTCATACTAAACACCACCTTTCATTTTCTAAGCTTTCTTCTTAATTGGTTTTATTAAACCAAGCTTTCTCGAAACGGTCCAAGGTGACCATCCCTGTGCCTTCCACATTTCTGCTGCTTTTCTTACATTATATTCAGGATTTAATAATTGGTCTTTTGTTCCTCTATTGGCAAAATGTCTTATTTGAAATAATCCATAACTGGGTCTAACTTCACCTCTAATCGGATAATCATCACCAATTGCATACCATCGTCCCCCTGATTCTCCCATCATTACCTTTCTGGCATTTTCCCACTCTTGTTGAGGGAAATATTTTTGGATTAAACCTATTGCATCATCACTTGTAAAATTTGGGGCAACATTAGGAATCTGGTAATTATTACCGGCTGCTGAACGGAAACTAATTACACCTTGAGGTTGAAGAAATGACGAAACAGTTGCACGAGGTTCAGATACCAACGATCTTAAAGATTCTTTTACAGTCCTTGGTTGAATGAGTTTTCCCTCTACAGGAGCAGGAGTTCGAGGCTGATAAGCAGAGGTTCCGCTTTGGTAAGTTAATGCTAAAGCTTGGGGAGTTGGAATCCGAACTGTTTCTGGACGGCTAGCTTCTGTTCTCATTCTTAAAAATTGGTCTCTTTGCTGAGGTGTTGCATTCATCAAAGGCACTCCAAATTGCCCAAGGAAACTTAAATTTGCCTCTGAAGTCTTCGGTGATAAACTTCGAGTTAGTGGAGAAGTGCCAGTTAACCAGTCCGCTTTTGTTTCTGGCAAAGCTTCAGGACTAGGCCCGACCAATAACTCGTACCATTTTCTCCAGTTAGGTATTTTTTTATCCAGATTATTTTCCTCCTCTTTCAATATAATTAGCTGCTGATCTTAAAATAGTGATATCATCTTTTAGTAAACCAATCCCTCTATTGCAAAGTCTACATAATATTCCTCTAATTGCGCCCGTTTTATGGTCATGGTCTACACAAGTAGATTCATTTTTGTGTCCGCCTAATATTAATTCAACTCCACAAATAGCACATTGTCCCTCTTGTTCATCTACCAATTCTTCAAATTCTTCAAATGAAATTTTATGATTATATTGAATATTAAATTTTTGATGATATTTTATCCATCTTACCTTATTCTTATTTTTACATTTTATTGTTGATTTCTTACTACATAATTTACACCAACTACCTAATTGATTCCGATGACCTTTATTTTCATAAAATCTTTCTTTAGATAATTCTTGTTTACATTTTGCACACTTTATTGTTTTCTTATCCATTTATTTTTTTAACTTGCCGTTTAAGTTATTAATACAATCAGTTAATTTTTGTAAAGTTTTTGCAACTTTAACATTAGAATTAGCAATACTAGACATCACTTTATTGGAATGTTTTAAATGATTTTCTATCGTTTCTTTATGACCTTTAATTATTTTATTCAAAAGCCAAATTAAGGCAAGAGCAAGTCCAGTACTGCCCGATTGAATTATAAGTTGAACAAATTGAAATTCGTTTGGAATTTTAAATTGCCTCCTTTTCTGGTACTGATGAAAATGTTTTTGTCATACAAGATTCATAAAAAAAGTAGCATTTCTAAAAGGAATATCTGACGACCATACTGGCGTGTTAATCAAAGTCATATCATTATTATTAGAAGTTTCATCATTCACATTTGTCTCTGTACCTTCATTC